>Ga0255342_1000098_pt1 | contig 155994 bp, 147 predicted proteins | sample wastewater_treat_3_FD_192416 | JGI IMG/M metagenome (GOLD analysis project Ga0255342, IMG submission 192416) | Wastewater microbial communities from Lulu Island WWTP, Vancouver, Canada - plant14 | ecosystem: Engineered > WWTP > Wastewater > Unclassified | place: Canada: Vancouver, British...
AATAAAATTAATTTCCAAATAATTGCTCATACAACATTTTTGAAAAACGAAAAAAGAGGCGTAATCAACGCATTTGCGTTAGTTACGCCTTGATTGTTTTCTTGAAGTGTTAAAGTCGGGATTATACCACTTTCACGGTAAAAAAATCAAGTATTTTGGCACAATAACCCTTTTACGGGGGTAATTTTTTGAAAAAAATTCAAAATACTATGGTAATTTATTTTCAAGTGTGTTATAATATAATGTATCCTCAATAACCGCCGCTCAGCGGTTATTGCCCCGAACGACCTTCGGGGAGCGCAAATCCTTTATGATATGAGGGATTTGCGCGCCACATTTCTTTATGTCAAGCTCATTTTGCCCCGAAAGGCAAAACAAGGTGCAAGAAAAATTATCAATATCATTATTTTTTCTTGCACCTTGACAACTAAAAATCAGTTTTAAAAAGCTTTATAAAGCCGATTTTTAGTTGCTGAGCAGACATTAATATGGTGTATAGCTTTAAATGATTGGAGTGTTATCCTGATGATATATAAAAGGTCTGAACTGGGCGATAATATCGGTTTCTCCACTATCATCGACGAAAAATTCAAGACCTGTTCCCTCGCGGTATTCTTTCTGACGGAGCTCAGCGATGATACCGCCGCTGTCAACACCCTTGCCACCAGTATACTCACCACTTCCAGCAGCAGATACAGAAGCTACGCTGCTCTCAGCGAAAAGCTCTCGGAGCTCTACGGTGCAGGACTTGGCTCGTCGGCAAGAAAAAAAGGCGATGCACAGATACTCAGTATCAGGGCATCGTGGCTGGACAGCAGATACGCTATTGACGGAGAGGATATCGGCGGCGAGATGCGCGAGCTCATAAGGGACTGCCTTTTCAGCCCCAATGCCGAAAACGGCGCCTTTGACGAGGCTTCCTTCGCCATAGCAAAGAAAGACCTGCTCGACCGTATAGACGGTGAGCTCAATCAGAAGCGCAGCTATGCCCTTGCTCAGGCGGCAAAGCTTGCATACAGAGGCGAGCCTGCGGAGTGTACGGGCTACGGCAGCAGAGAAGCCGCCCTCGCAGCAACTCCCGGGGACGCCTTCCACGCATACTGTCAGCTTATGAAAACAGCTCAGATAGAGATATATTACGTCACTCCCCGTGAGGACGACTCATTTGCGGAAATGTTCCGCTCAAGCTTCGGCAGCTCAGACCGACAGCCAAAGTCCGTGAATATGCGGAACCACAGCCCTCTCAAGCCCGAGGTGGAGACTGTTTCGGAGGAATTCGACGTCAATCAGTGCAAGGCGGTCATGGCATTCAAGACTGACTCTGACGACATCTACGCACTGAAAATGCTGAGCCTTATCTACGGCGAGATGCCGTTCTCAAAGCTCTTTCTCAACGTCCGCGAGAAGATGAGCCTGTGCTACTACTGTGCAAGTCATTCCGTATCGGTAAAGGGCGCGTTCTTTGTGGACTGCGGCGTGGAGCGAAGCAATATCGAAAAGGCTGAGGCTGAGATAACGGCTCAGCTGAATGAGATTAGACAGGGCAATATCACGGATATGGAAATGGAGGGCTCCCTCATGGCGCTGGACAATGCAGTGCTCCAGATAGGCGACACTCCCTCGTCCTATATCAGCTGGTACTTCGACTGCTTCTGCGACGGTGATATCATTTCTCCCGAGGAGCATTTCCGAAGATTTACCGAGGTCACCCGTGAGCGCATAGTTGAGGCTGCAAATTCACTGAAGCCCGACAGCATTTACCTTATGCTCAACAAGGAGGTGCAGGGATAATGGAGAAGGAAATTCTCACCAGCTCCCGTACAGGCGACAGCTGTATCCACGTCAAGCACAGCAGCGGTCTTGACATCTACATCTGCGAGATGAACGGCTTCAGCAGCATAGAAGCTCTCATCGGCACCAAGTACGGCTCTGTGAACAATATATTCAAGAATGCCGCCGACAGTGACTACACCACAGTCCCCGAGGGCATAGCACATTTCCTCGAGCACAAGCTCTTTGAGAACGAGGACTGCGGAGTCTTTGAGCTCTACGCAAGAACAGGCGCTTCATGCAACGCCTTCACCTCTTTCGACAAGACCTGCTATCTTTTCAGCTGCTCCAAGAACTACGAGGAAAACCTGAAAATACTCCTTGATTTCGTCCAGAAGCCCTACTTCACCAAGGAGAACGTAGACAAGGAGATGGGCATAATCGGTCAGGAGATAAAAATGACCAACGATAACCCCGAATGGCGCGTATTCTTCAATATGCTCAGGGGTATGTATCACGCCCACCCCATAAAGATCGACATTGCAGGCACAGTTGAGAGCATTGCACAGATAGACGCCGACCTGCTCTACAAGTGCTATGACGCATTCTACAATCTCAACAACATGGTGCTTTCCATCGCAGGCAACATCAGTGCCGACAAGGTGCTGGAGATATGCGACCAATGCCTGAAGCCCAGTGCGGACAAGGGCCTTGAGACCGTGTTTCCCGAGGAGCCTGCCGAAATAGTCACCTCTGAGGTGACCGAGAAGCTTCCCATCGGTGCTTCCATCTTCCAGCTGGGCTACAAATGCACTCCCAGTGAGGGTGCACAGAGACTGAAGGACGTAGCCGCCGCTTCAACTGCCGCGGCTCTGCTCACAGACCCTGCTCTCCCCATGTGTGAGAAACTGCTGAAGGAGGAGACCATCAACTCCACCTTTGACGGCGAGGTCTTCTACGGAAGCAACTACTTCACGGTGTTCTTCTCGGGAGAGTCAGACCGTCCCCATGAGGTCAGAGAAGCCCTCATCGCCGAGATAGACAGACTCATCACCGAGGGCATCAGAGAGAAGGACTTCCAGAGGATAAAAAAGACCGCCTACGGCGCCATGATACGCGGGCTCAACAATGTTGAAGCCGTATCCAATCTTATGCTCAGCGCCCACATGGACGGAACAGGTCCCTACGACGCGATAGAGGTCCTCTCAGACCTTACCTGCGCCGATGTGATAGATTATATGCGCAGAGAGCTGCGCCCCGACAGGTCCGTACTGTCGATAATAGAAAAGGAGGCATAACCCCATGAACGAAACCACATTCTTAGAAACACACGAAATACAATTTCCCGAACTGGGGTGGAAATTCCACATCGATCCCACCGCATTCACCGTATTCGGCTTCCAGATACAGTGGTACGGCATCATAATCACCATAGGACTGATACTCGCACTTATTTATGTGCTCCCCAGAATGAAGCGCTTCGGACTTGACGCCGACAGAGCCATAGATGTTATCATAGGCGGCGTCATCGGCGGTATCGTCGGCGCGAGGATATACTATGTGCTCATGCGCTGGGACGAATACAAATGGGACTGGAAAGCCATAATCAACACCCGAAACGGCGGACTCGCCATTTTCGGCGGAATAATAGGCGGAATACTTATCGGATACATCATAGCCCGCATACGCAAGGTCAAAGCCCTGCCAATGCTTGATGTTGTCTCGCTGGGCTTCCTTATCGGTCAGGGCATCGGACGCTGGGGCAACTTCGTAAATCAGGAGGCTTTCGGCACTAACACCGACTCATTCCTCGGCATGACAGGCGGCACTATCCAGCGCACTATCGCTGACGGTATGAGCATGGACGGAGATATGTACAAGAACGGTCTTGAAATGCTGTGGGAAAAGCCTGTTCACCCCTGCTTCCTCTATGAGTCGATCTGGTGTCTGCTGGGATTTGTAATACTGGCATTCTGGTCAAAGCGCAGAAAGTACGACGGACAGATATTCCTCATGTATCTCACATGGTACGGCGCTGAGCGCTTCCTCGTTGAGGGTATCCGCACAGACAGCCTTATGCTTGGAAATATCCGCATATCACAGGCACTTGCAGCTGTGATCTTCGTAGCTTCCGTGATACTCCAGATAGTATTCTTCATCAGAAGAAAGCGCGATCCCGAGAGCTTCGTGCTCTATGCCAATACAGAGGAGTCCCACAGACTTATCGAGGAGAGCCGCAGAAAGCGCATGGGTCTCTCCAAGGAGGACGCCAAGGCAGGCGGAGACAGTGAGGACAACGATGATCTCGACATCTTCAACGACGATGACGATGACTTCGATGAGGACGAGCTTGAAAGCTCTATCCTCGGAGATGATGACGACGATGATGACGACGATGATGACGACGAGCCCGTACTCATCAAAGGCAACGATGACGAAGATGATGACGACTCGGACGAAGATGATGAAGAAGACGATGATACAGAGGACGATGAGTCCGATGATGATAAGGAGGATAAATAAATGGCACAGTTAATCGACGGAAAGGCAGTCTCAGCAGCAGTAAAGGCTGAGGTCGCAGAGGAAACAGCTAAACTCAGGGACGAAAAGGGCCTCAAGGTAGGACTTGCGGTAGTTATCGTAGGCAGCGATCCTGCTTCAAGAGTATATGTTAACAACAAGAAAAAGGCTTGCGAAGCAGTAGGCTTCCAGTCATTTGAGTACGCTCTTGACGAGTCCACAACTCAGGAGCAGCTTCTCGATCTGGTAAACGTTCTCAACCGCGACGACAGGGTAAACGGCATCCTTGTACAGCTTCCCCTGCCCAAGCATATCGACGAGAAGGCAGTTATCAACGCTATCTCCCCCGACAAGGACGTTGACGCATTCCACCCTATCAACGTTGGCAAGATCATGATCGGCGAGTACTCCTTCCTCCCCTGCACACCCGCAGGCGTTATGCGCCTTATCGAAAGCACAGGCACAGACATAACAGGCAAGCAGTGCGTTGTTATCGGAAGAAGCAACATCGTTGGCAAGCCTCAGGCAATGCTCCTGCTCCAGAAGAACGGAACAGTTACCATCTGCCACTCAAAGACAAAGAACCTCAAGGAGATCTGCCTCGGCGCTGATATCCTCGTTGTAGCTATCGGTCGCGCTAACTTCGTGACAGGCGACATGATAAAGGAGGGCGCTGTTGTCATCGACGTTGGCATGAACCGCCTTGAAAACGGCAAGCTCTGCGGCGACGTTGACTTTGAGTCAGCTGAGAAGAAGGCTTCATTCATCACTCCTGTTCCCGGCGGCGTAGGTCCCATGACTATCGCAATGCTTATGAAGAACACCCTCACAGCTGCAAAGCAGCAGGCAGGCATTGAGTGATCAGTGCATAGTGAATATCGATCAAAAAGGAACGGCGGAGCGTCGTTCCTTTTTTTACAGGAAACGCTGACCGCTGATCATGAAAAGTATGTATTTAAATGCTTTTTCAGCACAAAAATACATATTGATTATTTTTCCGCACAGTGATATAATGTTTATGTATTGCATCATGAAAAGACACTCGAAAGGACTGTATTAACAATGGAAAAAGAAAAGACCGCCTCATCAAGAGGAGGCTTCGGTTCAAAGATCGGATTTGTACTTGCTGCGGCCGGCTCAGCGGTAGGACTGGGCAACATCTGGCGTTTCCCCTACCTTGCCGCTAAATACGGCGGAGGAGTATTCCTTCTGGTCTACCTTATATTCGCCATAACCTTCGGATTTGCACTTATGCTCACCGAAATTGCCATCGGACGAAGAACAGGCAAGAGCGTTATCGGCGCCTATAAAGCAGTGGACAAGCGCTTCTCGCCGCTGGGTGTTCTAGCTGCTGCCATACCTGCACTGATACTCCCCTATTACTGCGTTATCGGCGGCTGGGTACTGAAATATATGACCGTCTTTATGACAGGCGGCGGCAAGGAGGCTTCCGTAGCTTCATACGCTACATCAGACCCCGGGACAAATCTCACCTTCTTCGAGCACTTCATCGGACTTCTCGGTGAGCCCACCACGTTCTTCGTTATCTATGTGCTCCTGACTGCTCTGGTCGTTTTCTTCGGAGTTGAAAAGGGCATCGAAAAGGTAAGCAAATTTCTCATGCCTGTGCTGCTGGTGCTCATAATCGGCATTGCAGTCTACACCCTCACCCTTGACGGTGCAGGTGAAGGTCTGAAGTACTATCTGCTCCCCGACCTGAAAGACTTTACCGTATCCAAGTTTCTTCGCACCATAGCCGCTGCCTGCGGACAGCTGTTCTACTCAATGTCGCTGGCAATGGGGATCATGGTAACCTACGGCTCATATATGCGAAAGGAGGACTCTCTTGAGAGCTCTGTCCGTCAGATAGAGGTATTCGACACTCTGGTGGCATTCCTTGCAGGAATGATAATCGTCCCTGCGGTATTCGCATTCTCCGGCGGAGATAAGGACGCGCTGAACGCAGGTCCCGGACTCATGTTCATCACTCTCCCCAAGGTCTTCGCAGCTATGCCTGCGGGTCAGATCATCGGTACCGCATTCTTCATTCTGGTTTCCCTTGCCGCACTTGCCTCGTCCATCTCCCTTATGGAGACAGTTGTCGCGGTAGTAATGGAGAAATTCGGGCTCAGCAGATCAAAGAGCTGTATCGCTGTCATCATAATGACTCTCATTCTGGGTATGCTGTCAGTTCTGGGATTCAGCGTATGGTCTGAGTTCAAGCTGTTCGGTATGCAGATACTGGACCTCTTTGACTTCACCACCAACAACATAATGATGCCTGTACTGGCGTTCCTCACCTGCATACTCATCGGCTATGCCGTAAAGACCAAGTATGTAGAGGAGGAGGTAATGCTGGGCGAGAAGAAGTTCCGCTCAAAGCTCCTTTGCAATGTTATGATAAAGTTCATCTGCCCCGTTTGCATGATAATGATACTCATAACACCCTTTGTTACCAAGATATGATACCTGTCCCCCGAGCATTCTGTTCGGGGGATTTTTTGTCATTGAACTGCTATTCCCCTTTGTCGGAAAATGCAGAAAATTCAACTCGGTTTATTACGTTTTACTGCAAATTGCTACATTATTCCAAACCTATTGACAATTAAAAAACAAACGTGTAAAATAATAATGTATGAGTTTAAATAATGCTATTTTCCGCAGATTATACTTATTTATCAAATCACATATAAAAGAACAAAAGATATAACTAAAGGGTGGTATAATTGGTTTTCAGCAGCTTGAATTTTATTTTCATTTTCCTGCCTGTTTTTTTGTTAGCCTATTCGGCATCTGAAAAAAAATACCGAAACGCTGTATTATTAGTATCCAGCCTTATTGTCGGTATAGTCATGTTTTACGTTATGGGGCTCCTGAGACCGCTCCCCATACTGATATATTTAGCCACTGTGATATGGGTGCTGTACGAATCCAACACAGCCAATGAAAAGCGGTTCCGCTGCGTAGTTGTCGTCATCGCTGCCGCAGCCGCAGGTTATTACCTGTTCCACATACTCCACTATGTAAAGCCCATCCCCGTTCTGATATTCATTGTTACCGCGGGTATACTGCTGATGATCTCGTATTCATCCTCACGTCTGCAATATCAGAACCTCGTTATCTTTACGGGAAGCACCATATTCTACAGCTTCGGCGTGGGAAAGCCCGTTTACGTTGCGCTTTTCCTGCTGACAAATCTGCTCAACTTCATAGTGGGTCAGTTCATCGAAAACAGCAGACACGCCAAGAAGCTCTGGCTCTTTTTCGGCGTTGCCTTTAACTTCTGGTGGCTCATTTTCTTCAAGTACTGGACCTTCGGTACCGAGAATATCAACACCATCTTCCACCAGAGCCTTACCGTAAAGAATATCATACTCCCCATCGGCATCAGCTTCTACACCTTCCAGAATGTCTCCTACATAGCCGATGTTTACAGAGGGAAGGCGCAGGCTGAAAAGAACTTCATAAACTACGGCGCATACATCAGTATGTTCCCGCAGCTCATCGCAGGTCCTATCGTTACCTTCGATCACGTTGCAAAGGAACTCAAAAACCGTAAGCACACCCTCGCAAAGGTTGAGGACGGTCTCAAGGCCTTTACTATCGGTCTTGGATATAAGGTGCTCATCGCCAATCAGGTGGGCGGACTGTGGAGCGATATCTCCATGGTAGGCTTCGACAGCATATCGTCTCCGCTGGCATGGCTTGGCATAATCGCTTATTCCTTCCAGCTCTACTTCGACTTCTGCGGCTACTCCCTTATGGCGATCGGTCTCGGAAAGATAATGGGCTTTGACCTCCCGAGGAACTTCGATCACCCCTATATGTCAGTCACCATGACCGAGTTCTGGAGACGCTGGCATATGACACTGGGTACATGGTTCAAGGACTATGTGTATATCCCTCTGGGCGGCAACAGAAAGGGGCCGCAGAGACTGTTCTTCAATACCCTTGTGGTATGGCTGTTCACAGGTCTCTGGCACGGCGCAAGCTGGAACTTCGTAATCTGGGGATTGGTGCTGTTCGCCATAATCATGTCGGAAAAGTACTGGACGGGAAAGTTCTTCAACAAGCACAAGATAGTCGGTCGCACTTATATGATACTAATTATCCCCGTGACATGGCTCCTCTTTGCGGTCACCGACTTCCACGAGCTGGGAGTATACTTCAGAACTCTTATCCCATTCCTGCACAAAAAGGCAGCATATGTAATGGACAATGACTACGTTCATTACTGGCACAAGTACTGGAAGTACTTTGTGGCAGGACTGATCTTCTCCACAAGGATACCCGAAGTGATCTACAAAAAGATGAAAAACTCCATCCTGACCGCAGCCGTGCTTCTGCTGGTATTCTGGGCTTCCGTTTACTGTATGTACAGAGGAATGGACGACCCCTTCATGTATTTCAGATTCTAAGGAGAGAAAAGCGTGAATAATTTTCAAAAAGGCATATATACGTTGATACTGCTGCTTACCTGCTGTGTCGCTTCACCGATAATATTCAAACAGATATGGAAAAACAGCGATATCAAGCAGCAAAAGGCTGCTGTAAAGGCTCCCGTTGTCAACACTCAGACAGCTGATACGGACAAGTCCGATGCTACCGGAACTGCCGGTGAGACTCAGCCCACTTCCGAGGGTGAGACTGCTCCTGCCGACGCAACAGAGGCAGCCACCTCCGCTCCCGAGCCCTCAAATGGAAACTTCGCACAGAGCGGTCCCGAATACTTTGACGATGCCCTGTTTATCGGCGACTCCCGTACAGTAGGTCTCAGGGACTACGGTACACTCAAGAACGCAGATTACTACTGCGATATCGGTCTTTCGGCTTACAAGATAAACGAGACCACCATCGGCGGCAGCACCGTATGGGGTGCCCTCAACGCCAAGCAGTACGGAAAGATATACGTTATGCTGGGCATCAACGAAGTCGGCAACGATATCGAGTATACCGCTTCTGCTTACAGAAAGCTCATCGACGGCATCCGCGAGGTACAGCCAAATGCTATCGTTTATATCGAGGCTAACCTCCATGCGACCACTGCTGCACAGACCTCCCTCATCTCAAACGAAAGGATAGATATGCTCAACGCCCATATGCGCGACATGGCAGACGGAGTGCATATCTTCTATATCGACATCAACAGCGTTTTCGACGACGAAACAGGCGCGCTTACCCCGGACTACACCAACGACGGTATCCACGTTCTGGGTAAGTATTACACAACATGGTGCGAATGGCTCTGCGCTAACACGGTTTCTCAGGGACAGCCTGCCGAGACTGCACCCGCTGAAAATGCTCAGGCAGCAGAACCTGCAACATTTACATCAGAGCCTGCGGAAACCGAGGCTGCAACTCAGGGACGTCCGCAGAATGAAGAATTCTCAAATCAGTGACAGTATCAGGCGGAAATTTCCGCCTGTGCTCATATAGGGACTATGAAAGGAGTACATTTATGGCAGAATTAAAACCGGGCTACAAGGGCAGGACTGTCTATAATTCCACATTCACTATACTCGAATTCCTCGGCGGAGGCGGACAGGGAAATGTCTACAGAGTTGAATGCGGCGGAAAGGAAATGGCACTGAAATGGTACCATAAGTCCACCATAGACAAAATGAAGAACCCACAGGAATTCTACGAAAATCTCAAGGCTAACATCAAGAAGGGCGCTCCCACCAAGAACTTCCTCTGGCCCGAGGAGCTCTCCGACTGGATAGACGGCAGCTTCGGCTATATCATGCCCCTTCGTCCCAAGGGCTTTGAGGAGCTGACACGCTTTCTCCTCTGGGACCCCAAGACTCGCCGCATGAAGGCAAGCTTCGCAAATATCACAGCAAGATGTAATGCCGCTATCAATATCATCGAGGGCTTCCGCGCTCTCCACAATGACGGATACAGCTATCAGGACCTGAATAACGGAAACTTCTTTATAAACCCTCAGAACGGAGATGTTCTCATCTGCGACAATGACAATGTTTCCGAGCGCGGAGTCAACTTCGGCATCGCAGGCAAGCAGCGTTATATGGCGCCTGAGGTAGTTCTCGGCGGTGCTCCCGACAAGCGATCAGACCGCTTCTCACTGGCGGTAATACTGTTCCGTATGCTCTTTATCGAGCACCCTCTCGAGGGCAAGTATTCAACTCCACCATGTATGACTCCCGAACTGGAGAAGAAGTTCTACGGCAGCGACCCTGTTTTTGTTCTCGATCCCGAGGACGATAGAAATGCCGCAAATAATCAGCTGAACACCAACACTCTCCGCTTCTGGAAGATATATCCCGACTATATCCGCGACCTGTTTATACAGTCCTTCGGCAAGAGCTCCGTAAAGCCGCCCTACGACCGCGTTATCGAGCTCACATGGCTGGACGCATTCGTGAAGCTGAGAAGCGAGACTGTCCCCTGCCCTCACTGTGGCAAGGAGACCTTTATCGCTCCCAAGTATTCCGTGAACTGTATGTACTGCGGCGGTCAGCTGACCTGCACGGAGAGCATAAAGTTCAAGCGCTTTGAGCTTCCTGCATTCGGCGGTGCAAAGCTCTATGAGGGCATGACGGGCGACACCGAGGGAGACTTCCACAAGGTCATCGGCGAGGTGGTCCGCAACAAGAAGGACCCCAGCAAGCACGCTCTCCGCAATCTGACTCAGGACACATGGAGCGTAAAGCTTCCCGACAATACGGTAAAGACCGTTGACCCCAACGGCATTATGCCCATTAATAAGGGATTCGTGCTCACTATCGGCAGAAGCGAGGGCACGGTAGAATAACTCATACTCATACATAAATTTTGCCCCTGAGCGCTTTTGTAACGCTCAGGGGCATTGTATTTTATACGGATGCTAAACTAAATCGGAATTTATATGTGTAGGGGACGCCGCCCTCGGCGTCCCGTTGGGAGTGTAATATATCTCGCGGGACGCCGAGGGCGGCGTCCCCTACATTAGCTAACGGCTAAGGGCTCAAATCATAATTTTGCTCCGCAAAATTATGATTTATACTATTCGTCGTCGTCCTCGTCATCTTCCTCATCGTCATCGGTGGGAAGTACCTCGATTATGACCTTTTCTACGGTCTGCTCGTTGACTTCGGCTGCGGTGATACGGAAAATACCGCTCTCGGCTGTCTCTCCTGCCTCGGGGATATGCTCCATGACATCGGTGACCCAGCCGCCTACGGAGGTATAATCCGTGGTTATCATGTCCTCGTCAAGGTCAAGCATTTCAAGCATATCGCTTATGCTCATGTCACCTGCAACTTCGTACTTATCGGGAGCTATCATCATGATATTGGTCTCGATCTCGTCGTCCTCGTCGTAGATCTCGCCTACAAGCTCCTCGATGATATCCTCAAGGGTGACAATTCCCTTTGTGCCGCCGTACTGGTCTATGACAACCGCAAGATGCACCTTTGAGCGCTGCATATCACGCATGGCTTCGCTGATGAGCTTGGTATCGGCAATGTGCGGCACCTCCTGAATGATGGAGGTTATGTCACTTCCGCCCTCCACAAGCATTTTAAAAAACGCCTTGTTGGTGATGATACCGCGGATATTGTCAAGGCTCTTTTCGTAGACGGGAAGCCTTGAATACATCTCTGTGCTGAAAAGCTCCTTTATCTCGTCGATAGTTGAGCCCAGCTCCACTCCCACCACCTTTACACGGGGAATGAGTATCTCGTTGACGTTTATCTCGTCAAACTCCAGAGCGCTCTTTACCAGCTCGCTCTCCTGCTCCTCGATAACGCCCTGCTCCTCGATCTCGTCTATCATGTACTTCAGCTCGTCCTCTGTAACGCTGGGAGCCTCATCGCCCTTGGATATCACCGATGAGAGCTTGTTGAGCAGCCACACAAAGGGCTTGAACACCGTCACCAGTACAGAGAGAGGTCCCGCAAAGGCAAGCGCAAGCTTTTCCGCGTTCTTTTTTGCGTAGGACTTAGGCAGCACCTCGCAGAATACCAGCACCAGCACCGTGATAACGATAGTTGATACCGCAGCGCCCTTGCTGCCCATTATACTTATAAATATGATAGTGCTTACAGATGATGTGGCGATATTCACGATATTGTTTCCGATAAGCACCGCCGTCAGCACCTCGTCAAAGCGGTTAGCCAGCTTCAGCGCCTTTTTCGCCTTTTTGCTGCCCTGCGCCTCATAGTTCTTCAGACGGAGCTTGTTTACGCTGGAATAGGCTGTCTCGGTACCCGAAAAAACAGCTGAAAACACCATCATCGCTATTACAAGAACTATCTTCCATATGTCTGAACTGTCCATATAATTCCTTTCCTTAATATATAATGTTTTTATTATATCATACATTAATGAAGAATGCAAGAGGGGGAATATCATTATTTCAAGGCATTATTATCGCAGGTTTAACATAGTTTTCACATAAGGGGCTCCAATGTGAAAAAAAGTACACAAAAGCTTCCTTAAAACGATACAATTACCGCAAACTTATTTCACATAGCCCCAATATAATATAATCACAGGCTGAGGGAGAACCTCAGAGAGATATTCTGAAAGGAAAAGTGATCATTATGAATGAGTACAATTACACATACAATAACAATAATACCCCCGAGGGAAACGGAAACGACTATCAGGGCTTCAGCACTGACGGAGGCAACTCACCCAAGAAGCCAAAGAAGCATACAGGTCTCAAGGCTGCCGCTGTCGTAATGGCAATGGCTGTTGTATCAGCTGGCTCCATCGGTACATACCGCTACTTCGCAGGTGAGAACTTCAACCGCGCTGCTGTTACAGAGGAAGAGGAGGAGACAGTCCTCAAGAACACAAAGGGAACAGATTCCTCGATCATCGCTCAGAATGTAAGCATCATCGAGCCCGTTGAATCGGACGGCAAAGCCCTTTCAAACGAGGAGATCGTTAAGAAAGTGCTTCCCTCTGTTGTAGGTGTTGAGTCCTCATTTGAAGTTACAATGCAGAGCCAGACAGCTATCCCCGATGACTTCTTTAATTTCGGATTTGGCGGATTCGGAGGCTTCGGCGGTTATGACTACGGCGGCGAATCAGCTCCTCAGACCAACATATACAAGGGCACAGGCACAGGTGTTATCGTCAGCGAGAACGGCTACATAGTTACAAACGCTCACGTTATCTATGACAGCGAGTACGGTGCAGGCCTTGCCACGGAAGTAAACGTCCTCCTCGGTGACGATGAGACATATGAGGCAGAGGTCATCGGCTATGATGTAGACCTTGATCTTGCAGTACTGAAAATAGATGAGACAGGTCTTACACCTGCTGAATTCGGCAACAGTGACGAGCTCCAGCTGGGTGAGTCGGTAATCGCTATCGGCAACCCTCTCGGATTTGAGCTCATGAATACTGTAACCGGCGGTATGATCTCGGGTCTTGACCGTGACATCACCATCAACGACAAGGCTATGAACCTTATCCAGACCGATGCCGCCATCAACTCAGGCAACTCGGGCGGTCCCCTTATCAACAAGTACGGTCAGGTAATCGGTATCAACTCCTCCAAGATGTCATCATCATACGGTTCATCAGAGGCTTCTATCGAGGGTATCGGCTTTGCTATCCCCTCCAATGAGACTGCTGCTATCATTGACGATATCATGAAGTACGGCCACGTTACAGGCAAGCCCCAGCTCGGCATCAGCTGTCAGGCTATATCAGAGGCTGCTGCTGAGATGTACAATCTGCCTGTAGGCGTAATGGTCAAGAGCGTCAACGATGACAGTGCTGCCGAAAAGGCAGGTCTCAAAGAAGGCGATATCATCGTTGAGGCTGACGGCGAGAAGGTAACTACCACAGCAGAGCTTGTTGCCAAGAAGAACAAGCACTCCGCAGGCGATGAATTCAAGCTGACTATCATGAGAAACGGCAGCGAAAAAACCATTACCGTAACTCTTGACGAGCAGGAATACGAGGAAGCTGAAAAGGCTGAAGACGAAAAGGATGAGGAGTCCGAGGAAGATACCACCGAGGCTAAGAAAAAGAAGGACGCAAAGTCCGAGGAACCCGCTGAGGAAGCCGACGAGGCTGAAGAGGAGACCACAGAAAAGTCTCAGAAGAAGAACAAGTCAGAGAAGATACCTGTTCCCGACTTCCTCGATCCCGATGCCGCTGATGACGCAGACAGCGACGCTGAATAAGTTTTTCATTTCTCTCCTTCATATTAATATAAGATAAGCTCCCCTAAATGGGGAGCTTATTGTTTTTATCTCAATTGAAAGCAATTACTTTCTGAATGCGGCGATAGACTGCTCTATCTTTGCCATCTTCTCCTCTGCCTTTGCAAGCTTTGCCTTTTCAGCCTCTATGAGCTGTGCGGGAGCCTTTGCGATAAAGCCCTGATTATTAAGCTTTCCGCTGAGGAAGTCGATGTCCTTCTGTACCTTAGCCTTCTCCTTTTCGAGACGTGCGATCTCCTTTTCCTTGTCAACGAGCTCGTCCATAGGAATGAAGATACGTGCGGTATCTGTTACTGCATTTGCAGAATCAGGGATATCGAACTTGTCCCCTGTCTCAACTGCGGAAGCGGAAGCAAGCTTCTCGAAGAACAGCGAGCAGGAATCGAACAGTGCCTTATCAGCAGTCTCGATGAAGAGCTTTGCCTTGACCGACGGAGGTACGTTCATCTCTGTGCGGACATTGCGGACTGCCTTGATAGCGGAGATTATCTTCTCGAAGTCCTTCTCCTCTGCTGTGAAATCGATAGCAGGATCGTATGTGGGGTAGGTCTCGAGGATTATCATGGACTTCTCGTTATTGAGCACCTGCCATATCTCCTCTGTAATGAAAGGCATGAATGGGTGGAGGAGCTTCAGCATTCCCTGCATAGCCCATACCAGAACTGCCTGTGCCTTTGCCATGGTCTCGCCGCCTGCCTGTATACGGGGCTTTGTAAGCTCGATGTACCAGTCGCAGTAAACGTCCCAGATAAAGTCATATATCTTCTGTGAAGCTACGCCCAGCTCGTACCTGTCGAGGTTCTCGCCAACTTCCTTAGCCAGCTGATTGAACTTGTTCACCAGCCACTTGTCCTCCAGCTCCAGCTCATCGGGAAGTCCCTTGAACTCGAAGCCCTCGGGAAGATTCATCATGATGAAGCGTGATGCGTTCCAGAGCTTGTTTGCGAAGTTTCTTGCAGCCTTTACCTTGTCATCGATATAACGCATATCGTTTCCGGGCGAGTTGCCTGTTGCCAGCATAAATCTCAGTGCGTCAGCACCGTACTCGTTGATGACCTCAAGAGGATCGATACCGTTGCCCAGTGACTTGGACATCTTGCGTCCCTGTGAGTCGCGGACAAGTCCGTGGATGAGAACTGTGTCAAAGGGTACCTTGCCCATGTTCTCAAGACCGCTGAACATCATTCTTATTACCCAGAAGAAGATTATGTCATAGCCTGTTACAAGAGTATTTGTGGGATAGAAGTACTTCAGGTCCTCCGTATTATCGGGCCAGCCCAGTGTGGAGAAAGGCCAGAGCGCAGAGCTGAACCATGTATCGAGGGTATCGGGGTCCTGTCTCATGGGCTTGCCGCACTTTGGACAAACTGCGCTGCTCTCCTTGGTAACAACCATCTCGCCGCAGGCGTCACAGTAGAATGCAGGTATCTGATGTCCCCACCAGATCTGACGGGAGATACACCAGTCCTTGATATTTTCAAGCCAGTGGAAGTATATCTTGTCAAAGCGCTCGGGAACGAACTTGGTATCGCCGTTCTTTACAGCCTTTATAGCAGGCTCGGCAAGGGGCTTCATCTTTACGAACCACTGTGTGGACACCTTTGGCTCTACGGTAGTCCCGCAGCGGTAGCAGGTTCCTACGTTATGGCTGTATTCCTCTATCTTTACGAGAGCGCCTTCCTTTTCGAGGTCCTCGACTATCTTCTTTCTTGCCTCATAGCGGTCCATGCCTGCATATGCGGGATAGTCGTCAACGATGGTGGCGTCGTCGTTCATTACGTTGATAACGGGCAGGTTATGACGGAGACCTACCTCAAAGTCGTTGGGGTCATGAGCAGGTGTGATCTTAACGACACCTGTACCGAAGTCCATCTCAACATAGTCATCGGCAACAATGGGTATCTCACGGTGAACGATAGGCAGGATAACTGTCTTGCCTACAAGGTCTGTGTAGCGCTCGTCCTTGGGGTTTACAGCAACAGCTGTATCGCCGAGGAGAGTCTCGGGACGAGTGGTAGCAAGCTCCAGATAGCCGTCGGAGTCCTTGATCTTATAGCGGAGGTGCCAGAAATGGCCTGCCTGATCCTCGTAAGTAACCTCAGCATCGGAAAGTGAGGTCTTACACTTGGGGCACCAGTTGATTATACGCTCGCCTCTGTAAATAAGGCCTTTTTCGTAGTACTTGATGAAGACTTCCTTAACTGCCTTTGAGCAGCCCTCGTCCATGGTAAAGCGCTCTCTTGACCAGTCGCAGGATGAGCCCAGCTTCTTGAGCTGCTCAGCGATACGGCCGCCGTACTGCTTCTTCCACTCCCATGCGCGCTTCATGAAGCCTTCGCGTCCCAGATCCTCCTTGGTAACGCCTTCCTTGCGCATAGCCTCAACGATCTTAGCCTCTGTTGCGATAGCAGCGTGATCTGTACCGGGGAGCCACAGTGCGCTGTATCCGCTCATTCTCTTCCAGCGGATAAGGATATCCTGTAGAGTCTCATCAAGGGCGTGTCCCATGTGGAGCTGTCCTGTGATGTTCGGAGGGGGGATAACTATAGTATAGGGTGTCTTCTTGGGGTCAGCCTCTGCGCGGAAGCAGCCCTTCTCGTTCCATGCGGCATATATCCTGTCCTCAAAGTCCTTGGGATCGTATGCCTTTGCAAGTTCCTTTGCCATTTCGATCAATTCTCCTTTTGAATTTTTTTCGATCATAAGTTGAAAGCTGAAAGTGGAGAGTTGAAAGTTATTGTATCTGCTTACGCAGATATATTTGAAAATTCCGTCCTTGACGGCACTATAACTCTCAATTCTCAACTCTGAACTCTCAACTGACAATAAAAAAGTCCGTCCTGCACCTTTCGGTCCAGGGCGAACTAAAGTCCGTGTTACCACCTGAATTCGGGAATTCTCCCGCACTCTGCGAAGCCGCTTAGCTTCTTCCCCTGTAACGTGAGGATCACGCCGCATACTACTGAGCAAAAGCCGTTGGCACGCGAAGCTCCGAAGCTACTTCCGCAAGCCCCTCATACTGCCTTTCACCCTGCGGCAGCTCTCTGAAAATCGGGTCTCCTGCGTACTCCTCTTCATCATCGCCTTTGAATACTCTCCTATTATACACGATATAAAGGCTTTTGTCAAGCAAAAAAGAGATTTTCACAAAATTGATATTTTTACGGCAGCCATGACATCTGGAAAAAATCTACCCCTTTATTGCAAATACTGAAGCCAAAACCGTATTCAAATTCAGGAAATTCTTCCGAGACTTTCGTATATGAGTAATGCAGCCACGGATTTCCAGTCAATTCTGTAGTATCTTTCTTTAATGTAGGTTCTCCGCTGTTTTCAATCAATTCATCTCCTGTCAAAGTACATGGAAAAGCAAACTCAAACAGTTTATCGTCTTTTCTTTCCCACATTTCTTTGTCTTCTTCTTTCCAGCCATTTTCGGTAGTATTGCACCACATTTCGACAAGTAGACATTCTCTTTTGGGTATCTTTCTATCATTCAGATTCACAAAACAAAAGCCGTCAGCCCCATCGTTAACTGTACATTTGAATGATTGGTTTGATATATCTCCATCAAAGGTACACTCGTACACTTCGTCATAATCTATTGTTTCTGAAAAATCAACATCATTATCAAGGAAATCCTGCAAGGTTGACTTTCCAAGTGTGTACAAATGACCGTCATAGACAAAGCTCATATTATCAAAGTCAGCATATTTACTACTTAGTTCGTTTTTTTCTGAATTACATGATGTAAGACCGAGTATTGCCACGATTACTGCAAGCTGCTTCTTCATACATATTTCTCCTTGTTGTTATAACTTATTGATAAAGGCTTTATAGTTATTATAACATAGAATTGTGACAAAGGCAACAGGAGCTGCTTACTTGCAGTTTTTTAGGACGTCGAAGACTTACAACAGGCTAACGGCTGATTTTTTCAATATGTGAAAAATTCTCTTTTTCCCCTTGCACTCCGCGAAAAACTGTGTTATAATATATGTATCTATGTTTGAAAGGATTTGAAACTATGATCATACTTGACGAACTCAGAGTCGAAATGACAGGCTACCGCAAGGAAATGGCGGAGCTTGCTGACGTTCTGAATATAGAAGCTGCTAAAAAGCGCGTTGAAGAGCTTGGCGAGGAGACTGCCAAGGAGGGCTTCTGGGACGACCTCGAAAATTCCCAGAAGGTGCTCAAGGAACAGAAGTCCCTTGAGAAGAAGATCGAGAAGTACAATCAGCTCAACGAGAACCTCGAAGATATAATCACTCTCATCGAGCTCTCTATCGAAGCTGACGATGAAAGCGACATCGAGGAGATAAAGAAGGAGTCGGAAGCCTTCAAGACCAAGCTGGAGGACGAAAAGCTGGCTACTCTCCTTAACGGCGAATACGACAACGCCAACGCTATCCTCACTTTCCACGCAGGTGCAGGCGGTACAGAGGCTCAGGACTGGGCAGAGATGCTCTACCGTATGTACAACCGCTGGGCTGAGCGTCATGAGTTCAAGGTAGAGCTCCTTGACTATCTCGACGGCGACGAAGCAGGTATGAAGTCAGCTTCCATACTTATCGAGGGCGAAAACGCCTACGGCTACATGAAGTCCGAGTCAGGTGTTCACAGACTTGTCCGTGTATCTCCCTTTGATGCACAGGGACGCCGCCACACTTCATTCGCAGCTCTGGAAGTTATGCCCGAGCTGGATGACTCCATAGAGGTAGATATCCGTCCCGAAGATATCGAAATGGAGGTTTACCGTTCAAGCGGTGCAGGCGGACAGAAGGTAAACAAGACCAGCTCTGCTGTACGTCTTATCCATAAGCCCACAGGTATAGTTGTTTCCTGCCAGACCCAGCGAAGCCAGTACCAGAACAAGGACTACGCCATGAAGATGCTCCGTTCAAAGCTGGTTGAGATCAAGGAGCGCGAGCACCTCGAAAAGATCGAGGATATCAAGGGCGTTCAGAACCAGATCGCGTGGGGCTCGCAGATACGCTCATATGTATTCATGCCCTACACTCTCGTAAAGGACACCCGTACAGGCTTTGAAAACGGCAATATACAGGCTGTTATGGACGGCGACATCGACGGCTTTATCAATGCTTACCTGAAGTCGCTCTCACACGGAACTCTTGAAAAGTAATGAAAAACGCTAAGATCCTTTCTGTGATCGCAGTTTTTGTCATTATTGCAGGCATTTCCGCTAAATTCTTCATGCCATCGCTTTTCTACGGCTATATTTACCCATTCAGCAGGATAAAGGGAAGTGTTTCGATCACAGTTGACGGAAAGAACATTCCGCTTTCCGACTGCAAGATCAGCTGTATTCATCAGGATAAGAAAGAAAAAGCCCATGTCATCGGCAACAGACTCAGCACCCGCGCCGGCAAGTATGGTCGTTATAAGTTTATTATCGAGCATGACGGCATCGAAATACCGTTTTATTTCTACCAGTCAAACAGCTGGAACTGCGAAAAATTCGAGCTTTCATTCAGCGTTGACACAGAAAAGCGCACAATATCATGCACAGGCTGGACAAGAGGTCTTGACGAAAAAGGCTTTAAGGAAGAAAAACTTGATATAGTCAGGACTATAACATTTGACGATATCTCTCCTGAAGGGATAGGCATTTCATCTGTGTAAAAGTATAATTTAAGGGACGGTCATTCCGTCCCTTTTTTATGCCCTTTCCGCATTTTCAGAAAACACTCGTCAGCTTCGGTGTTTCGCCGCTCTTCATTATCTCCAGCATATCACGGAGCTCCGCAAGCTCGGACTGCAGCTCCTCGCTGTTGTTCTCCGCAAGGTGGACTATCCGCGAGAATATCCTGTCCACGTCTGTCAGCCTGTCGTACTTCAGCAGCACTGACGCTTTAGTGCGGAAGTCCTCCCACTCTGTGCTCAGTTCCCCTGCGCGGACAGCCGCTTCGTCGGTTTCTCCCCTCTCGGCAAGCTCCGATATAATGTCGAGTTTTTCAAGCATTTCGCCGCAGCGGCGGTTCACCCACAGGCTTGAACAGACGCTTATGCCTATGAGCAGCAGTATGATGACTGCACTTATCTTAGTCCTTGTCACTATTGTCCCCTCCTACTGTGAATATATGGGGCGGACTCCCCTTTTTATCCGCTATGAAGCACTTTCCTGCGGCGTCCGCTGTCATGATAAAGACCTCCTCAACTGTCATGCCGCGGCTTTTCAGCAGTGTTTCCACAACGCTCCTGCTGAGGTTTGCTGCCGAAAGCGCCTTTTCCACAAAGTCCCCGTCGGAGATAATGAGCACAGGCGGATCACTCTCCTCTGCCCTTATATGCATATCCATCCTTGTCGGAGTGTCTGCCGAGGGCTTTTTCATTACAGACACGCTGCCCGTGGTCTCCACTATGGCGAACTGCACCTCGTCAAGGTCGAAGATATCCTTGCTGCGAAGCGCCATGAGCAGGTCGTCCACCGAAAAGCGAAGCTCCCGCAAGATATCGCGCTCAATGCAGCCTCCCCTGACCACTATCTTGGGACTTCCCGAGATAAGCTTCCTCAGCCTCGGAAACTTCAGATCCAGCCACGACACCAGCACCTCAAAGCAGACCAGCGCAAGTATGGGCGTAACTCCCACGATTACGGGAATGTTGACGTCCTCAATGGGAAGTGTGGCGATATTGGACACAAGAATGGTTATGACCAGCTCAGAGGGCTGGAGCTCCCCGAGCTGGCGCTTGCCCATGAGTCGCACCGCAAAGATGACCAGAATATACAGCAGCAGTGATCTTATCAGAATAACACACATAAAAACAGCTCCTTCGGGAATTATTGTCCCCCGAAAGAGCCTTTATATTCGCAATAACGCAAAAAGCCCCGAAGCGACACAGAACCGCTCGGGGCTGTATTTATTCGGAAAAGCGCTTATTGTACTCGTTATAAGCCTTGACGATCAAATCCGCACAGAGCTCGTCGCCAAGCTGAGCACTGTTCAGGCATAGAGCATACTGATCCTTGTCCTGCCATACTCTGCCCGTATTTACGTTATAGAAGGTCTCGCGGCGCTTGTCAGCCTTTTTCATCACCGACTCAGCCTTATTCTCGTTAATGTCATACTGCTCGATAGCACGCTTGATCCTGTACTCGGGATCGGCGTAGATATACACGCTGAAGCAGCCCTTTTCCTCAAGGATATAGCTTCCGCAGCGTCCTACCAGAACGAAGCTCTTCTCATTATCTGCTATCTCGTTGATGATACGGCTTTCCATAAGGAATACCTTATCGGAGAGGGGAAGATTTTCCTCCATTGTCCTCGCAGGATTTGCCGACAGGAGCAGTGAATACAGAAAGCTTGTGGGGACGTTCTCCTCAGCGCTCTCGAGATATTCGGGTGCGATACCGCACCTCTGCGCTGTCATTTCAAGTATCTGTCTGTTATAGCAGTTTATTCCAAGCTTTTCGGCAGTAAGCCTACCGATATTGCTTCCACCGCTGCCGTACTGTCTTTCTATAGTGATTATTGTCTTTTTCATCGGATAATACCCCCGCTATATAAGATTTCTTATTATATATGATAAATTAACTACAGATATATTATACCACGTTTTGCACATATTTCAAGTTTATTCAGAGGAATAATTGTCTAAATAGTAAAATTCTATATTTTCAACAATTTCACTTCCCCCGAATTGTGCATTTTTCAAGGCAAAAAGACCTCCCGTCGGTATTTACAACGGGAGGTCTCGGTTTACTTTACTGCCTTACTGATGAGTCACTATCAGTTGCTTATTATCAAACGCAGCCCTGAGCCTTCATTGCCTCAGCAACCTTGAGGAAGCCTGCAATGTTAGCACCTGCCATGTAGTTGCCTTCCATGCCGTACTCCTTAGCAGCATCGTCGCAAGCCTTGAAGATGGACTTCATGATGCCGTGGAGCTTCTCATCTACCTCTTCAAATGTCCAGCTCAGTCTCTCGCTGTTCTGGCTCATTTCGAGACCTGATGTTGCAACGCCGCCTGCGTTAGCAGCCTTAGCAGGACCATAGAGGAGACCGTTTGAGAGATATGTCTCGATAGCCTCGGGAGTTGAAGGCATATTTGCGCCCTCAGCGATAGCAAAACCGCCGTTAGCAACGATAGCCTTAGCGCCCTCGCCGTCGATCTCGTTCTGTGTAGCGCAAGGAAGAGCGATATCAAGCTTGATGCCGCCTGCATTGCACTTGAGTGTCCAAACGCTGCCCTCGTGGTACTCAGCGTTCTTGTGTGAAGTTCTTGAAGCGTACTCCTTGATACGTCCGCGCTCGACCTCCTTGATCTGCTTAACGAGATCAAGCTCGATTCCGTCGGGATCGTAGATATAACCGTTAGAGTCGGAAACTGTAACTACCTTTGCACCGTACTGTGTAGCCTTCTCTGTAGCGTAGATAGCAACGTTGCCTGAACCTGAGATAACAACTGTCTTGCCCTCGAAGCTCTTGCCGTTAGCCTGAAGCATCTCGTTTGTGAAGTAGCACAGACCGTAACCTGTAGCCTCTGTTCTTGCAAGTGAACCGCCGTATGTAAGGCCCTTACCTGTGAGAACGCCAACAAACTCGTTGCGGATCCTCTTGTACTGACCGAACATGAAGCCGATCTCTCTTGCGCCTGTTCCGATATCGCCTGCAGGAACGTCGCAGTCAGCGCCGATGTGCTTGCAGAGCTCTGTCATGAAGCTCTGGCAGAAACGCATGATCTCTCCGTCACTCTTGCCCTTGGGGTCGAAGTCGGAACCGCCCTTGCCGCCGCCCATAGGCAGTGTTGTAAGGCTGTTCTTGAATACCTGCTCAAAACCGAGGAACTTGATGATTCCGAGGTATACTGAGGGGTGAAGTCTGATACCGCCCTTGTAAGGTCCGATAGCAGAGTTGAACTGTACTCTGAAGCCTCTGTTTACCTGTACCTTGCCGTTGTCGTCAACCCACGGTACACGGAAGATGATCTGTCTCTCAGGCTCTACGATACGCTCAAAAACGCCTGCATCGATGAGATCCTGTCTCTTCTCTGCAACGGGCTGGAGTGTCTCGAGGACCTCTGTAACAGCCTGAACGAACTCAGGCTCGCCGGGATTTCTCTTTTCTACTCTTGCTAATAAATCGATGAGATACTGATTTTTTAACGCCATTGTTAAAAAACCTCCTTTAATAAATTCTGCGGTACTCGCAGTTCATTTAAAATTATATCACTCCCGTTTCTATTTTGCAATACTTTATTGTGGTAAATTTTCAATTTTGGTCGTTTTTGTGCCATATCCACAAAATGTGCCGATCGATTTGTGCAGACTGCCGTATCGGTTTTTATTTACTTAATTATATTGTTAACGTCCGTTTACGCAGTCATCAGGCACTTATCCGGCACTTCGCGACAATTTCATCTCTTTATCCGCAAGTTTTTTATCGGTTTTGTATTGATTTTCCCTTCGGAATGTTATATAATATATTCAATCGGTAAAAGCCGATACCTCAGGAGGGGATCGAATGCTAAAGGCAATATGCTCCTCAAAGGAGCTTACAAATAACAGCTATTACGCCTGCATCAGCGATATCATCGGCTCAAAGCAGGTGCAGGAGCTTAAATCCATCACACATCATATCTCCACCACCCGCTTCCAGCACTGCGTCAACGTGTCATATTACAGCTACATCGTCTGCCGCGTACTGAAGCTCAATGCACGTTCTGCCGCAAGAGCAGGACTGCTCCACGACCTGTTCTACTATGACAGAAAGGAATACAACTCCGAAAAGATAAAGGGTCAGGCTTCACACAGCAAGCACCACCCCATGATCGCTTCGGAGAACGCTTCCGAGATCACGAAGATAACAAGACTCGAAAGAGATATGATTGAAAAGCATATGTGGCCAATGACGCGCCCTATGCCGAAATACAAGGAAACTTACATCATCACCATCATTGACAAATACTGTGCAGTCCTCGAATTCTGTGTACCGAAGGTGCAGCGGATAGTACGAAGAAAAGCGCGGTAACATATATTACAGGAGGTATCCCAACAATGAAGATCGAAACCAAATGCCTGCACGCAGGCTACACACCGAAGAATACGGAGCCCAGAGTCGTTCCTATCGTACAGAGTACGACCTATGTGTACGACTCGACTGACGATGTGGCAGCCGTATTCGATGACCCCACAAAGAGCCTTATCTACTCAAGATTTGAGAACCCCACAGTTATGGCTGTAGAGGACAAGATAGCAGCTCTCGAAGGCGGTATCGGCGCCATGTGTACCTCCAGCGGTCAGGCAGCTTCGCTCCTCTCGCTTCTCAATATACTGAAAGCAGGCGACAGCTTCATTTCAGCAGCTACAATCTACGGCGGTACTATCAACCTCTTTGCATATACACTCAAGAAGCTGGGCATCGAGTGCATCTTCGTAGATGCAGACGCTTCCGAGGAGGATATAAGAGCTGCATTCAAGCCCAACACAAAGGCTGTTTTCGGCGAGACTCTCGCCAATCCCGCACTCTCTGTTTTCGATATCGAGAAATTCGCCAAGATAGCTCACGAGAACAAGGTGCCCCTCATCATCGACAACACCTTCCCCACCCCTATCCTTTGCAGACCCTTTGAGTACGGTGCGGATATCGTTATCCACTCCACCACAAAGTACATGGACGGCCATGCTGTTCAGGGCGGCGGCGTTATCGTTGACTCGGGCAACTTTGACTGGACAAACGGAAACTTCCCCGAGTTCACAGAGCCCGATGAGAGCTATCACGGCACCATCTATACAAAGGCTTACGGCAAGGCTGCTTACATCGTAAAGGCAAGAATGCAGCTCATGAGAGACTTCGGCTGCTATCCGTCAGCTCAGTCCGCATTCTACCTCAATCTTGGTCTTGAGACACTCCACATCCGTATGAAGCAGTACTGCGAAAATGCAATGAAGGTGGCTGAGTATCTGGAAGCCAACGAGCACGTTGAGTCTGTAAACTACCCTGCTCTCGCAGGAAACAAATACCACGAGCTTGCTAAGAAGTACCTCCCCGACGGTACGAGCGGAGTTATCTCCTTCATCATAAAGGGCGGCAGAAACACAGCTGTAAAGTTCATGGACTCGCTCAAACTCGCATCCAACGAGGTACACGTTGCAGATATCCGTACCTGCGTTCTTCACCCTGCAAGCGCTACTCACCGTCAGCTCACTGACGAGCAGCTCGTTGCAGCAGGCATAAACGGCGGTCTTATCAGACTTTCCGTTGGTCTCGAGAACGTTGACGATATCATCGATGACCTCCGTCAGGCTTTTGCGGCTATTGACTGATACTCTTTGTTTTGCCACCAGTAAAAGAGGTAATCATTATGAAAACTATCATCGTATATTCATCGCAGACAGGTTTTACCAAAAAATATTCCGAATGGCTGGCAGAAGAACTGGGCGGAGAGACCATTTCCGTCAAGGAAGCTTCAAAAAAGGACGACGATTTCTTTGACAGCTTTGACGCTATCGTCTACGGCGGCTGGGTCGCTGTTGAAAAGATACATAAGCTGGACTGGTTCACAAGCAGAATGGCAAAATGGCGCGGCAAGAAGCTGGCGATATTCTGCACGGGAGCAAGTCCTGCTACATACTCGGGCGTCAATACCCTGCTTGACAAGGCTCTCAATGACGAACAGGAAAAATATGCAAAGGTTTTCTACTGTCCCGGAGGACTGGATTACAGCAAGATGTCGCTGGGCTCAAAAATGCTCATGAAGACCTTTGCCGCCATGCTCAAGGGCAAGAAAAACAAGACCGAGGACGAAAAGGCTATGGCTGAACACGTTTCGGCTTCCTGCGATATGACTGACAGGAAGTACCTTGCCCCCATCATAGAATATCTCAGAAAATAAAGCAGTCCCCCGAGTGCTCACAGCAGCATTCGGGGGGGCAGCGTGTTTATTCGGTTAATATGATAAATCAGAATTTAGTGCGTATGCGCTAAGTTGATAGTTGAAAGTTGAGAGTTGAGAGTTAATGTGTTCGCTTCGCTCACAATATTTAAATATTGTCGCCGCAGGCGACTCCACAACTTTCAACTCTAAACTCTCAACTCTAAACTCAAATCAAAATTCAGCCAAAAAGAAACGCCATAGTACTTCCGACCACAAATCAGAAATACTATGGCTAAAACTTCTGTATCAGTACGATTTCTTCAGTCTTTTCTGAAAAGCTCTCTGAGCACCATCGCTCCGCCTGCCGCGGTAAGTCCGAACATTACTATGAATGTGAATGCGTTGGACCTTACCCAGTGGAGCCGAGTGGTCAGCATTACGCTCAGCAGCACTATTACTATGCCGATGGAAAGCACTATCCAGCCGTATATCTTCTTGTCCATCAGGAAAAGCATGGCTATTCCTATGATTATCGGAAGCATTATGAGCCCGTTTGCAAGATGGAAGCCGCCGATACTGAAAATATGTCCGCCGTAGCCCCATGAGCTTGTGACCTCGATATTCTGGAATATCATGAACAAGCCGCCGCCCAGAAGAAGCAGTCCCACAAAGAAACTGAGAAGCCTGCTGCCCTCACTCTTTGAAGATACCGAATTCACGCTCTTGCGGGCCTCCAGAAGCTCCTTATACATTTTATCCAGTTCATTGTCTTTGTTTGTCTTTGGCATAATACCGCCCCCTATATCAATATTACAAGTATATTATACACGACACCCTGTCCGATGTCAAGTATATCGCGGAAAATTCATCCTTTTTTCATCTTTTCCGAATGCTGTCGGAAACGGTATTCCGCGGCAATATGAAAGTTTTATGAAAATAACTCCACTCTCTTGACAAAGCATAATAAATAAAGTATAATATAGTTTGAATGATTTGAAAATGATTATCAAATTCAAAAAGTGAGGGATTGTATGGCGTTTTTAAGGAGGCTTTTTTCCATAGCTGCTGCGGCGGCAGCTGCCGCTCTGGTGCTGACGGGTTGCAGCAGTCACTCAGGAAACAGCGGCAAGCTCAGTATTGTCTGCGTTTCGTTCCCCGAGTACGACTGGACAAGGCAGATAGTGGGCAGCAGCGACGGCGCGGAGGTAACCTATCTCCTCGGCAGCGGCATTGACCTTCATAACTATCAGCCCAACGCCAAGGATATAATGACTATCTCCGACTGCGATATATTCATGTATGTGGGCGGAGAGTCCGACAGTTGGGCTAAGGACGCCCTGAAGGAGGTAAACTCCAAGGATACCAAGGTCATAAAGCTCATGGACGTCCTCGGACAGAACGTCAAGGAGGAAGAGCATAAGGAGGGCATGGAGCCCGAGGAAGAAGACGGTCACCACAACGAGCCCGAATACGACGAGCACGTCTGGCTCTCGCTGAAAAACGCCGAGGTCATCTGCAATGAGATATGCGATGTGCTCTGCGAAAAGGACAGCGCCAACGCCGATACCTACCGTGAAAACCTCCGCAGCTACACCGAAAAGCTGGACGCTCTTGACGCTGAATACTCCGAAATGGCAGACAGCGCCGAAACAAGGACCATTCTTTTCGGGGACAGGTTTCCCTTCCGCTATCTCTGCGATGATTATGACATAGACTACTACGCCGCCTTTGCAGGCTGCTCCGCGGAGACTGCCGCAAGCTTCGAGACCGTTGCAAAGCTGTCGGAAAAGCTGAACGAAAAGGAACTGGATACAGTCTTTATCATCGAAAACTCCGATGACTCCATTGCGCGGTCAATAATCAGCAACTCCGGACGCAGCGGCGTGTCCATCGAAACTCTCAACTCGATACAATCGGTGACTCAGAAGGATATCGATAACGGAGCCACCTACCTTTCAATTATGGAATCAAATCTCGGAACACTAAAGAAGGTGCTTGATTAAAATGGGTGCATTACTGAAATGCGAAAACGTCTCTCTCGGATACGAGGGAGACGTTGTTACGAAAAACCTCAACTTCACCGTCAGCAGCGGCGATTACCTCTGCATAGTCGGTGAGAACGGCTCGGGAAAGAGCACGCTCATAAAGGCTCTCCTCGGGCTGAAACCGCCTATCAGCGGAAATATCTCCCTCTGCGGAGATGTGGGCAGGAACGAGATAGGCTATCTCCCACAGCAGACCATGGTACAGAGAGACTTCCCCGCCTCGGTGCGTGAGATAGTTCTATCAGGCTGCATGAACCGCTGCGGCTTCCGACCTTTCTACAACAAGGAAGAAAAGAAGCTGGCTCACGATATGATGCGAAGACTGGAAATAGAGCCCCTCGCAAAACGCTGTTATAGAGAGCTTTCGGGCGGTCAGCAGCAGAGAGTGCTCCTTGCAAGAGCTCTGTGCGCCGCAAGAAAGATGATACTCCTCGACGAGCCAGTAACGGGTCTCGACCCCAAGGCTACCAACGAGATGTACGAGCTTATCGACAGTCTCAACAAAAAGGACAAGATAACCGTTATCATGGTCTCGCACGATATGAACGCCGCTGTAAGATATGCTTCACATATACTCCATGTGGGCAGAAAGCAGCTTTTCTTCGGTACCAAGGAGGACTACCTGACCAGCAAGACAGGTCAGGCGTTCCTGGCAGTTATGGGAGGTGATGAGGATGAGTGAGATGCTTTCCACGCTCCATGATTACTTCCAGCACCCATTTATAAGATACGCTCTTATAGTTGGTCTGCTCATCGCTCTATGCTCGTCGCTGCTGGGCGTTACCCTCGTCATGAAGCGCTTTTCCTTCATCGGCGACGGTCTCTCACACGTTGCCTTCGGAGCTATGGCAGTCGCCACAGTCACAGGCATTACCAACAATATGCTCATTATCATGCCCATCACCATAATATCGGCGGTACTTCTGCTGAGAACGGGCAATAACACCAAGATAAAAGGTGACGCTGCCGTCGCCATGATATCCGTGGGAGTCCTTGCACTGGGCTATATGCTCATGAATATCGCCGCAAGAAGCGGTAACGGCAGAACTACCAGCAACGTCACCGCAGATGTGTGCAGCACACTTTTCGGCTCCACATCCATCCTTACGCTGTCTCTTACCGATGTGTGGATATGTATTGCCATGTCGGTGATCGTAGTGACAGTGTTCCTTGTATTCTACAACAAGATATTCGCGGTCACCTTCGATGAGAGCTTCGCAAAGGCTACGGGAGTACGCGCGGATATGTACAATCTCCTCATTGCCATAGTCATCGCAGTCATCATCGTCATCGCCATGAAATTCGTTGGCTCACTGCTCATATCGGCGCTGATAATCTTCCCTGCACTGTCAGCAATGAGAGTTTTCAAGAGCTTCAGAAGCGTTATCATCTGCTCTGTGGTCATCTCGCTGTTCTGTGCGGCAAGCGGAATAATCATCTCCATCATCGCAGGAACTCCCGTGGGCTCCACCATAGTTTCCGCGGATATATGCGTTTTCTTCCTCTTCTGCCTTATCTCACTGGTACTCAGGAGGGGAAGAAAATGAGAAAAGCCGCTGTTATCGCTTTGCTCTGCATTCTTTGCGGAGCTGCCTGCGCCTGCGGAGACAAGACTGCGGTCTCACAGTCCGAGAGCAAGGTAGAAATAGTCACCGATGCTTCGGGAAAAAAGATCGACCTTGACCTGACGACCATGAGCAGCACCATGATATACAGTACTGTGTCAAACATGATGATGTCCCCCGACTCCTATCTGGGTCAGCATATTAAGCTTGAGGGACAGTTCTCCGTATATCATGACAAGGGCGGCGACAAGTATATCTTCTCCGCCATAATCCCCGATGCCACAGCCTGCTGCTCGCAGGGTATAGAGTTTGTCCTCGACGGAAGCTACAAGTACCCCGACGACTACCCTGATGAGGGAACTACCATTACCGTTACGGGTGATTTCAATGTCTATGACGAGTACGGCTTCAAGTACTGCCAGCTTCAGAACGCCGCAATGTCCGTCAGCGAGGAATAAAGCTGCTGCCGCCCATATGGCGTGCTGATACATAGGTTTAAAGCCATAGTATTTCTGATGTACGGTCAGAAGTACTATGGCTTTTTTATTGACGGTAAAGGATGTTTTCACTGACATAAATCATAATTTATCATAATGTAGGGGACGCCGCCCTCGGCGTCCCGAAAAAGCATATTGTAGGGGCAGATATCATCCGCCGTTAAGGGACGCCCTCACTTGCAGGGCGTCCCCTCTCAAAAAACAGTCCACCGGACTGTTTTTTGATTCACCCCTTGCGGAGCGCTTTGTTTTATTTCGTCGCCTTAAAAACTGAAAGCGACGACCAGAGGCGCTGCCTCTGGACTCCGCCAAAGGAACACAGTCCCTTTGGAATCCCTTTCAGGCGTTCAGCAGAGTTATTACGATAAATTCAGATTTAGCTGCTGCACAAGATTTGCCCTGCCAATTTATTATCCCCATCTTGACAAGGTGCTAAAAATGTGATACAATTAATGTGTATATTTCACACAGTAGAACCCGTCTGTCTCAGACACATCCCAATAATAAACCTTCAGCAAAGGGAGACTCCGAATTCCAACTGTAAAATATAAATCTTATCACTATAAGGAGGTCGCGCTATGGAGACTATCAATGAGATCGCAGCACGCATCCGTGAGCTGCGCGAGGTCTGTGACTATTCACAGGAGAAGCTTGCAGAGGAGCTTGGTCTTACCACAGAGCAGTATGCAGGCTATGAAACAAATGGTGATTTTCCAATAAGCGTAATCTATGAGATCGCAAATAAGTTCGGCGTGGATTTCAACGAGCTCGTCACAGGTGAGCCCAGCCGTATCGACACCTTCCAGGTCGTCCGCCGCGGCAAGGGCAGAAGCATCAGCCGTTACGAGGGCTACCGCTTCAAGGATCTGGCTTTCCGCTATGCGGATAAGGTCATGCAGCCCCTCCTGGTCACACTTGAGCCTTCCGATGAGCCCGCTAAGCTGGTCACACATACAGGTCAGGAATTCAACCTCGTCCTTAAAGGCACTGTTGCCGTGGTATTCGAGGATAAGGAGATCATCCTCAATGAGGGCGATTCTATATACTTCAACCCCACATATCCCCACGGACAGCGCTGCGTCGGAGACAGTAAAGCAAGATTTCTGACAGTTATAGCTGAATAATTTCGCTTTTTCAAGCATAAGCAAAGGAGTTTTTACTGAAATGCTTTTAGACCGTTATCTTCCCCGTATAGAATTTGATTCCTACGAGGATTTCAAGGAAAATTACAGGGTAAATGTTCCCGAGGACTTCAACTTCGGCTGGGACATCGTTGATGAATGGGCTAAGCAGGAGCCCGAAAAGAAGGCTCTTGTATGGCTCAGCCACGACAAAAAGGAGCGCACCTTCACTTTCACGGATATTTCCAAGCTCTCAAATCAGACCTGCCACTACTTCCGCAGTCTGGGTCTCAAAAAGGGCGACGTCGTGCTTCTTATCCTCCGCCGCCGCTGGGAGTACTGGGTAATTGCCACCGCTCTCCATAAGCTGGGCGTAATTCTTATCCCCGGTAATCTTCTCTTTACCACACACGATATCGCTTACCGCGGCAATATGGCAGGTATCTCAGCCATCATCGCCTGCGATGACGAGTACATACGCGGTCAGATAGACGCAGCTGCTCCCCAGATAGAGACACTGCGCAAGAAGATCGCTGTTGCAGAGCCCCGTGAGGGCTGGGACTTCTTCGAGGACGAGATCGCCAAGTTCCCCGACACCTTTGAGCGTCCCACAGGCGATGAGGCTACCAAGGCCACCGATACCATGCTCATCTACTTCACATCGGGCTCAACAGGTATGCCCAAGATGGTATGCCACAACTTCGCACACCCTCTGGGTCATATAGTTACTGCTAAATACTGGCATCAGGTACAAGAGAACAAGCTCCATATGTCCATTTCCGACTCAGGCTGGGCTAAGTTTGGCTGGGGCAAGATCTACGGACAGTGGATCTGCGGTGCTATACAGTTCGCCTATGACTTCACAGGCAGATTCAACGCCAAGGACATTCTCGAGGTAATCAGCCACTACAAGCTGACTACATTCTGCGCTCCTCCTACAATGTACCGCTTTATGCTGCAGGAGGACATGACAAAGTACGATCTTTCATCAATACAGAACTTCTGCAATGCAGGCGAGCCCCTCAACCCTGAGGTATTCAACCGTATCTATGAGCTCACGGGCAAGAAGATGCGTGAGGGCTTCGGTCAGACCGAGGGAACCGTTCTCATCGCAAACTTCCCGTGGATAGACCCCAAGCCCGGCTCAACAGGAAAGCCTTCTCCCCTTTACAATATCCACCTGCTCCGTCCCGACGGTACAGAGTGCGAGGACGGTGAGGAGGGCAGCATCATGGTATGCGGCATAGATAAAGAACGTCCTACGGGCCTTTTCTGCGGCTACTACAAGAACCCCGAGCTGACCGAGGCTGTTCTCGGCGGTGAGAACTACGACACAGGCGACGTTGCATGGCGTGATTCCAAGGGCTATTACTGGTTCGTCGGAAGAAACGACGACGTTATCAAGTGCTCAGGCTACCGTATAGGACCTTTCGAGGTTGAGAGCGCACTCCTTACACACCCTGCTGTTGTTGAGTCCGCAATCACAGGTGCTCCCGATCCCATAAGAGGTCAGGTAGTAAAGGCAACCGTCGTTCTGGCTGAGGGCTACACTCCCTCGCCCGAGCTGACAAAGGAGCTTCAGGATCACGTTAAGCACGAGACTGCACCCTATAAGTATCCCCGTGTCATCGAGTATGTCAAGGAGCTTCCCAAGACTCTTGGCGGCAAGATAAAGCGTGCTCAGATACGCCATCAGGACGAGGAAAATTCTGCAAAATAATCACAAACTATCGCCCGATCGTATATGGTCGGGCGTTTCTGCTATAAGGATGGACAATGAGAAAGCTTATAATAGTTGAGGGGCTCCCCTGCTCGGGAAAAAGCACGGTATCAAAGCATATCGCCGAAGTGCTGGGTATGGAATTCACCGACGAGGGCAGCGGAGATCACCCTGCGGACTATGAATTTCACGCATTTCTCAGCGAAAGTGAGCTTGCGGAGTTTCAGTCCGATGAACGGGAGCTGATATCTGCCGCTGCCGAAAAGCGCTGCGGTGGATATGTAGTCCCTATCGGCGGATTCAGCGGAGCCCTCTTTGACAGACTCCTTGCTCGTAAGATATACGACTTTCTCCCGTGGGAGACCGAAAAGCCCATCATGCTGGACAAGTGGCGAAGCTTTGCCGAAAGTGCCGCAAACTCCGCAGGATATGTTTTCAACTGCGTTTTCCTCCAGAACCCCATGTGTGAGACCATGATGAGGTTCGGCTTTGACAGCTCCGTATCCGAGGGATACATCAGGGAGATATATGATATTATCCGTCCGCTGGAGCCCTTTGTGGTCTATCTGAAAACCGACAGTATCGCCGAGGAGATAAAGAGGGCTGTCCCTGAGCGCGGTGAGGAATGGTTAAACGGTGTCATTGATTACCACTGCGGAGGTGAATACGGAAAGTCTCTCGGGCTCAGCGGCTTTGAGGGCTACATTTCTGCTCTTGAGGAGCGTCAGCGCCGCGAACTGGCTATTCTTGGGCATCTTGACATTGACAGCATTATCATCGGAAACTTCAAAAATGACAGTCAAAAGGCTTACGATAAGATACTTGCGGCGATTTCAGCAAAATAATCAGAAACTTACGGGGAATACCCCGTTTTCTCACAAGCGCCTGCGTAATCTACAAGTAATATGGGGGTGGCAAATATGAATTCTGATGCGCATCAAATCATATCCCGTGTCTATGAGGCAAAAACAGACAGCCACGCGGCAGATCAGCTGATCTCGGATTATATGCCATTCATCAAGTCCGAAACAGCAAGGTTTATCAACCGTCCGCCCGATAAGAGCGACGATGAGCTGAGTATAGCTATGTTCGCCTTCTATGAAGCGATACAGAACTACTCCCGTCTGCGCGGCTCTTTCCTGAAATTTGCGGCACTGCATATAAGGAACCGCCTCATCGACAACTACAGAAAAGAAAAGAGAAATAAAGGACAGATATCTCTTGATGTCTCCGAGGACGACAAGACCGACCTCAGGGAAACTATCCGCGATGACTACGACGCATACGAGGAAAATGAGCTCCGCGAAGCCACACAGCATGAAATAGCCGAGCTCTCTGCCCAGATGCAGGAATTCGGTGTATCCATGAGTGATGTCGCTGACAATTCTCCCAGACAGAGGCGAACTCTCGAAAGCTGTCAGAGGGCTGTCCGCTATGCAAGAAGCAACCCCGATATTCTTGAGGATTTCCTCAGAACAAAGCGTGTCCCGCTGGCTAAGCTGGCTGAGGGCGCAGATGTGGAGAGAAAGACCCTTGAAAGACACAGGCGCTATCTGGTGGCTGTGCTCCTGATCTGCACCAACGGCTATGAGATAATGCGCGGACACATCATGCAGGTACTTAAAGGTGGTGAGAAAACATGAAATATATTGTTATGGAATGTAATAAGGGTTATGCTGTACTCATGGACGAGGAGTCAAGGTTTGTAAAGGCTGCCGACCTCAGCTATGAAGTGGGACAGACTGTCACCGATCCACTTATCATGAACAGCGATGAACACCGCGCAAGAAAGATCACTCTTCATATCAGCCGCGCTGCTGCAGTTGCAGCCTGCCTTGTGCTTATGGTATCGGCAGGTTCAATATACTACTCCCGTAACCTGAAGCCTCACTCCACAGTACTCATCTCATCAGACGCCAACATAAGACTCGAACTCAACAAAAAAGGCAAGGTTCTCCATATCAGATGTGATGACAGTATAGGCAAGGAATTACTGAAGGACTACGACGGAAAGGGCAAGGATATGCTCACCGTTGCAAATGATATACTTGAGCTTGAAAAAGAAAAAGGTGTGATCTCCGAGGGAGACACAGTGGACTTCTATATAGAGTCCGACAGCTCAAAGGACTATGACACTTACAGAAACAATGTCAAAAAGGGCATTGCGGATATCAATATAAATGTAAAGGGACTTGACAGCTTCAAGCCCGAGGACAAGGCAAAGCCCGAGCCTGCGGTAAAGCCTGATCCTGCAAAGGACGTCAAAGCTCCCGAGGCACCAAAGCCTCCCACGCAGGGCGAAAAGCTCCCCGAGCCGCCTGCGCCCCCTGCCGCTGAACCGGCAGCTCCCGCAGAACCCCCCGCTCCTCCGAAGGAAGAGGTCAAGCAGCCCGCAGAGGTAAAGGAACCTCCTGCACCTCCTGCTCCTGCAAACGATCCCGAGCCGCCCAAGGAGGCTGACAAGCCTGCCGAGGGTGAAAAGCCGGAGCCTCCCAAGCCCGATGACGGTGCCGAACCGCCCAAACCGGAGGTACACCACGAAGCAGCTCCGCCAAAGGCAGTTCCTCATGCAGCTGCTCCTGTGGCAGATGCAGCTGTCACCATGGAAGATGTACATATAGACCCCATGGCTGACGAACCAAAGAAAGATATCATAACAGGTGAAGCGGATGCTGTTCATCCCGCTCCGCCTGCTCCCCTCCCCCCTGAGAAAACATGAATATATAGACAGAGGCACAGGACGTCACCGTAAGACGTCCTGTGCTTCATTTTTATGCAATATACCGTCAATTGTAGACCGCAAAAAATATTTTCGGAAATTTTTTTCATATCACCCCTCTTTTTTTCATCCTGCTCCGTATCCTGTTAATGTAACACAAAACAGGTGTTCAACTCCCCGTCAATGAGGAGTAAAATAAATCATGTAAAGGAGTAATCAATCATGAAAAACAAGAAGCAAATTCTCGCTGCAATCGCTGCTATGTCTGTTCTCTCATCTGTAGCAGGACTTAACACATTTGCTGCAAACGAGAAAACAGAAGAGACAGCTGTAACAGTTGCAGCTGAGGAAACAACAGAGGCTGTTGAGGAAGCAACCGAAGCTGTTGAGGATGCAACAGAGGCTGCTCCCGTAGTAGAGGAAGACGGCGAAAAGCCTGAGCCCCCTGCACCGCCCGTAGCTCCCGAGGAAGACGGCGAGAAGCCCGAGCCCCCTGCAGCTCCCGAGGAAGACGCTGAGAAGCCTGCTAAGCCCATCGTTCTCGATGTAACTGATCTCCTCGATCAGATCCGCAGCTTCATCGACGCTAACAAGATCGATATCCTCACAGATGATATCATCGAAAACTGGGACAACATCAAGAAGGTAGATGTTCACTTCGACACAAACGAGAAGCCCGAGGCAGTTGAGACAACTGAGGACGGCGAAGTGGCTGAGAAGCCCGCTAAGCCCGCAGGCGGTCCTACTGTTCTCAATGTAACAGACCTGTTCAACAGCTTCCGCGGCATCATCGACATCAACGACCTCGACTTCGTTACTGACGAGCTCAAGGATCAGATAGAGAACGTTAAGGACGTAACTGTTCACGTTCACTTCGCAAAGGCTGAGGGCGAGAAGCCTGAGCCTCCCGTACCGCCCGTAGCTATCGAAGACGGCGAGAAGCCCGAGCCGCCCGCTCCTCCTGTTGCTATCGAAGATGGCGAGAAGCCTGAGCCTCCTGCACCGCCCGTAGCTCCCGAGGACGGCGAAAAGCCCGAGCCTCCTGCTCCTCCTGTTGCACCTGCTGACGGCGAGAAGCCCGAGCCCCCCTGCTCCTCCTGTAGCTCCCGAGGCACCCAAGGGTCCCGCACATGAGCACCTTGGTCCCAAGGAGAGAGAAGCGCTCAAGGCTGCACAGGCAGAGGCTGAGTCTGCAACAGAGGCTTCAGCAGAGACTGAGACAGCTGAATAATAAACTTATCCATACATAATTGTTCTTTCCCGTAACGGGATTCCCCATAGAGCAATTGAATTTCCATCCAATCCCCTTTTACCCCTTTAACGCTGCACCCCCCGTAACAGTGCAGCTTAAATGAAACAAAGGCGCCGCAGAAGCCCGTTCTTGCGGCGCTCTTTTTATGCCCTCACGAAAAATATATGAAATGATACAAAACTGCACCTGCCTTTCGGGAGTCGTTTGTACTTCATTGATGATTTTTCGGGAAAGTCCCGTATATTCACACATCCGTCACAAATCACTGCTATAATATCTTTGTATCTTATCCGTGTACTCGGAAAGGTAACATTTTTTAAGGAGAAAATCGAATATGAAGAACACTGTTTCAACTCTGCTGAAGCAGAAGCAATCAGGTGACAAGATCACGATGCTTACTGCTTACGACTACACCACAGCAAAGATCATGGACGAGTGCGGCGTCAACGCTATCCTCATCGGGGACTCCCTCGGTATGGTCATGCTGGGCTATGAGAACACTCTGCCCGTTACCATGGAGGATATGATCCACCATACTGCCGCAGTATCCAGAGGTGCCGAGAATGCCTTCGTTGTTGCTGATATGCCCTTCATGTCATATCAGGTAAGCGTTCAGGACGCTGTTATCAACGCAGGAAGGCTCATCAAGGAGGGCGGTGCAAACGCTGTAAAGCTGGAGGGCGGCGCGGAAGTCTGCGACCAGATAAGAGCTATCGTAAATGCATCCATTCCCGTTGTTGCACACCTCGGACTCACTCCCCAGTCGGTCAACGCCTTCGGCGGCTTCAAGGTACAGGGCAAGAGCCTTGACAAGGCAAGAAAGCTCATCGCCGATGCTCTCGAAATTCAGGAGGCAGGCGCCTGTGCAGTAGTTCTGGAGGGTATCCCTGCAAAGCTGGCGGATATCATCACAAAGAAACTGTTCATTCCCACTATCGGTATAGGTGCAGGCAATGGCTGTGACGGTCAGGTGCTCGTATATCAGGATATGCTGGGACTCACAACAGGTCATACACCTAAGTTCGTAAAGCGCTTTGCGGAAGTGGGAGCGCTCATGCGTCAGGGTATCACGGACTACATCAGCGAGACAAAGGAAGGAAGCTTCCCTGCTGATGAGCATACATATGCTGTGGACGATGATGTTATAAACGAGCTTATGAAGGAGTGTGACTGATATGAAAATAGTAAAGACAATAGCGGAAGTACGCGCACAGGTCAAGGAATGGAGAGCGCAGGGGCTCACAGTAGGTCTCGTGCCTACAATGGGCTATCTCCACGAGGGACACGCAAGCCTTATCGATGCCTCTCACAGAGACAACGACAGGACTGTGGTATCGGATTTCGTTAATCCCATGCAGTTCGGTCCCACGGAGGACCTCGAAAGCTATCCCAGAGACATCGACCACGATGCTGCTCTGGTTGAGGCTCACGGCGGCGACCTTATCTTCCATCCCGAGCCTGAGGAGATGTACCACGAGGGCTTCTCGTCCTTCGTGGATATGACAGTGCTCACACAGGAGCTCTGCGGTCTCAGCCGTCCCGTACACTTCAGAGGTGTATGCACGGTGGTATCGAAGCTGTTCAATATAGTAAAGCCTGACAGAGCCTACTTCGGCAAGAAGGACGCTCAGCAGCTGGCTGTTATCCGCCATATGGTCGATGACCTCAACATGGATATAGAAATTATCGGCTGCCCCATAATCCGTGAGGCAGACGGTCTGGCAAAGAGCTCGCGAAACACCTACCTCAGCGAAGCCGAGAGAAAGGCAGCTCTGGTGCTCTCAAAGTCCATATTCATGGGCATGGATATGGTGAAAAAGGGCGAGCGTGACTGCTCCGCTATAATCGCAAGCATGAAAAAGCTCATCGAAGCCGAGCCCCTTGCCCGTATAGATTACGTCAAGATAGTGGACTGCGCCACAATGCAGCAGATAACCTCCCTTGACCGCCCTGCCCTCTGCGCTATCGCCGTTTATATCGGCAGCACACGCCTTATCGACAACTTCTTCACGGAAGACGTATAAGGAGGCGTACATGGAAATATCAATGCTCAAAAGCAAGATACACCGCGCTGTTATCACTCAGGCGGAGCTCAACTACGTCGGCAGCGTCACTATCGACGAGGACCTTATGGACGCCGCAGGGCTCTTTGAGTACGAGCACGTTCATATCGTTAACGTCAACAGCGGCAGCCGTATCGAGACCTACGTTATCGCAGGCGAGCGCGGAAGCGGTGTTATCTGCCTTAACGGAGCTGCTGCCCGTTCGGGACAAAAGGGCGATCCCGTCATCATAATGTCCTATGCGGCTATGACTCCCGAGGAGATAAAAACTCACCGCCCGAAGGTGGTATTCGTGGACGATAAAAATGCGATCGTCAGGGTCGCCGATTACGAAAAGCACGGCGCACTTATGTAAAATAATACGGCACTTTCAAATGAAAGTGCCGTTTCGTTTATTTCTCAAATTCTGATATTATTTCAGCAGGCGGCGCATCTCCGTGTAGTCACTGTCAGGGTGCTTTTTCTGTGCAAGCTCCACAAGCTTCCGCGATACAGCTCTGTACATCTCACGGTCTGCTCCTGCTTCGATACATTCAAGATGTCTGCGTACAGTCATGACATCGTTGCGCTCAACGGGTCCCGTAAGGGCTTCCGCAGGTCCCACCGCAAGTATCCGCCTGATATTGCTGATTATCAGCGGCTCAAGAGCGCTGAGGGCTTCCTTTTCGGAAAAGCCGCACTTACCCATAAGGGAAAGGCTCTCCGCCGCAAGAGCGCAGACAAGATTGCTCGACACCGCGCAGGCTGCGTGGTATTCGCTCTTTGCACTTTCGTTTATGAGCCGTGTGGGATTGCCCATTTTGTCCAGTATCCCCTTCCACTCAGCCGCAGCCGCCTCATCGCCCTCTATGCAGAAGAAGGCGTTTTTCAGCTCCCTGTGAGAGTCATACTTGCTGCTGATAGGAAACAAGGGATGAACGGAACAGCCTGCTGCACCGTATCTCCCGATCTCGGGAAAGGCTTCCGCTGCCGAAAGTGCTCCGCTGCAGTGGCAGAGCTGCTTTCCGCCGATGCCCAGCTCTCTGATGGCATAATAGTTCTCCGTTATGGCTCCGTCGGGAACAACTATGAATATAACATCGCTGTCCTTCACAAGCTCAGCCACATTATCGTAGAACTTCGTTCCCGTGAACTTGGCTGCCTCTGCCGATGACTGTACATTGCGGCAGTAATAGCCCGAGACCTCCAGACCGTTCCCGACAAAATACCTGCCGAGGGAAAAGCCAACTTTTCCCGCTCCGATAAATCCGATCTTCATTTTAATATCCTCCTGTGTAACCAAAAATGTTACCCCTTAACTGAATTATATCACATATTTTTCGGATTTACAAGGCTTTTTCCGCTATTTTTAGCAAAATTCTGATGTTTTATCACTTAACTTCATGTTTTTTTCAAAAAATCTTCCGTCCCTGTGTCACGGAAGTCTCAATTTCTGCGAGTATATTTGCAGAGCGTTACAAATGCGCATTGAATTGCTTCGGCAGCCCCGCTGTCCATAATAAAACGAGGAGGGATCAGATGACAGACCAACAGCTCCGCCGGCTTCTCAGCAGCTCACCCGAAAAAGCCCACAGGCTCATTTTCGATGAGTACTACAACTACGTTTACACTATCGTGTTCAACCGTCTGAGAAGCCTCGGAACTCCCGAGGATATCGACGAATGTATAAGCGATGTTTTTGCGGAGATATTCACCAAGTACAACTCTGAAAGCAGCCACAGCGGCAATATTAAGGGATTTGTTTCAGCCATAGCCCGTAACCGCTCCATAGATATGTTCAGGAGGATACGCTCGGGCGTGAATGCCACGGTGTCACTTGACGCCGATGAGGCTGTGCAGCTCTCCTCCGAGGAAAGGATAGACGAGCAGGCAGAAAGGACTGAGACCGCTCACGCTCTGCTTGACGCCGTGAAATCCCTTGGTGAACCCGATTCGACCATTATCATACAGAAATACTACTACGGCAGGAGCTCCGAGGACATAGGCGATATGATAGACATGAAGCCAAATACGGTCCGCAAAAGGCTCAGCCGTGCCCTGAGCAGACTCAGAGACATTCTCAGGGAAGATGATGAAGGAAGGTGAAGTCATGAATGAGAAAAATGAATTTGATATTCTCGAAAATGCCGAGAGCAGCGTTACCGACAGGCTTGAAGCTGAATTTCCTCCCCGTGACAATAGAGAAAAGGAGAAAATATTCAGAATGAGCGAAAGAAAATTCAATAATACATCTGCACCTGACACAGAAAAAGAGCAGACAGTCAGCGGCGTTGAGGTCTACCGCCGTCCCAAGTGGCAGCGCGGACTCAGTATCGCAGCAGCCTGCGCTCTGGTAGTCGGAGGTGCAACAGGCGGCGCTTACGCATTCAACCGTTTCAGAAACACTCCTGCCGCCGAAAGTCAGCTCGATACCCAGAAGAAGGTCGCTCCCTTCGGCGACTTTTCCGAGCTAGAGTATCAGCTCTGTGACTACAACAGAGATTCAATGAGAACCGTTACGATAGAGGACAGTCCTGAAGCATACGGATATTTTGAGCTTTTCAGCGGTCCGATAATATCACAGCAGAAGCGCGATAAGCTGGCGGATTTCTTCAATAATTATGATTATGAGGAGCTTGCCGCAGATACCGATGAAGCCATAGGTGTTGTGAACGAGGCTGTCACCGAGGCAGAGACCATCGATATTTCCACAATAGAAGATGCGCCTGCTCCCATAAATGCGGACGAAAGTGACCCGTATTTCATCTACTGCCGCGACAATGAGATAAGAGCAGTAAAAATATACGATGTGGGTGAGTTCGGTGTCCTCAACTATACCCATTTCAACTTTGAAGAACAGGACGGTCAGTACTTCATGACCGACGATGAGATGTCCGTTGAGGGCTATAAGATAGACTACGGTCTTTTCAAGTCCACTATCAATGAGATACTCAGCTCCGAGGACGAGGAGGAAACTCCCACAGAGCCCGAATATAAGGGCGTTGCTCCCTTCGGCAACTTCTCCGAACACAAGTACTTCATTCCCGGCGGCGAGGACGCAGAGAAGCAGATATTCGTCAAAGCTGACGAGGAAACACAGATCACCTTCGGCAGCGGCGAGGTCATCTCTGCTGAGCAGCGCAAACAGATCGAGGAGCTTTTCAACAGCCTTGAGTGGAATGAGTCTGTTGAGCCCAAGACAAAGCCATTCTGGCTGGTTGGCATCGACAGGATGACATTTATCTCCATGGACGGCTCCGACTTCAATATGCTGTCCCTCAACGGCGACAACAATACCCTTACATGGGACAGCTTCAGATACGAGACAGAGTCCGAATACGATGGCATGGCTAACTATAAGCGCACAGAAGGCTCCGCACGTCAGATAAAGACTTACGATATTGACTACATCAGCCTTGTAAACAAGCTCTCCGAGATAATGGGCAGAGACCTGGGATACAGCATACACAACAGCTTCCTCAACAGCGACTGGATCATGAACGACGTAAACGCTATCCACAATGAGGCTCTCTCAGAGGAACAGAAAAAGGCTGTATATGAGATCCTCAGCAGCTGCGAATTCAAGTCAGCCTACAATGAAGAAACAAACGCGGATATCATTGATGACTGTTTTGGCTTCACAGAAGAGGATTACAGACAGATGCAGCAGGAAGAGCCCGATATTCCCAGTCAGGATTTCCTGTTGAACGCCTATTTCTCACAGGTAACTCTTACCGCCGACCATGACAGTAAACACATAGTACTCAACATCGAGTCACATTCCGATTCAACATTCTTCGGATATGCGGAATACGAAGTTGATGAAAACGGTCAGTATGCAAACAATAATTACTCAGTTTTGTGGAACGGTACCTGCCCCGACATCACTGTGGCAGACAGGATAAAGAGTGTAGTGGGCAGCAGCGATAAACCATCACTCCCCGAGATCATCACTGACCTTACCACCAATGACTGGCGCTTCCTTGACACAGATCCACTGGCTGAAAATCATCTTCATTATAACCAGATCGACCTGAACATGAAGTACGTTGATGTTAATGACAGCGAGAGATCATCCTACCTCCAGATGATTTACGGCACCGACAGTATATCACAGGAAGGTCTCAGAAGCATTTCCGATATTATCAGCAACAACAGCTGGTACGAGGTCGATAACATGGATGTTCTTGATCTCATCAGACTTCCCGACGGAAGCTATCCGCCCAGCGTAGAACTCAGCATGATGGATGATAAGCACATTTTCGTCCTCGACTTCACTTCAGGCGACGGGCATACAGTCCTCAGAATAGACGCAGTAAGATACTTTATCGAGAACGGCGTATACTACCTTGACAACACTCCCGATGATGTGACTAATTCAATTTACGGCAATACCCTCGTCTGCGATAATCCCATTATCTCTCAGACTATCATGGAAGCAGCCGCAAGCGAATAAACCACGATACAAAAAAGCGCAGGCCACAAGGTCTGCGCTTTTTGTCATTCAGTTTTTCTACGCTCTTCATTTCTGTCAACTGCATATCCGATAACTATTGTCAGTTACAATTTCGCGTAATAGCGAACAAATTCATCAATACACTCGGACTTTGACATAGGCGCTGACTGCCATATAAGTTTGCAGTCACATTCCAGACTGAGGAAATAGCCGTCGCACTGATCCCAGCCGTATAAAAGATAGTCTTTGCCGTTATGAGAAAAATGCAGTTCATTGTCAGTCATGACTGCGTTTCTGATATCGTTACTGCTCATGATCCACCTCAAATCACAGCATACTGCTTGATATAGCTTTCGATGGGTATGCCGTTCTTTATGCCGTCAAGCATAGTTCTTGCAGGATTTGTATGTCTGTACACTCTTTCATAAAGCGGAGCAAGCAATGCTTCTTCACCAAGCTCACGCTGCTGTAATCCTGCCGATGCAAGGTCGAGTATGCGGATGAGTTGTCGTTCGACTGCTCCCTCATCGATATAATCAGGTAACTTCTGCTTTGACAGAAGCTTCTGGAGCTCCGTGGCATTGAAGCCGTGAGAGTATATGACCTCATCGTTTTCAACGATCCCCTTGAGCTCGTACAGCTTTTCTTTAAGCCCCGTGTGGAACGCCGCAACTGTCAGAGCCTCCGAAAGTGGCTGACAGCAGGAGCTTCTGTATTCAATGGTGCCTCTGAATGTAAGGTCCTCGAACTTGAAAGTGCGGAGATATTCAAGGTCACCTGCTTCGGGAGCAAATTCTATCTTCCGATAGCCTTTCCCATCGAAAAATTCTCCCTCAACAAGGTCATGAGAGAAGAATTCATTGACTGTCAGCGGTGTGAAGTTCACATACTTTCCGTCACGCATTGTACAGTAGATCGACTGAGTGCCGATATAGTCGATAAGCTCGTCGGTATTCGTCAGTGACTTTCCGAACATTCCAACATTATGCGGATTATAGCCCTGCATACTGTGTTCCCACAGCATATTTCTCACGCAGAGGAATTCGGGATAATCGGGCAGATATGAGTTAGCGAAAAGTATCGCCTTGTAGGGTTCAAGAAGTCCGAAAACGTTGATAACATCGGTAAGCTGGTCGTAGCTCACATCAAGCTGGACCTGTGAAGCACTGGTAAATGTGCCGAAATCGGGGCGCTTATGAAAACGCATATCCACCTCGTCGGTATGCTTCAGATAGGAATGAAGATAATGGTAAAGCATACGGTAGCGTTCGTTCTGAATAGGAAGATTATGGTTTATATCCGCATGGGGATTTACTCCCATACCTGTCAGAGTGTAACCGTATTTTGCAAATTCGGAATTGAGAAAACAGACGTATTTTTCAAACCTTTTCTTTATCTCAAACAGTCCCACAGCTTTGCCGAATGAAAGTTCAAGGTTGGAATAGCAGCAGTCAAAAGACAGGATATCTCCCGTCTGAGTATCCTTTGCAGATGTTATATTTCCGTCGGCGTCCCTGCCTGATACTATGAAGCTGAAGTGATCGATAAATCTTTCGGCGACTTCAATTGAAACCGCTTCATCAACAGCCTGTCCGCTGAGGTTTACAACGGGCATTTCTATCTCGACTCCGATATAGTCGGGACGTTCTTTTTTGTCGGTGCAATATACTTGTCATAAATAGCTTGTCTGATCTCTTTCTTCATATATTTCACCTCTGTGAATAATAAATCGGTATGAGAATATTATAGCTTTATAAAACTACTTTGTCAATAAGTTTTGTAAGAATAAGATATTGACATATTCTTTAGCCTGTTATATAATCATATTATATCGATAATATTACTGTGTTAAAAGGTGAGCGTTATGTTGAATCAGTTTTCAAGAACACAGCTTCTTTTAGGACGTGAGGGAATGAATAAGCTTGCAGATGCAAGGGTGGCAGTATTCGGTATCGGCGGTGTGGGCGGATACGTCTGCGAAGCTCTTGTGAGAAGCGGTGTATATAAATTCGATCTTATTGACGATGACAAGGTCTGTCTTACAAATCTCAACCGCCAGATAATCGCCACAAGAAAAACAGTGGGAAAGTACAAGGCAGATGTCATGGCTGAACGAATGAAAGAGATAAATCCCGATGCGGATATCCGTATACACAAGTGCTTCTTCCTTCCCGAAAATGAAGATGAGTTCCCATTCGGAGAGTATGATTATATTGTCGATGCAGTTGATACCGTTACGGCAAAACTTGCTCTCGTCATGAAGGCACAGGAACTGAATATACCAATAATCAGCAGTATGGGGGCAGGCAATAAGCTTGACCCGTCTGCGTTTCGCGTTGCTGATATATACGATACAAAAATGTGTCCCCTTGCAAAGGTGATACGTATAGAGTGCCGCAAGCGCAGGGTAAGGAAGCTGAAGGTCGTATACTCCGAGGAAAAGCCTACCCGGCCTATCGAGGATATGTCCATATCCTGCCGTACACATTGTATCTGTCCTCCGGGAGCACAGCATAAATGCACAGAGCGCCGTGATATCCCCGGAAGCACAGCATTTGTCCCGTCGGTCGCCGGACTTATCATTGCAGGAGAGGTCATAAAGGATATATGCAAGGCATAGTATATAATGTATACCTATAATCAGTAATGGATTTTTTGCATTGGACAAACCTGCTCCCCCCCGTGATATAATAAAGTCACACCAAACGAAAGGAGCGGTGGGAATGAAAAAAAGAATATCCTGTATGCTTGGTATGCTCCGCTCCATCGTGAGAGGAACAGACCGAATGTGCAGCAGATCACGATGTTACACAGGAAAACAAATTTTAGCTGAAAGCATTTAGTGTACAACCTCCTAAACAATACATTTAAATGAAACTATAAACCAGCTTCTTCAATAATGAAGAGGCTGGTTTTTTACGGTGTGAAACGGTTGCCGAAAAATCTTACAGTATATAGCCTGTTTTTATAGCTTCCGATAAATCATTGGGATTGGACAAAGCGTAAAATACAGGTTATAATATATACATACCACACAGGAAAGGAGCTGCACAAATGGTAACAGGTAAGAATTCCATACAGCACATTTTCCGCTCGGTACTCATTTGTACAGAGCGGATGTGGAAAGCCGGACGATGTTGATAAAATATTGCTCCAATGAAAAATATGTGCCATAAAAAAATTATAAAGATATCAGTTATGATATTAAGAAGTTTCATTAGCTTAATAAGGAAAATGTTTGAAAGTGAGATGTATTCCATTCGTACAGAATCAGGGACTGTGGTATTTCAGCCCGAAGCATTTTCAGAAAATGATATCATAGATGATAAAAAGAGATAAAAAAATCCACCGGAGCTTCCATCAGGTCTCGGTGGATTTTTTCTTGCTGAATTGCCAGCTGTATAAGCATTACAGCAATGGTCTGCGCTTTTTGTCATTCAGTTTTTCTCCGCACGTTCACGCAGGGCTTTGCGGCGCTGACGCTCCGCCTCCTCCCTTTGAGCAGTGCGCTCCTGCTCTCTCCTGAGCTGCTCGCTGTAATATGCCTCCTCAGCTACCGACTTTTTCTTCCTCAGGGCAAATACCACAACAAGAAGAACAACGGCGACTGCTGCCGCAACAGCGATAATAACAGGCATTGGCATGACTTTTACCTCCTTTGTGAAAAGATGACTCTCCGTAATATGCTAATTAAATTTTACCACTTTATGAAGCTTCATTCAACCAGTAAAAATACCGAAATTACTTCTCCCCCATTGTACATATCGTACAACGTCCGCTTAAAGCGTTCAGAAGAACTGCTGTCTTAATATTCTTTAAGGTAAGTGTTAAGAAATCTTAAGATTACATGAAGCGGAAATACAGATTAGCGGTTTATAATATGCTCATAACACAAACCACGGAGGGATATGAAATGGGAAAACATAAAGCAAGAACAGCTGTTATATGCATATGCGGAGCTGCCGCATTATCACTGGGAGGTATGGCGGTATACAGCGCTTTCGGGTCAGCATCCGAAACTGCTGCCGCTCAGCATACAGTTGCCGTTGAGAGAATGGACATAAAGCAGTACGTTACTGTTTCCGGCACCGTCGGCAGCAGCAATGTCTCCTCTGTCAGCAGCAGTGCCATAAACACCAAGGTCAGAGAAGTAAAGGTCAAGGTTGGCGACAGAGTGAAAAAGGGCGACATCATCGCCGTCCTTGACGATAAGGACCTTCAGGAGCAGCTCTCAGCAGCGGAAAAACAGCTGGAGAATACTGCCGCAAGAAATGACATTGACCTGAAAGCCGCTCAGCGTATGTACGACAATGCAGTCTCGGACAAGGCTGAAAAGACCGCAAGAAGCAGCCGTCTGGTCTCAGAGGCAAAGGACTCGTACAGCAAGGCTCTTGCTCAGCAGCAGGAGACCTCCGACAGCTACAAAAACGCTGTGAACGACAGGATATACAAGTCAGGGCTGACCGAACAGGCTGCTCAGCAGGCGGAGGAGGCAGCAGCATACGCTGCGGAGCTGAAAGCTGCCTCCGACGCCGCAAAGTCAGAATACGCAGCTCTGAAAGCCGACTTCGACAGACTGACCGCCGACGAGGGAGCTTCTCCCGAGGAGACAGCTGCCGCTAAGGAAGCCTGTGACATGGCGTCATCGGCTGCCGATGATGCCGCTGATGCTCTTGCAGAGGCACAGGCTCATGCAAAAGAGCTTGCCGCAGCAGCACAGAAATACTCAGGCGAGCTGTCCGACGCCATAATAGAGGAAAAGGAGCTGAAAAGCGCTCTTTCCGCCGCAGACCGTCTCGCAGATGAAGCAAGGACAGCTGTATCATCTGCCTCAGATGCAAAAGCCGATACAGATGAGACCATTTCAGGGGATATTGCCGCAAAAGCGGATGTGCTCAAAACAACAGGCTTATCCGCAGAGGATATGCTGTCAGAGCCAACGCGCAGAGTTGCGGAACTGAAACGCAGTATCGGGGAATGCACAGTAAGAGCGGACTGCGATGGTATTATAACTGCCGTCAATGTAAAGGACGGCGAACTGTACAGCGGAGGCGCTATTGCTGTTGTACAAGACGACAGCAGCTTTATCGTTTCCGCCTCGGCAGACCAGTTCGATATCGCCAAGCTGAGCAAGGACCAGAACACGGAGATAACTGTCAGTGCTGTCAGCCATGATGTTTACAGCGGAAAGCTCAGCTTCGTGGCACCTACTCCGAGCCAGCCTACTCTTACCGAACCCGGCGGAAATGCAAGTACAACTGACTATGCGCTAAAGGCAGACTTCATCCGTCAGCCCGAAGGACTTCGTATCGGTATGACTGCCAAGCTGAATATAATCACCGCGGAAAAGTCCGATGTGCTGGCTGTTCCCGATAACTGCATCATCACCGACACTGACGGCAGCAGCTACATAAACATCTCCACAGACGGCAAGAACTCTGAAAAGGTCGCCGTGGAAACCGGTATAAGCAACGACTACTACACAGAGATATCGGGCAGCGGCATAACCGAGGATACAAAGGTCATCGTTCCATCCGACAGCGATAAGAACAGCGGCTCAGACCTGTTCTATTGATGGGGGTGCAGCATGAACAGAAATACGGTCATCGACCTTAAAAACATATACAAGCGCTTCTATGTGGGGACTCCCAATGAGCTGGAGATACTCCACGGCATAGACCTGACTGTCAACAGGGGCGAATTTGTGTCCATAGTTGGAGCTTCCGGCTCGGGAAAATCCACACTCATGAATATCATCGGCGCTCTGGACCGCCCCTCCCTCGGCTCGTATACCCTCAACGGCACGGATATCTGCTCCGCTAAGGACGGAGAGCTCTCTCACATACGCAACAGGGAGATAGGCTTCGTTTTCCAGACCTACAACCTCATACCGCGAAACTCCGCACTGAAAAATGTGGAGCTTCCAATGATGTATGCCCGTATGGGAAGCCGCTCACGAAAGAAAAGGGCTGCCGAGCTGCTGGAAATGGTGGGCATGAAGGAGAGAATGAAGCACACTCCCGATGAGCTTTCTGGCGGTCAGAAGCAGCGTGTAGCCATTGCCCGTGCTCTGGCAAACGAGCCCTCCATCATCCTCGCAGACGAGCCGACAGGCGCTCTCGACTCATCAACGGGACGCATGATAATGGACCTTTTCCATAAGCTCCACCGCGAAAAGGGCATAACCATTATCCTCATCACCCACTCGAACGAGCTGGCTGAGGAAACAGAAAGAGTCCTCACCCTTATGGACGGCAGGATAATTTCCGAAAGGAGGGGCAGCGCTTATGCTGAAAGACAATATTCTCCTTGCGCTCAATGAGCTGAAAGCCAACAAAATGCGCTCCCTGCTGACTACACTGGGTATAGTCATAGGTATAGCCGCCGTCATCACCATAATGATACTGGGCAACGGAATGAAGCGCTATACCGTGGATACCATGAGCAGCCCCGAGTCCCGTCGGGTATACTTCTTCCTTATACAGAAAGGACAGGAGGACATCAATGACGAGCAGAACTACGATGACAGCGTGAGAGAGATGCGAAACTCCGACCAATATAATGTTAAGACCTTTGAGAAGCTTCAGGATAAATTCTCGGACAGGCTCGAGGGCATAATCATGTCATACGACCTCGGTACCATGAAAACAGGCAGCAATGACATCAACATCTGCGGCATAAATCCCTGCGGTCTGAAAATGAAAGGCACCATAAATATAGTTGCAGGCAGGGCGATAACTGCCGAGGAATACAGCTCAGGAAAGTCAGTGATAATGCTCCCCGACAAGAAGGCGGAAATGCTCTACGGGAGCACCGAAAACGCCCTCGGCAAGACTCTCGAATGCCGCAAGGACAACAGCTTCTTCAACTACACTGTCGTAGGCGTCTACCACAAGGAGAAGGAGTCGATGATGCAGGATATGCTGTTCGGTTCGACAGGCGAGCCTGCTTTCGTACCATACAATAACGCTTCACAGAAGCCTGTCGGGGAGAGCTGCTTTACAGACTTCTGTGCCCTTGCCAAAAAGGGCACTGATCTCAACAAGCTTGAAAAAGACCTTGAAAACTATATCAACACCGAGTTCTACAAGGACAATGACGCTTATAAGGCAGATGTGCTGGTACTTCAGGAGGCTCTGGACTCCGTGGCTATGATAATCAGCATCATGAAGCTGGTGCTCATGGCTATCGCCGCAATATCCCTCGTAGTAGGTGGCATCGGCGTCATGAACATCATGGTGGTGTCCATAACCGAAAGGACAAGAGAGATAGGCACCCGCAAGGCGCTGGGCGCTACAAACGGCAATATCCGCACACAGTTCCTCATCGAGGCTATTATGATATGTATGCTTGGCTGTACAGTAGGAGTGGTGACGGGTCTCCTGCTGGGCAAGCTCATGAGCTCTCTCATGGGCATAAGCGGCAGCGCCGAGGCATCCTCCATAATCATCAGCGTGGGCTTCTCAATGCTGTTCGGATTATTCTTCGGATACTATCCTGCAAGCAAGGCCGCTAAAATGAATCCCATAGACGCACTGAGATACGAATGATAACTCTTTACGTTGCAAAAACTTGATTTCCATGATATAATACATATACAGCATTGATAACTGTGTCAATGCGCTCAATAGAGGTCACTTTCATGAAGTGACCTCATTCTGACATATACGGAAGTGAGGAATTCCCTATGACATATAAGATACTCGTTGCCGAGGACGACACCGATATTCAGGAGGTGCTCAGACTGTACCTTGTGAACTCGGGCTTTGAGGTGGTCAGCGCATACGACGGAAGCGAAGCCTATGAGCTCATGCTTTCGGAAAAGCCCGACCTTGCCCTGCTGGATATCATGATGCCTGTGATAAACGGCTATGAGCTCACAAAAAAGATACGCGAGATAAGCAATATCCCCATAATCATACTCTCCGCCATGAATGCGGACAGCGATAAGATACTGGGGCTTGACATCGGTGCCGACGACTATATCACCAAGCCCTTCAATCCGCTGGAGGTCATCGCCAGAATACAGTCAAATCTTCGCAGGAAGTACAAGCTGGACAGCTCCGCCGCCGAGGGAAACGGCGATATGCTCACAGTGGGCGAGCTGAAGCTGGATACCAAAAAGTTCATACTCTATAAAAACGGCGAGGAGATAATGCTGACCCCTACCGAGTTCAAGATACTGTCCCTCTTTATGGAAAAGCCGGGCATGGTATTCACAAAGGCGCAGATATATCAGCGCATCAACGGCGATTTCTATGAGACCGACGACAACACCATGATGGTGCATATCTCAAAGCTCCGCGACAAGCTGGGCGATAACAGCAAATCCCCCACATACATAAAAACAGTGAGAGGACTGGGATACAAAATTGAAAAAAAGAAATAAAAAGCCCAAAAGCAGTCTGGTCATCTATATCCTCGGCAATCTGCTGGCAATGCTGGTGGTCATTCTTTTCTCCATTGATATGATAAACATTACCTATGATCACTTTGCAAAGGACCAGATACGGTCTGTATACTTTGAAGTATTTCCCGATGCCACGAAAGAAGAAGAAAAGGCATTTGAAGAGGATTATCTTGTGACCGGCCTGACACATTATGAGCCCGCATATTCCGAGCTTTACCGAAAGCTGAACATGAAAATGGCATTATTCAGCAGCTACGCCACACTATCGCTCTATATCTTTGTCATAATAATCATTATCCTGTTCGGTATAAAGATCATAATACGGCTCTCAAAGGAGCTGAAAAAGCTGGATCAGGCTCTGGAGCACTTCTCACAGTCGGCTCTCGTCAATAACGAGCTCTCCGAGATAAACTCAAAGATAAAGGAGTTCAACAACATCTGTGGAAGCTATAACCGCCTCATGGAAAAGCTAAAAGCCAGTGAGGAGGAGCGGAAACAGCTTGAGGACGAGCAGAGACAGATGATCGCGGATATCTCCCACGATATCAAGACTCCCATAACCGTCATGCAGGGCTATGCAAAGGCTATAAGTGACGATATCATCGACGATGACACAAAGCGGAAGTATCTGGACAGCATATGCCGTAAGTCGGAGACAGTTGCAGAGCTGGTAAACACTCTCCATGAGTACAGCAAGCTGGAGCATCCCCATTTCGACTTCAATATGGAGGAGGGCGACCTCTGCGAATACCTGCGGAGCTACCTCGCCATGAAGTATCAGGATCTGGAGCTTGCAGGCTTTGAGCTGGAAGCCGAACTCCCCGACGAGGAGATAATGTTCAGCTTCGACCATAAGCAGCTCAGCCGCGTTTTCGAGAACCTCATCACAAACTCGTACAGGCATAATCCCCCCGGGAACTGCCATATATGCCGCTATGAAGGAGTCGGGCGGCGATATCATCATCAATATCGGTGACAACGGCAGAGGTATCCCCGAGGAGCTGAGAAAGACCATCTTCGAGCCCTTCGTGGTGGGCAACAAATCCCGAACAGGCACAAAGGGTTCGGGACCGGGTCTCGCTATCAGCCGCAAGATAGTTGAGGCACATAACGGCACCATCTCCCTCGCAGATGACCCTGAGGGACGTATGAAAACAATGTATGAGATAGTCCTTCACAGGGCTTGAAAAAAGGCGCACAAAGGCAGTGGCTCTCCCCTGCCGATGTGCGCCGTTATGTATTTCATTCACTTGTTCAGGGATATCTCCACGGTGACATCACCGCTGCCGAAGATGTCCTTCAGTTCCTGCTGAGAGACACCTGTGATATGTCCCAGCTTTGTATAGCTCCAAGTGTTGGAGCCGTAGAATATGGTCATCTGATTTCCCTGATAGAGCATGATGTCCCCAGCCTCGGTGGTTATGCGCTCGTCCGATTTTGGCAGAGACTGTGGCAGTTTTCCCACCTTCTCAAAGCCGCCGTATTCGCTGAGCTTTGCCGTGAAACCCTCCTCTGCCAGCTCCGCCAGAGCCCTTGCGGCTTCGTTGTCAGCAAGCTCCGCCGTGAGAGTATGCCCGTTCACTTCTATGGTTATACAAGACTTCTCGTTCATGGCTTCCACAGTCTCCTTCCGAATTATGCACAGATCGAGAGATGTCCATTCGCCGTCGTTATCGGCATCGTAGTCCGCTCCCTCCGCAGCAGGTGTCTTTCCGAGGAGATGATCCTGCATCGAACTGAGATCATCCCCTGTGTAATTGTTCCTTTTAGCAGCTCCTGCGGCTGTTATTCCCGTAAGCACCGCAGCTGCGGCGATAACAGATACAGCTGTTATCTTTAACGTCCGTTTCATAATGCAGATCAGCTCCTTTCTGTATCTTTATCATAACACACAAAAGCTGATATTGCAAATACCTATTCCGAATTACATGATATTACTCAGAGGCATATCGATCCTGCAAACGCTGCAAAAACAGCTCCGCAGCAGGAGTGAACACCTGATACTTCTTCCAGATAACGTCCAGACCTGCGGTCATCCTCGGCTCAAGAGGGCGGAAGCACAGCGAACTGTTCACATCGGTATTGGTGATACCGTCGATACCTACGGCATAGCCTATGCCAGCCTCCACCATAATAGCCGCGTTATACATGAGATTGAAGGTGGTGACAATGTTGAGCTTGTCAAAATCACTGCCGAACCAGTTGATGAACTCATTTTCCTCTTTCCTGCCTGCTATTGCCTGTCGGGAAAGAATCAGCGGAAGCTCACGCAGGTCCTGCCTTGTTATGGACGGCTTCTCCGCAAGGGGTGAGTCCTTTCGCATGACAACTCCCCATATGTCCTCCGCAGGCAGGTGCAGGCAGTCGTATTTGGTAAGGTCCGCAGGCTGTACGAGTATGCCGAAGTCGATGAGCCCCCTGTCAAGGCGCTCGGTGACGTCAGCCTCATTGCCGCTGTGGAGGTGGTACTTTATATCGGGATACTTCTCCCGAAGCTCTCTGACCACATCGGCGATATAGCTTATGGCTCTGGTCTCGCCGCCGCCGATGTATATGTCCCCAGCCACGGTGCTCTCCATGGAGCGGAATTCCGCCTCGGTCTTGTCCACCATGGAAACTATCTCCTCTGCGCGTTTACGCAGGATAAAGCCCTCCTGCGTCAGCTTCATGTTATGGCTGCCGCGGATAAAGAGCTTCTGCCCCACTTCCTCCTCAAGCTCTTTTATCTGCCTTGACAGTGTGGGCTGGGTAACATGAAGATAATTGGCAGCATTTGTTATGCTGCCCTCTCTTGCAATGGCAAGAAAATAGCGTAATACTCGTATCTCCATAGACTGCACCTCCGTTTTTATAATGAAATTATACCATTTCTGTGATATGCCTGTCAAGCATAATGTGGTTTAGATATAAAGTATTTGCAATTTTGCCGAGACTGTGTTAGACTTTAGTTACAGGAGGTGAACGACATGACAGACAGCACCGCCGCTATCTCAGCAGCAAGGCAGAACCTTGCCGACGCAGGCATGGACAAAAGCACCATCGAAAAGTGCATGACGCTCATTAACAATAATGATATCACCGCTGCATACAGGCTCATCAGCGAATACCGCAGGCAGCTGCTGAACACCGTTCACAGCTGTAACAGGCAGATAGACTGTCTCGATTATTTCACCTACACACTGGATAAAAACGGAGGTATACAGAAATGAAAGATGAAATGCTCACTCTCACTCAGGAATGGGACAAGACCTTCCCCAAGTCCGACAAGACAGAACACAAGAAGATAACCTTCCACAACCGCTATGGCATTACCCTTGCGGCTGATATGTATATGCCCAAGAATGCTTCGGGAAAGCTGGCTGCCATAGCTGTATGCGGTCCCTTTGGCGCTGTAAAGGAGCAGTGCTCGGGACTCTACGCACAGACCCTTGCAGAGCGCGGCTTTCTCACCATTGCCTTTGACCCCTCATTCACGGGCGAGAGCGGCGGTCAGCCCAGATATGTCGCCTCCCCCGATATAAATACCGAGGACTTCTGCGCGGCTGTGGACTTCCTCTCACTTCAGGAAAACGTTGACCCCGAACGCATAGGCATACTGGGTATCTGCGGCTGGGGCGGCATGGCTATAAATGCTGCTGCCATAGATACACGCATAAAGGCAACTGTTTCCTCTACAATGTACGATATGACCCGTGTGAACGCAAAGGGCTACTTTGACGAAGCAGACAGTGCTGACGCGCGTTTCGCCATGAAGCAGGCTCTCAATCAGCAGCGTATCAAGGACTACGCCGCAGGTGAATATGAGCTTGGCGGCGGAGTAGTTGACCCCCTCCCCGATGACGCCCCATTCTTCGTAAAGGACTATCACTCCTACTACAAGACCGACAGAGGCTATCACCCACGCTCGCTGAACTCCAATGGCGGCTGGAACAAGACCTCATCGCTGTCATTCATAAATATGCCAATTCTCGCCTACTCCGACGAGATACGCTCGGCAGTTCTGGTGGTATGCGGCGAAAAGGCTCATTCACGCTATTTCAGCGAGGACGCCTTCAAGAAGCTCACAGGCGACAACAAGGAGCTCCTCGTTGTTGAGGGAGCTGTCCACACAGACCTCTATGACGGCGGCGGCAAGGACGCTATCCCCTTTGATAAGATAGAGTCCTTCTACACTCAGTATCTCAGATAATTTCCACCCCTAAAGGCTAAGGTCTCCGTACTGCGCTTTGCAGTGCGGAGACCTTTTATTTATGCTATATCATGTTTTCTGTCAGAGCTTCCAGCTCACAGCCTTTTCGCGTCCCTGAATGAATCCGCGGTAAATGCCCTCCTGAGCCATGAGCTCATCGTGAGTGCCCTGCTGTACTATCCTGCCGCGGTCGACAACAAGTATGCGGTCGGCATTGCGGACCGTTTTCAGTCGGTGTGCTATCATTATGATGGTCTTTTCCTTTGTGAGAGCCTCGACTGCCTGCATGAGCTCCGCCTCGTTCTCGGGGTCTACATTGGCAGTCGCTTCATCCAGAACGATGATGGGAGAGTCCTTCATAATGGCTCTTGCAATGGATATACGCTGTTTTTCGCCGCCCGAGAGACTTGCTCCGCCCTCGCCGATGACAGTGTCGTAGCCCTCGGGAAGTGCCGATATGAAGTCGTGACAGCAAGCCTTTTTTGCCGCCTCGATAACGGCTTCCATAGGAGCATCGGGCTGTCCGAAGCGTATATTGTTGGCAATGGTATCATGGAAAAGATATACCCTCTGGAATATAAAGCTGTAATTCCGCATAAGCGCGTCCATGCTGTATTCTCTTACGTCCCGTCCGCCGAGAGTAACTCTGCCCTCGTCAACGTCCCAGAAACGCGACAGCAGATTCACAATAGTGGTCTTGCCGCCGCCTGAGGGTCCCACGATGGCAGTGGTGGTCTTTTCGGGGATATCGAGGGAGATACCGTCGATTATCCTGCGCTCCTCATAGGCAAAGCCAATATTCTCGGCGCTGATATCGCAGCTTGACGGAACGGCGTTCTCGCCGTTTATGTCCATCTGTGGAGTGTCAAGTATCTCCTGTGCATTTCTGACGCAAACGTCAACTGTTCTCAGCAGTGCGGAGTACTTTCCTGCGGTGTCGAGCTGTGCGTAGATGATGTATGAGCTGATTATCATTATCAGACAGTTGAGAAGTTCCATTGTGCCGCCGAGATAAAGCAGCAGTGATGCAAGGGTTATGAGAGTTCCCACAGCCTTCAGTATGAAGCTCTGGACAGTCATAAAGGGTATGAGCTTTACCTCCATGGCGATATTGGCATTCTCATTCTCGTCGATAGCCTTGTTGAGCTGACGGCTCTGGCTTCCCGTAAGGCGGTAAGCCCTGACCTCGGCAATGCCCTGTATGTACTCGATGACTCTTGCCACAAGTGCGGAGTCCTTCTCCACCTTCTGCTTTGACATTGCCGCGGATGCATTCATCATGGCGCTGTTCACAGCAAAGAACAGTGCCAGTCCGAAGCAGAGCACAAGTCCTATGCGCCAGTCGAATATGAGTATCATCACAGTGATGACAGCTGTGGTGACTATTCCCGAGCAAACTATCATTACCACTCTTGTTGCCACGTTTTCAAGGTTCTGCATGGTATTTGTGGCTACGGACATTATCCTGCCGAGACTGTTTGCGTTGTAGTATCCCATGGGAAGATAGCGCAGATGCTCGGCTATCTCCATACGCTTTCCGGCGCAGGTGCTGTATCCGCCCTCTGTCTGGAGCATGGTGGACTTGGTCTTGACTATGCCCGAGCCGATAACGCTCACAAGCATTATGCCAAGACAGATAAGGCAGGTCTTTCCCGTGACATTGTTCTCAATGAGAGCCTTTACCATGACTCCTATGGCAGGTATCTTCATCGTCTCGAAAAGCGCCTGCACAAAGCTGAGAAATATGGACAGATAAAATTTTCTCCTGTCCTCCGCCGTGCAGAAGTCGAAGAAGTTTTTCAGTATCTTAAACATTTTCCTCACCTCCGTCTCTGGAAGCCATATGAGCCTTCCACATCTTTTCGTATACCGAGTGTTTTTCAAGGAGCTCATCATGTGTGCCGCTCTCAGCCACAGTTCCGTCCTTTATGACATAGATACGGTCTGCGTCCTTGATGGTTGAGAGGCGGTGAGCGATAACGATAAGAGTCTTGCCCTTTACCAGCTTCGCCACAGACTCCTGAATGACTGCCTCATTCTCGGGGTCTGTGTAAGCAGTTGCCTCGTCAAGGATGATAACGTCTGCATTTTTCAGCATTGCCCTCGCAATGGCGATACGCTGACGCTCGCCTCCCGACAGGTGGCCGCCTGAGTTGCCCACGATGGTGTCATAGCCGTTTTCCAGCCCCATAATGAACTCGTGACAGCCGCTCTGTCTTGCGGCATTCTCCACCTCCTCGTCGGAAGCTGTGCCGTCTGTTCTGCCCATGCGGATATTATCCCTTACGGACAGATCAAAGAGGTAGTTGTCCTGCGATACATAGGCTATCCTGTCGGAGTAGTCCTCCAGCGGTATCTCCCTGATATCGGTGCCGCCGAGAGAGATGCTTCCCGAGCCAACGTCCCACAGTCCTGCAATAAGCCTTGCGATAGTGGACTTGCCGCTTCCCGAGGGACCTGCCAGCGCTATGAAGTCGCCTGTCTTTATGTTCATGGAGACTCCGTGGAGTATCTCCTTCTCGCCGTAGCCGAAGTGAACATCGTCAAGAACGATATCGCTGCTCTGAGGAACCTTTGTCAGTGTATCGGGGCGCTCCATCTCGGGAGCGTCGATTATCTGTCTGACCTCTCCTACGATGGTGCTCATCTGAGCGATATCATCGGAGTAGGACATTACGCCTATGAGTGGCTCGATAAGTCCAACGGTCATGACTATGACGGTGATGAAGTCCGCAGCGGTGATAGTACCGTGGATAGCCATTATTCCGCCAATTGGCAGAACAGCCACCATAGTTGCGGGCATTATGCTCATGGCAAAAGTCATGTACACGCTGCACTTTCTCATCCAGTCAATAAAGCTGGCGGCGCACTCCTTTGCAGCAGCTGCAAATTTCGCGTAGCTGCTCTCGGACTTGCCGAATACCTTTATCACCTCGATACCGTTTATGTACTCCATAGAAACGTCGTTCAGCGCCTTTGTAGCGTTGACGCAGCGCTTGTAGTTCTGCTCATAGCCGAACATCATGAGCATATAGCACAGCATTCCAAGCGGTACGGTTATAAGTGCCGCAAGTCCCAGCTTCCAGCTGATCATGAACACATATATCATGACTACGACGGGGGCTCCTATGCCCGTTGTGAATTCGGGAAGCACATGGGCGAGGGTGGGCTCGATGCTGTCGATGCGCTCCACTATGATGTTTTTCAGCGAGCCCGAGGGCTTTGATATAACATCTCCCAGCGGCATTTTCGCCAGCTTGTCCAGTGCCTTCTTTCGTATGACCGCAAGCACATGGAACGTGCCTACATGAGAATTTGCCGTGGAAACGGCATGGAACAGCGCGTGTCCCAGCCACAGCAGGAGTATGATAACACAGTTGAGTATGTATGCTCCCTTGTCCGAGCTGCCGTCCAGCAGCATCCTCACTATCCTTGCTATGAAATAATAGGGAGCTATGCCGCACAGAGTGCTCAGTGCCGCAAGTATGACACTGGCGATAAAGCGGTTCTTTCTGCTCCCCGACTGGCTAAGCAGCCAGCGGAATGAATGGTTATTGTCCTTTCCCATATCATTCTCCTCCTTTTCTGTATTTCTGCGGAGTTACCCCCATTACTCCGCGAAACGCCGCCGAGAATTTCGAGGCGTTGTCATATCCCACGCTCTGGGCTATATCCGCGATATGCCGCTCTCTGTCCGACAAGAGCAGGTCTGCGGCATACTGCATACGATAGCCCTTTATGAACTGATAAACAGGACTTCCGTACATTCCCTTGAAGCATCGTCTCATGGTTGCAGATGGCAGTCCGCATATCTTTGCCAGCTCGTCTATGGTATAGTTCCTTTCGGGGTGAGCGGTTATCAGGTCATGTACTACCTTGACCTTCTCCGCCTGAGCTGCCGAAAAATACTGCCTGTCAATGCTGAAATCCTCTGGCGATAGTGCTTTCAGGCACATTAGGAGCTCTATGACCTTCAGTCTGAAATAATCTATCCCAAGTCTTTCGTTTACGTTGTAGAGCTGCATGAAAACGCGGTTCAGTCCCTCATCATCCCTGATAAGGCACTCCCTGTCATCGGGACAGAACTTTTCCGCTAATCCCCTTATGTCAATATCAAATGCAGGCAGCTCCTTTTTCATGGCTATCTCGGCAAGATCAGTCTGAAATCCGACAGTTATGCCGTGATAGTGGCAGAGCGGCATATGTACCATGCCCTTGTGATGGACTCGCCTGTCTATCCTCACATCCCCCGGCTCCATGCAGTAGCGTATGCCGTGTCCCGACTCGTGCTCGATCCTGCCCTCGCGGCAGTGGTCGATACAGAGAAGTGTATCCGCCGCCTGATAGTCAGAGGCGCAGAACTTCATATGAAAGTCATCGTACATGAGATACACTCCCTGAAACACCTGATACAGCGTCATGAAGCCCTCTCCGTCACTTCCCGTCACCTTCAGCACGCGGCAGTTCTCATCTGCTGCCACCTGATAGACATTGGAGCATTTGTAAAGCGTATTCAGATTGTCAAGCATATAGTAAAGCGGTTTATCCATTTTCTCACTCCAGTCGCAATATATTTGTACAGCAGGCTTCGATGAGCTCGCTGTCATGTGTTACTACGAGGATAGTTCTCCCCTGCTCCCTGAGCTCACCGAAAAGCTGCGCGGTCTGCTGCATATGCTCATAGTCAAGACCGCTGGTGGGCTCGTCAAAGAGGAGTATATCCCTCCCCGAAGCAGCTGCACAGGCAATAGCCACACGCTGCTTCTGACCGCCGGAAAGGCTCATGGGATGGCGGTCTGCATAGTCCTCAAGGTCAAGGCTGCGGAGTATCTCCCTTGCTTTTCCTTCGTCCTCATCGGGCAGACTTATGAGCACCTCCTCAAGCACGCTGTCCGTGAACAGCTGGTGGTCAACGTCCTGCATGACCATGAATATGCGCCGTGAACGCCTTGCGCTCCTGCACATATGCCTGAGAAATGTAGTTTTTCCTGCGCCGTTCCTGCCGACAACAGCAGTTATCTCATGGAGTGGTATCTCCGTGGGAAAGGTGATCCTCTTATGCGGCTTTACGCTGAATACCTCTCCGCGGCTGCATGAGCGCTCTATTGCGGCAGGGTCGGTATCGTGTATCGACCGCAGCCCGTACTTTGCCAGCTTTTCACTTGTCATGGCGTCCATATCAGCCCTGCTCCAGTCCTCGGCTATGGAGCCGTCCCGTATGAGCAGCGCCCTGTCGGCAATGTCCCACAGGTAGTAAAGACGGTGCTCCGCCGCGATTATGGTCCTGCCCTCAGCCTTCCACAGCTTTATTATCTCTCTCAGCTTCATGGTAGAGGCGTAGTCCAGATTGGCGGATGGCTCATCAAGCAGTATCAGCGGCGGCTGAGCTGTGTCCACGGAGGCACAGGCTATCTTCTGCTTTTCGCCCCCTGACATGGCAAAAATGTTCCTGTCCATGAGGTCGGCTATGCGGAAGCGCTCCACTGTCCTGTCTATGCGCGACAGTATCTCTGCCTCGGGAAGCCCCTGATTTTCACAGCCGAACGCCAGCTCTCCCGCTGTATCCACAGTGAAGAACTGCGCCCTCGGATTCTGGAAAACCGTTCCCTGCATGGCAGCCGTCTCGTAGAGCTCCATTTTCGGGACTGACCTGCCGTCAATGAGCACATCACCCGAGAGCTCCCCCTCGAAAAAGTGGGGAACTAACCCGTTCAGCAGCCTTATCACCGTGGATTTTCCGCAGCCCGAGCCCCCTGTCAGCAGAAGGAACTGCCCGTCGGGGACAGTGAGGTCCATATGCTTTATGCAGCCCTTTTCCGGAGCCGCTGCATAGCTGAAGCTTACATCTTTCAGTTCCGTCATGTCACCGACCTCCATATTATCCACCCCAGCGCTGCCGCACACAGCAGAAACATGACTATATCCGCAGCATGGAAGCCTATCCTGCACACATTTGTCCGCTTCACAGGTGAACCCAGTCCCCTTGTCAGCGCCGCTGCCGACAGCTCCTCACCTATCTTCACGGAACAGGTCATCATGGGAACAAGGCGGTATTCCGCTATCTGCATGACCTTGCTGCCGCCGAAGCGGATATCCCTCATCCTCATAGCCTCGCCGATAGCGGAGCACTCCTCCTTGACCGTGGGGAAAAACCTGAACATTACCGCCATGGGGATGGTTATCTTCGGAGTAACGTGCATACGCTCCATTGCCGCCGTAAATTCGCTGACCTTTGTGCTGCTCATGACATAGTTTCCCATCATTATGCTCGGCACGAACCTTGTGAGTATGCCGCTGCACATAAGCAGTATTATCGTGCCCCTGCCCCCTGTGGGAAGATATGCAGCCCCCAGCCCCAGTCCGAGCAGCAAACCGCCGATGATAGCTGTCCTGACCTTCTTCACACTGAACAGCAGCAGAAACGGCAGTGCCATGAACACAGTCTTGAAGGGCTCCGCATTGCTGCCGCCCAGTCCGCCGAGAACTATGACTGCCTCCGCCAGAAGGAGCAGCAGCTTCGTCCTCGGGTCAAGCTTTGTCATACTATACCTGCCTTGGCGAAGTGCTTCTTCATCAGTGCCTTGCCGAGAAGTCCGCCGATAATACCGCAGATGAATGCAGTCACAAGCAGTACGGGACACATCCACATGGGCATTAGCTTAGTGAGTGCGTCAATGTAGTCCTGACCGAAATCCTGACGGGTCGACCAGTACTTATCAGCCATGAAGAACAGCGGCAGATAGTTGCCCCAGAGCCACATACTGAAAACTCCGTGGGTGAGGACTGCCTTTGAGGCGCTCTTGTAATGTCCGCTTTTGTAGATAAGCTCCGCACAGAGTCCCGTAACAGCGCTGACTATGACCGTGAAGAAGCCCATTCCCGTCAGTATCATCATGATTCCCATGATAATGCTCATAATGAGTATCATACCGAATTTTCTTACCTTTGTCAGGAACAGCATGAACGGTATGCCGCCGACTATGGGCACAAGCACCGCCAGCAGCGGCATGAATACGGGAATAAATCCCAGCATTGCAAATACCATTACCACCACAAAATAAATGGCGGAAAAAATTCCTATGTTTATGAGATCCTTGCCTTTCATAAAAACCTCCGTCCGTTAGACTATTCTAACATCGCTTCATAATTTATGGTTGCCGCAGCAGCCGTAGTACAGTATATCACGTAGGAACTGCCCTCTGCAACTCCATTCTGTCCTTTTCGCTCCATTCTGTAAGATATTTTGCTCCATAATGAAAAAACCGCCGCTCACGGTACTCCGTAAGCGGCGGCAAATGCCTGTGTTATCGGGTAATTCTTTTCAGCTCATCGGCAATGCTCTGCCTTGCTGTGGGGATGTCATCGCAGTAGATGCTCATGACCTCGGTTACATCCGCTCCCTTCGCCATATCCCGTATATCGGCTGTACTCTTTGAGAAGCCGTTGCTGCCCTGTGTAGTAATGAGGTAAATGTGCTTGCCGCTCAGGTCTGTGCCCTCAAGAAATGTAGCAACGGGCATGGGGACCGTTCCCCACCAGAGCGGATAGACGAGAATAATGTCATCATATCCCGAAACGTCCACAGGAGCTATATCGGGACGGGCTTTGTCACGAAGCTCCCTGCCTGCCACCGACACTGTGTCTCCATAAGATGAGGGGTACTTCTTTCCTGTCACGGTTATCGCCTCCATTTGGCAGTCCAGAGCGTCACATACCATCTCCGCAACGAGATAATTGCTGCCTGTGAGCTCGCCGTCGCAGAGCATGAGAGAGGCTCCCGAAACTGCGTCAACGTCCTCCTCAAAGTCGGTGTTGCCGACTCTTGTGAAGTATACCACAAGGGGCTTGCTGCCGCTCCATTCCACCTTTTCGCCCTCGACAGCCTGTCTGCGGTCAACGGTCACTGTCCTGAAATGCCTGTTCATATATGGCACCAGTGCCAGTCCGATGGCTATGGAAGCTGCTGCACCTGCGACAATGAAAAAGGCTGCGGTCTTCTTTTTCTTCGTGCGTATATATCCGTGCATACCGCCGTGTACTACCGCAAGTGTGAGCACGGCTGTTGCCAGATAGCGGTGAAGGTCGCTGCTGCCCATAAACCTGAACCACTGAAACAGCAGCCTTGATACTCCCATGCTGCTCAGCATGAGCACTATTATGCACAGGAAAAGCAGCACTGTAACTATATCCGAAAAGCGCCTTGCCGCGGACTTTTTACCGCCCTTCCACATTCCTGCGATGACCTTGCGCTTTATTATAATATGAACTATAAGGCAGAGGAAAAATCCTATTCCCAGCCATTCGTGCAGGGTGTTCCCCGTAAAGACGTACAGCATCTGCACCAGCAGTATCAGGTACATGAGAACGTCAGCGGCAATGCCTGCTTTTTTAGTAAAGCTACTCTTTTCCATGATCTCACTCCTTTTTATCCAATTATATCAGCAACGGCAGCGGCTGTCAAGAAAGCTCCCGAAAAATCGCGGTGGATCTAACAAAAATTCACGTTTTCATATTGCATTATCAGCAAAAATGTGCTAAAATTAGAAAAATGCATTTTTTGCAGAAAAGAGGGATCCTATGAACATCAAGGAAGCAATAAGCTCACGCCACAGTGTAAGGCAGTACCTCAACAAGCCCATCTCTCAGGAGCACAGAGACAGGCTTGCGGAGCTCATAAACTCATGCTGTGATGAGAGCGGACTCAGAATCCAGATAATTTATGACGAGCCTATGTGCTTCAATACCTTTCTGGCACATTACGGAAAATTCACCAACGTTACAAACTACATCGCATTAGTCGGCAAGAAGTCCCTTGAGAATCTCGATGAGCTCTGCGGCTATTACGGACAGAAGATAGTCCTCGCCGCACAGCAGATGGGACTCAATACCTGCTGGGTGGCAGGCACCTACGGCAAGCGCAAACAGCAGGCTGAGGTAGCTTCCGATGAAAAGCTGGTATGCGTTATCGCCATCGGCTACGGTGCCAACGAGGGCACAAAGCACCGCTCAAAGCCCGTTGAGAAGCTCTGCGACGTTCCCCGCGATGATATGCCCCAGTGGTTCAGGACGGGACTCATTGCAGCCATGATGGCTCCCACGGCTCTCAATGAGCAGAAGTTTTTCGTGACTCTCGACGGTGACGAGCCCGTTATCACTACTAAAAGCGGCATGATGACCAAGATAGATCTGGGCATCGTAAAGTACAATTTTGAAGCGGCTTCGGGTCACAAGTGCAGATAAGCTGCCGTATTTTCTGTTTAAAGGCATGATAAAGCCCCTGAGTGATATCTCATCGCTCAGGGGCTTGCGTGTTTATTATACGTTTCACTTTCTGCTCTCTGTGCCGAAGAAAACCTTGTCGAAGAACTCCTTGGTCTTCTCCTCGCCCAGTGCCTTCTTGAACACATCTGTGGAAACTCCGCCCTTTGAGATAAGGTTGTCGGAATACTCCTGTGTAAGAGCCAGCTTCGCAGCCTGCTCCTCGGGAGTCAGCTTTTCGAGGGAGTTCGCCTGATCCATATATATGGAGATAGCATCACAGAACATCTCCTCTATCTTTTCGTCGTCAGCGCGCTTGCCTGCCTTGTGCATGGCAACTGTCATAAGATCGTCATACCAGGCAGGTTCCGTGGATATGTCCTCAAGGCTGCTGTACTTGCTCTCAAACTCTTTCACAGCATCCATAACTTCCGAATATTCTGGAGTTGTCTTGTCGGGCACAAGGTCATAGAACTCCGCATAAGCCTTGCGCTTGCCCATTATGTACATGAAGTCCATTGAGAGCAGCGGCATATTCTTCTCATAGGGAGTTATAACGTATGAGACCATCTGCATAAAGCCCATATTAACGGTCATTACGGAAAGGTTTCCCAGATCCTTGATCTCGTACTGAGACACGTTGAACTTCATAAGTCCGTATATCTTTATCTGCGAGAAGTCCCCTGCGTCAACGGGGGGTAACAGTTGCGTATCTTGAAATGGTATCCATTCCCGAATCGAGAGTCCTGTTCATTACCTTCATATTCTTTGAGGCGTTGAATGTGATGAAGCCTGCAAGCAATGCTATGATGATGAGTATCACCAGCAGCACCTTTGGCCATTTTTTCTTTTTGACAGTTTCCTGTTCCTTCATATGATCTCTCCTTTATGTCAATAAAATGTCGGTATATAAAGCTTTTCCATTATAACATCACTTCCGCGGATCGTCAAGGAATGACCTGTTACTTTATCCGCTTTATCTTCCCGTTTCTGACCAGAAAGACCTTTTCGGAAATATCCATCATAGCTTTATCGTTGTAGGAGTCCGTATAGAAGCTGTCTATTGCCGTATCTCCGTAAAGCTCCCTGAATCGCTTAACCTTGTTGCCGCCGAAATTCAGCCATACCACTCTCTGTCTTTCGTAGTCTATCTCCGAGCAAAGCAGATGCGGTGTGCCAAGCTTTTTGTTTATAGCTCTCAGGAGAAAATCAGGTCCTGCGGATATGATGATGTCATCGTGACCTATCCTGCTGATGACATTCCTGTTGAGCTTATGTGAATGGGTCTGCCAGAACTGCCGCGTCTGTCTGAAAAGCTCCCTTTTATCGCGCAATATCACCCTCAGGAACTCGTTTATGGTCTGCTCCATGCTGTCCTTGTTCACAAGGCATAGCTTGTACTTCAGCAGGTTCCAGAATATCCTCGGCAGCCACAGGATTATCCTCTTGTTTTTTCTTATCATGAAAAGCGCAAGGTCTACGGCGCTTTCGCCGTTGTACAGCGTATTGTCGAAATCAAATACCTTCATTTTATCCTATCCTTTTAGCTGTCCGAGCACGGAAACATCTTCCGCAAAGGGGCTGTCGGACAGATAGTACCTGCCGAATACTCCGCCCGTTTCCGCACAGAACTCCGCCACGGGTATGCTGCCGCTGTCAGTTATGATGCAGCCCTCCGACTCGTTGAGATGGGTCACGAACAGCGATATATCAGCTTTAAGCTTAGTCTCCGCAAGGTCTCTGAGCACTGCCCTCAGAAATTCCTCCGTGCTGCCGTGGGGAGCTGTTCTGAACTCGCCCTGCCACTGATTGCAGACATTGGTCCTGTCGGTGACAGCTATCCCCAGCTTCCCCTCATATGGCAGCAGTCCCGCGCCGTGACGGGTAACGTATGAACGTGTGACATAGACTGCTTCCGCGGAAAAAGGCTCTTTGCCGCAAAGTGCGGACAGTATCCTCGCAGGCTCGTAAAGTCCCGTCCGCGAGGTGGTCAGATGAGGAGCATATTCCGTGTTGAGCTCGTCAAGGAGAAGTCCCTGCGCTCCCTCGAATATGACCTCGTCATAGCTCCTAAGACACTCCTGCGGCATAAGCTGAACGTATCTGCCGTTTCGGCACATCGCCTCCGCAGCGTTATAAAGAACATCGTCACTTTTCAGCATCTCGCCGTACTCCCCTGCCTTGCTCAGGTCAGCGGAGAGCTCCCTGAGCCGCAGCGGAAGATAGTCACGGCGAAGCTCCCTGAGCCTGCTGTACAGGTCGGAAGCGCTCATGCCCAGTACATCTCCGAGATACAGCGGAAAAGTCGCCGAGCGGACCGCCGCCTCGTTTATTCCCATGCCGCAGGAGCCGTGACGGGCACTGCCGCGGCTCGTTTCAAGCAGCATATTCAGAAGAACGTCAATGATGCAGGTGCAGCGGCACTTCTCCGAAGCATAGATATTCGGGAGCCTGCCGCCCGATTCCACGAAGCTCTCGGCTTCCGCGGAAAGCTTGTAGAGATCGGGCATAAAGCTGTCCGCCCAGTATGTATCAGCTCCGCGGAATGAGCCCGATGAGAGCTGAGAGAACACGAACCGCCTTTCCCTGAGGTCCACCGTATGTCCTGCCTGCGCTCCGCCGTTATGCCTTACGCAGATGAAATCGGCTCCGCGCTTTGCAGCCTCAAGGGCAAAATAGTCCGTGGCAAGTCCCTTTCCCTCGTCACCGAAGTTCTTTCCGATCATTATTTTTGCGATCATTTATCCTTGTGAAAAAGCTTTGAGAAGAAGCCCTTCTTTTCTTCTCCCGCGTTCTGCGGTACCTTTCCGTCAGGTGTCAGCTCCGCAACGCGCTTTGCCTGTGCGATGGGCTTTGCCGGATTTAAGGGCTTTGCATTTACAATGGGCTTAGAAGCATTTACGGGCTTTGCCACGGGCACTTCCCTGTGCGTTGGAGCTGCCTGCGGCTCGGGAGCTGCCTCGGGTTCGGGAGCTGCCATTGCCTCGGTAGCTGTCTTTTCCTCCGCAGCTGCCTCGGGAACTGCCGCTGCTCTCGGAACAGGCTGCACATTGATAGTTGAGAGTGCCTTTTCCACAGCGTCCCTTGCCTTGCCTGTCCACTGCGAGAGAGTCTCCTCCTTGGTCATTCCGTTCATATGCTGCATAATGGATATCATTACCTCTGCGAGGAACTCGATGTCCTCAGGCTCCACAACAGCATTTCTGCCGCTGATAAGGCGCTCCCATGTTTCAAGAGAGTGTTCAGTGTGTCTGCCTGTTATGATGTGGAATATCTCATACTTCTCACTTGCCGCATTATAAAGCTCTCCCGTGGTGAATCCGCGTTCGCGGTCATCGTTAAAGACCTTCTTTATCGATAAGCTGTTGAGTATCTCATTCCTGCCGTCATCGCCTACCTCGTCGCCGATACAGAAGATAAAGCCCTTCTGCTTACGCTTTTCATAGCTGTCTATCGCGGTATGCTCCAGAGCAAAATACCACACAAGAGAGTCATAGCTGTACATATTTCCGCCGTTAAGAGTGAACTCCAGAAGCTGCTCCACAACACGGATATCAGCCTCAAACTGCGTTATCTGAAGCGGAGGCTGTTCGTGGGGCGAGGTAAACGCCGCACACATGATATGAGGATCGGTCACGGGTCTCTTTTCCAGTATCATGGTGGCAGTCTTATTGAGGGAGTTCTTGGCGATCTCCGCTGCCAGATATCCCATCGAGCCCGTGGAGTCAAAGCCTATGATGATAGGTGTTGACTGCGGCGAGTCCTCACTGTCCCGTGATTCGCGCACGTTTATGAACTTAGGCAGGTACTTCTCGTTTACCTTGTTTCCGCTGAAAATATCATCCGCAGTTGAACCTGCATTGATACCTCTGCTGTCCTTGAGCTTGTTCCAGTCGGCTGCATTATAGCTTCCGCGTCCCATTATGATCTACCTCCTCAGAATGATATGTTATTGTTCTTGGGTATGCTTATGTATGCAAGGGAGCCTGCGATCCTTTCGGCTGCCTGCTGATCCACCGCGCTGAGGGCTTCATTGGCTGTTCTGCCCTCCGCAACGGAAATAAGAGCGTATATGAGCTCCGACAGACAGGAAATGTCTTTCTTGTTGATTGCTGCCGTGCGTCCCGGCAGTATCTCTCTCCAGCCTGCAAATATCCTCTCGTCCCCGGGAACTCCTCTGTCGATACAGATATGGAACACATGGTACATCTTTTCCGCCTCGGCTATGAGCTCCTCGGCAGACAGGTCGTATTCCGCATCGTCACCGAACACGCGCTTTATCTCGCTGCGCGTCAGTACCCTGTGGCAGTTGTCGTCACCTATTGTAATGAGATACCCCTTTTCCCTGCGCTTCTCAAAGCAGTCGGTACGGGTCCGTCTTGCAGCAAAGTACCACGCTAAATTATATGACTCGCCGCCGTTTCCGCCGCCGCCACCTTCGAGACAGAGACTTGTGAGCTGTCTGATGATGCGGATATCGCTCTCGAACTGCGTCACCTGAAGGGGATATTTATCGCTTTTGCAGTCTCCGATCGCACAGCACATTACCTGCGGACACTGTATGGGCTTGTTGTCATAGAGATAGACTATGGCTTTGTTGAGTGAATTGAGCGCCAGCTCCTCAGCAAGATAGCCCATTGATGCGGTAACATCAAAGCCTATCATCACAGGCGTAGAACGGGGCGAGTCCTCATTGTCACGCGCCTCTCTCACTACTCCCTTCAGCGACGGCAGAGCGTAACCTGTGCTCTTTGACGCAAATATCTGTTCCGTTTTCTTCTCAGTGCCGAATGAGCTTCTTAGCTGTATCCAGTCACTTGCAGTATAACTTCCGCGTCCCATAGTTACTGTCCTTTTCCGTATATCTGTTTGTCGTCGGTCTCCATATTAATGAACCTGCGCTCGCCGTAGGACTTTATGAGCACATCATCCCAGTATGCGAAGTCCTCATAGGCATTGCTGAGAGGAGCGCTCCTCAGGAAGTCCGCAAAGGGCTTGGGAACGTCCTCTGTCTCCCTTGCAGCTGATGCCGACTCAAAGCCCAGCACCCTTGCCGCTGTCTCTCGCAGAGCTGTCAGATTGTCACGGGTGGTGCATATACGACCGTTCACCGCAGTATTGTTGGGAACAGCGCTCCACCAGCCGCCGTAAAGGCTCGCCTGATGGTCGTAGGGGTCGATGTAGAGGGTATCAAGTCCGAATTCAGGATGAACGATGCTGTTGTACTCCAGCACACAGCACAGGTTCTCCATGCGTCCGATGAGCCACGCTGTATGCCTGCCGCTGAGAGTTCCGAACAATCTCAGCGGATACTCGTCCTCACGCTTCTTCACCACAAGGAGAGTAGTTGCATCGGTCAGCTCAAAGCCGCCGCTTATGCGCGGAAAAAAGTCCGAAAGGCTCCGTGTATCGGCTGAGGGATAGTCAATGGACGACACGTTCTTGCGGTATCTGTCTGCCTTGTCCTCATTGCCGATATCAAAGCGGAAGATGATATTCTGTCTTGCGGTGTATGCAGTCATTATCCTGTTCTTGTATGTGTGCATACTCCTGATATCGATCTGACGCCCGTCCGTACACTCAAACACCTCTGACGCGGCGCTGTCCCAGAGCTCATCGGCGCGTCTGCGTCTCTCCTGACCGTCCGCAGACAGGTGCAGGAAGCCTCTCATGCGCTCATAGAAGTCACGGTAATAGTCAGTATCCCTGTGGTCGAGCACATATTTCGAGCCGCAGAACGGACAATTTGCTGTGGTCCCCGATGGATCTGTGAGCATGGGTCCGCCGCAGTTCTTGCAGTTTAGATTTTTCATACCTTACCCCCTTGATCTGAAATGAAAGATTTAACATCTAAATTATACCATACAAATCTGTAAATAGCAAGATGTACGGAATGAAACCGTTTTTTCTTTTGGGCTTGATGAATTGGAAGGATTATGGTATAATGATATGGCATGAAAACGCATTCAATGGAATTATGAATGCTTTGTTGCAAAAACACTTCTGTTTTAGGTGGTTATTATGAAAACAATGAAAAAGGTTCTGATTGGCATCCTTGCCGTCCCACTGTTTCTGATATTGCTTGAAGTCTTCGGTATGATCATCAATCACGCCTCGACCGGTATCCAGACAAACCGTTTGCGCCATGACATTGTTGATGCAATCCCCAATACCGAGATCATTTCTGTCGAATCACAGACAGGCAATACTACAGGTACGGGAAATCATGTAGACTGTCTGACACAGATCACTTTTACATCAGATCTTTCTCTGTCTGATGTGCGTGATAAATTGGATGACACTTATGAATGGAACGATCTGAGCTGCTATGTCGAAGAAACGAACAAAGCAGGAGAGTATCTTTTCTTCCTGCGTAAGCGTGCACCATTCGCTGATAATATCGCAGGTCATTAACGACCCTCTTGAAAACAGCGATGTTGATATATATGTCACCGGTTCAAACAGCAAGCTGATGTCGAGTGAGATATCCACATACCTCACCGGAAGATATGTGACGATCCCTGTATATACTCTCTCGCTTCGTGAGTACCTGACTTTCAAGAATAAAGATGTGTCTCAGGCAAGAGACGTATTTGATGAATATGTTCAGTACGGCGGTTTCCCTATTGTTGGTATCAGCAGCTTCGATACAATGCTTTCATCTGTATTCGAGAATATAGTGTACCTCGAAATGAAGCGCAGGGGTTATGATGTCTACATTGGCAAGAACAATACCAAAGAGATCGACTTTGTTGCTGTTCGCAGAGATGAAAGGATATATGTTCAGGTCTGCGTTCAGCTTCCCGACGGATCCGACCGTGAGACTGCAAATCTTATGGATATAAAGGATCACTACCATAAATATGTGGTCTGCCGCGACACACTTGCTTTGGGGAACGATAACGGCATTGAGATAGTCCATATCGCAGACTTTCTTATGCGTGAAAACTGGTAAAGGAGCATTAATATGAATATTGATAATACACTTTACAGCGGACGTCCGACAGATGAACGCTCTGACGTTGAAATGGCTATATATGATAAACTCGATACTCTTGGTATAGAATACAAGCGAGCTGATCACGACCACGCAGATACTATGGAGGATTGTCTTGCTATCGAAAAGGTACTTGGTGCTAAGATATGCAAGAACCTGTTTCTCTGCAACCGCCAGAAGACCAGCTTCTATATGCTCCTTATGCCAGGTGATAAGCCATTCAAGACCAAGTTTCTGACATCGCAGCTGAACTGTGCCCGTCTATCCTTTGCGGAGGCTGATAAGATGCAGGAGTATCTGCATACTATCCCCGGCTCAGTATCAGCACTGGAGCTTATATTCGATACGGATAACAACATACAGCTCGTCATAGATAACGACCTTATGAGCGATGAATACATTTGCGGACATCCCGGTATCAATACATCTACAGTCCGCCTGCTACGAGAGGATATGCTCAAATATGTCCGTGCGGCTAAGCATGAACCCACATTCATTGACCTTCCGACGGAGTGATATTATGCGTATATTTGCATTGGAGCTTGATAACGACATCAAAGGTATAGAACGCAGAAAAGCATATAATGGTAAAAGAAAAAGGTTGAATCGCATATGATAATGCGGTTCAATCTTTTTTTATACAGTCAATTACCGTCATCAATTCGTCTGAGAAAACATCATCCATAGTCAAAATAGACAAATCGAGCGGTCATTTGTTGTTTATCTACACAGATATTTACTGCCGATGAATGTTTTTGATTGAATTCTCTTGACTATTTTGACACTTGATGATATAATTCAATCAACATCAATCATATTCATTCACATTCTCTCATAAATGTTCGTTTGATAATGATACTATTAAATATTCAGGACGGGGATAATTTTGCTTGCAGAAGAAAGACATAAGATGATACTTAATGCACTCGACGGTAAAAATGCCGTTACGCTCAGTGAGCTTTGCTCATTACTCGGCGCTTCTGAATCTACCGTGAGGAGAGATCTTAATCACCTTGCAGAACGCGGACTGCTTATCAAGATACATGGCGGTGCTATGCCCTGCATTGACAAATTCAGCTTCGGAGAACAGAATATTGAAGAAAAATCTCATCTTTACAATGATGAAAAGACTGCTATAGCTAAGTATGCAGCTTCACTGATAGAAGACGGTGATTTCGTATTCATTGACGCCGGAACAACAACTGAAAAAATGATAGACTATATCTCTGCAAAAAACGTCACATTTGTTACCAATGCCTTTGTTCACGCAAAAAAGCTTGCACAAAGAGGCTTCAAAGTTTTCCTCCCAGCCGGTGAGATAAAGCTTACAACAGAAGCGATCGTCGGCGCAGAGTGTGTCAGCAGCCTTCAGGCTTACAACTTCACAAAAAGCTTCATCGGAGCAAACGGAATCTCACTTTCTGCCGGAGTTTCCACTCCCGACAGAAATGAGGCGAGCATAAAGGCTGAGGTGATCAGACACAGCAGGACCGCATATATCCTTTCGGATCATTCCAAATTCGATCAGATTACCTCAGTAACTTTCACGGATCTTGATAAGGTCATAATAATCACTGATAAACTCAGTGATAAAAAATATCTGACAGCTGCAAATATCAAGGAGGTGATGTAGTTGGTATACACTGTAACATTCAACCCTGCCATCGACTATGTTGTACACACAGCTGAAATGAGGCTTGGCGAAGTTAATCGTTCATCATCGGAGGAAATGTACTTCGGCGGCAAAGGGATAAATGTGTCCATAGTTCTGAATGAGCTTGGTACACCGTCCATTGCTCTGGGCTTCACCGCAGGCTTCACAGGCGAGGCTATCGAAAACGGTATCAAGGCAATGGGCATAAAATCAGATTTCGTAAGACTGAAAACCGGCAACTCCCGGATCAATGTCAAAATCAAGGCCGGCGAAGAAACCGAACTCAACGGTCAGGGGCCGCACATAGACGACGAGGCGCTGGAAGCACTTTTCGTAAAGCTGGACAAGCTGTCAGACGGTGATACGCTCGTGCTTGCAGGCAGTATCCCTTCCAGTCTTCCATCGGACATCTATGAGAGGATCATACAGAGACTTTCGGACAGAAAGATCAGGACAGTTGTTGACGCCACAAATGACCTTCTGCTCAATGTTCTGAAGTACAAGCCCTTCCTCATCAAGCCAAATAATCATGAGCTTGGTGAGATGTTCGGAGTAACCCTCTCGGAAGATGAAGAAATAGAGCGCTATGCCCGAAAACTGAAAGACATGGGAGCTATAAATGTTCTGATCTCAATGGCTGGTGACGGAGCTATGCTTATTGACGAGAACGGTAAATGTCACCGCTGCGGCGTCTGCAAGGGAAAAGTCAGAAACTCGGTCGGTGCAGGAGATTCCATGGTAGCAGGTTTTCTGACCGGAGCTCAGAGCGGCGACTATGAATACGCATTAAAGCTCGGTACCGCCGCAGGAGGAGCCACAGCTTTCTCAGAAGGACTGGCAGTAAAAACCAAGATCGAAGAACTGCTCGCTCAGCTCTGATATTACAACAGTAAGGAGGAATAGCTCATGAGAATAGTAGATCTGCTCAGCAAAAATAGCATCAAGCTGAACGCTTCCCCAAAGTCAAAATCCGAAGCTATCGATATGCTCATAGACCTTCAGGTAAAAGGGGGAAATATCGCCGATAAGGAAGCTTATAAAAAAGGCATCCTCGCAAGAGAGGAAAAAGGTTCGACCGCTGTTGGCGAAGGAATTGCAATACCACACGCAAAAAGCGAAGCTGTAAAGGCTCCATCACTGGCGGCAATGACAGTTCCGGATGGAGTTGATTACGAAGCCCTTGATGATGAGCCCTCAAATCTGCTGTTTATGATAGCAGCCCCCAATGACGGAGATGTTCATCTTGAAGTTCTGTCCAGACTTATGACTATACTCATGGACGAGGATTTCAGAGACGACCTTCTGAAAGCCAAGGACGCTGATGAGTTCCTGAAGGTCATCGACGATATGGAGAAGGAGAAATATCCCGACGAACCTGCTGCTGAAGAAAGATCCGAAAACGGATATAAAGTTCTTGCGGTAACCGCCTGCCCGACGGGTATTGCCCACACCTATATGGCTGCCGAGGCTCTTGAAAAAGCAGGCAAAAAGCTGGGTATCTCTATTAAAGTTGAGACAAACGGTTCCGGCGGCGCAAAGAATATCCTCACTCAGGAGGAGATAGATGCCTGTGACGGAATCATCGTCGCCGCCGACAAGACTGTCTCTATGGCGCGTTTCAACGGCAAAAAAGTCATAAAGACCAAGGTATCAGACGGTATAAAGATCCCCGAGGAGCTTATAAACCGCATCGAAGCAGGAGACGCTCCCGTATATCATCATGAGGGCGCAGCCGACAGCAGCTCATCGAGCACATCTGACAGCGAAGGTTTCGGAAGAAAGCTTTACAAACACCTCATGAACGGCGTTTCAAATATGCTGCCCTTCACAGTTGCGGGAGGCATTTTTATCGCGTTAGCCTTCCTGATAGACTCCTTCGGAGGCGCTCCCCAGGACGGTGATTTCGGTTCCCACCTTGCGGCTGCGGCATGGTTCAAGACTATCGGAAACTACGCTTTCCAGTTCATGATACCTGTGCTTGCAGGATATATCGGACTCAGCATCGCTGACCGCCCCGGCTTCCTTGTCGGTATGGCAGGAGGTGCAATGGCAGCCGCAGGTGCAACCTTTGCATCTCCGGGAGGAGACGTTCCCTCAGGCTTCCTCGGTGCGCTGCTGGCGGGCTTTATCGGCGGATACCTCACACTTTGCCTGGAAAGGGCGTGCAATAAGCTGCCCAAGGCTCTCAACGGTATCAAGCCCGTACTCATTTATCCTCTTGGAGGACTCGCCATTGTCGGCATCATGATGTGTGCAGTCAACCCTGTAATGGGCATTCTCAACGACGGTCTCTCAAACTTCCTCAACAGCATGGGCGACTCGAGCAAGGTCCTCCTTGGCTGCATACTCGGAGGTATGATGGCGATAGACATGGGCGGTCCCTTCAACAAGGCAGCCTATGTATTCGGCGTTGCTGCTATCTCTCAGGGCAACTTCAATATCATGGCAGCAGTAATGTTAGGAGGTATGGTCCCCCTATCGCTATAGCACTGGCTACCACATTCTTCAAAAACAGATTTACCGAGGAGGAACGCAAGAACGGTCCCGTCAACTACATCATGGGACTCAGCTTCATAACAGAAGGCGCTATCCCCTACGCCGCAGCTGACCCTGCAAGAGTGATCCCCTCCTGTATCGTAGGTGCGGCAACAGCAGGCGGCATATCAATGGCATTCGGCTGTACGCTCAGAGCTCCTCACGGCGGCATATTCGTATTCCCTGTGGTAGGACACCCTCTCCAGTATGTTATAGCACTTGCCATCGGCTCAGTAGTTGGAATGTTAATGCTGGCTCTGCTCAAAAAGAAGCATCCTCAGAACGCATAAAACAAATCATTATTATAAGGAGTGAAAATTTATGGTATCAAAAAAGGTAACTATCGTAAACGCTGAAGGTATGCACATGAGGCCCGCAGGTATGATCGCAAAGGCTGTCAAGGCTCATTCAGACAGCGAGGTCATTCTCAAAGCCAATGATAAGGACATCAAGGCTAAAAATGTCATGCAGATCATGGCAGCGGGACTCAAAAAGGGCACCGAAGTGGAAATAGTCGTTAACGGCGGTAACGAGCAGGCAGTTCTTGATGAACTCGCTGCAATGTTCGAGAACGGTTTCGGCGAATAATTCCAAACGAAAATGGGACGGCATCACTGCTGTCCCATACCTTTAAAGGAGGTGCATCAATATGACCATTTTCAAAGGCAAGGGAGTTTACGGTGCTGTAGCTATCGGTAAGATCTCTGTTTTCAAACGAAGGGACACAACTGTAAAGCGAATACACGTCAGCGATACAGCTGCCGAGAAGAAAAGACTGGAAGCCGCAAAGGAAGCGGCAACAGCTCAGCTTCAGGAAATATATGACAAGGCACTCAAGGAGGTCGGTGAGCAGAATGCTCAGATCTTTGAGATACACATGATGATGATCGAAGATGACGATTACAACGAGTCCATCGAAAGTATTATCGACACTCAGTCTGTAAATGCAGAATATGCAGTCTCGGTGACCGCCGATAACTTTTCAGAAATGTTCGCGTCTATGGATGATGCCTATATGCAGGCGCGCTCCGCAGACGTAAAGGATATATCGAATCGCATTATCGCCTGCCTTTCAGACGACGGTTCTCAGGAGAACAGCAGCGACGAAAAAGTGATAATCTGTGCAGACGATCTGGCTCCCAGCGAAACCGTTCTGCTGGACAAGAACAAGGTCCTCGCTTTTGTTACATCTCACGGCTCTTCAAATTCTCACACAGCTATACTGGCAAGGAATATGAATATCCCTGCCGTTATCGGTGCAGGTGATGATTTTCTCTCAGCTGTGTCAGACGGTATGTTTGCCGCAGTTGACGGATATACCGGTGAGGTATTCCTCTCTCCTGACACCGAGGCTCTCGAAAAACTCGAAACGAAGCAGAAAGAGGACGAGGAAAAGAAGAGGCTTCTCCAGGAGTTAAAAGGCAAGGAAAACGTTACGCTCGACGGAACAAGGATCAATATTTTTGCCAATATCGGCGGAGTGGATCATATCGGAGCAGTTCTTACCAACGACGCAGGAGGAATTGGTCTATTCCGAAGTGAATTTCTCTATCTTGAGAGCAGCGATTATCCGACCGAAGAGCAGCAGTTTGCTGCCTACAAAAAGGTGCTTGAAAGCATGGCCGGCAAAAAGGTCATTATACGTACTCTTGACATCGGCGCTGACAAGAAGGTGGATTATTTTGATCTCGCAAAGGAGGACAATCCTGCCCTCGGTTTCAGAGCTATTAGGATCTGTCTCACTCGTCCAGAGATATTCAGGACACAGCTCCGTGCCCTTTACAGGGCTTCCGCATTCGGCAAGCTTGGTATCATGTTCCCTATGATAACAAGTGTATCGGAGGTGGAACAGATCAAAAAAATATGCGCAGAGGTCAGAGAGGAGCTCCGCGCTGACGGAGTAGACTTCGATGAAAACGCAGAACTCGGTATAATGATCGAAACTCCCGCAGCAACTGTCATAAGCGATAAACTTGCTCCTCTTGTTGACTTTTTCAGCGTAGGTACCAATGACCTGACACAATACACTCTCGCCTGTGACAGGCAAAACAGTGCCGTTGAACAGTTCGTTGATACACACCATGAAGCTATTCTCCGGCTCATAGAAATGTCTGCCAAAAATGCCCATGCAAATGGTGCGTGGATAGGTATATGCGGCGAACTTGCAGCTGACACAAGTCTTACCGAAACATTCCTGAGAATGGGTATAGACGAGCTTTCAGTTTCGCCTTCCTTTGTACTCAAGGTCAGAGACGCAGTAAGACACACTGATCTCTCCTGATAATTAAACCAAACAAAAAAGCGCCTGTAACTGTGATATGAGTATCGCTGTTAAGAACGGCATGAACCCCAAGATGCTTCAGTAAATAATGGGATATGCAGACATAAGCGTTACATTGAATACCTATACTCACGTTCAGTATGAAGATGCGGAGAAAGAGATGAAGCGCTTATACGGGATCGTTTAGCCTGAAAAATATTCATTTTACCATTTTATCGTAGCAAAAATGCACAAAAAACACTGGTATAGCCCAATATATGGTCGAACTTTTTTCCACAGTTTTTCCACGCTTGCAATGAAAAACATGAGAAAATACGAAAAAATATGCAGAATTATAAGAAAATATTCATTTTTATTCATGTTATGTCAAAATGAGCTTTGAAGCTATTTTACGAAGATCATCAAATATTTAAGGAGATTTGAGGAGATGTATAAGATCATGTTCGTATGCCTCGGCAATATATGCCGCTCACCTATGGCAGAATTTATAATGAAGAAGCTGGCTGCCGAGAACGGTCTCAGCCATGAGCTGCATATCTCCTCAGCTGCCACCAGCACCGAGGAGCTGGGCAATCCCGTATATCCTCCCGCAAGAGCGGAGCTTGCTTCCCATGGGATAAGCTGCCGCGGCAAGTATGCTGTTCAGCTCAAAAAGGCTGACTACAACAGCTATGACCTTTTTGTGGGTATGGACTCCGCCAATATCCGCAACATGAACCGCATATTCGGCAGCGACAAGGACGGAAAGATATACAAGCTCCTCACCTTTGCAGGACGGAGCGACGATGTCTCAGACCCGTGGTACAGCGGCGATTTCGGCAAGGCGTACAGCGATATCGACGAGGGCTGCCGCGCTCTGCTGGAGAAGCTTCGCACAGACGGTCTTGTGTGAGCAGACGGCAATAAAAATGTGCGCATGAACAGCTTCGGCGCACTGATTTCGGAGGATTATTATGAGCTATGATTTTTACGGCTGGGAGAACGCTCTCGTTCCGCCGATAAACGAGGAATACAGTGCAATAAAAACACCGCAGGCGCTCTATGATGCGCTTTTGCAGATATGGTGCGAATACACCTGTGCACCGAGGCTCCGCGAGAAGTGGAGCAAGGACAACATTACCACCGGGCAGCGCTCCATAACCGCATTCCTTGCACAGGATATCTTCGGCGGCAAGGTCTTCGGAGTTCTTCGTCCCGGCGGGAACTACCACTGCTACAACGTGGTGGGCGATGTTGTATTCGACCTTACCAGCGAGCAGTTCGGCGACGAGAAGCTCTGCTATGAAGGCACCCCCGAGCAGCTGCGCGAGGTCCACTTTGCAAAGCAGGAAAAGCTGGAGCGTTATCAGCATCTGAAGGCGGAGCTGAAAAAACTCATTGCAAACAAGTAAAAGGGACGGTAATAAAATTGAAAAGTAATCCGAGCAAAAAAGCCGTTATCTTTTGTCTGATCCTGACCATTACCGCTTCGGTGATACTCTTTCTGGCAGGCTTTGGACAGAAGCTCATTTACAAAGACCTGAAAAATAATTGCACCGCCGAAGTGACGGGTAAGGTCGTAAACGAAAGCCGCGGCTATTTAAGAGATCTCGACGATGCGGAGAGCAAATACCTCACAGGTAAGCACTGGCGGCATATTGAGGTCGAACCCGACGGCAGGTTCAGGCTGCGCCATCTTTACTGTAATGCAGGTCCGGAACACAAAGGCGATAAGATCATCATCCACTATGACCCGAATGATCCCAACAACTATTATATCAGCGACCATGTTGATACCTACAAGGCGGCTTCGATATTCTCGTTTGCAGCAAGCGGACTCATGCTTGCACTGTCAATATTCATAATCATTGTTTCTTACAAGCGTTCCAGAGCTGCAAAGGACAAAGTCCGCAACCGCATCTATTTTGATACGGGATACGGAAGATTTCTCTTTGACCATACGGGCACCGTGGGCTACGAATGTGATATCAAATGGAAGTGGAATCTGATCGACGACAGCATCGTTACTGCATTTTTTGACACTGACAGGAACCCCACTGTTCCGCAGGAGGGCTATAACGGAATGATCGAGAAAGCTCTCATCGATAAAGGGCCCATCGACCTTGATATCAACAAGCTGATAACAGAGATACCGTCGCTGAAGGAAATACAGCCGGGAAAGTGCTATCGGAAACTTGAGAAGCTGCTCTTATACGGAGAGCGCACAGACCGTGACGTAAAAAAGGCAGTGGCAGACTGTTTACTGTCAGAGCCCGGGTTCATTGAGGAAGGAGCTTCCGAGCAGGATATTATTGACCGCATTGAATTATTATCCATAAGCGTTTACAGAAACGGCAGCGAGGAGTACGGACTATTCTATGATACCGACACAGAATTCATTGATCTCCGCTTAGTGATAACAACAGGCGGCAAAAAGGAGCTTCACTATAAGATGGAAGGACAAAGTGCCGCTGATGATAAGGATAACTGCATAAAGTTATAGTTCACGATAACAAAAAACGCCCCGAGACTATCGGAGCGTTTTGTATTTACAGCCATTTCTTCTTCCTGAAAAATATGAGACTGATGACGACTATGGCAATGCTAACAAGTATGACTATGGGATAGGACGCTTTGAACTCCAGCTCGGGCATATACTTGAAGTTCATACCGTACCAGCCTGCAATTAGTGTAAGAGGCATAAAAATAGTGGTGACAATGGTGAGGATAGTCATTATCCTGTTCTGCTTTATGTCCAGCTGAGACTGATAGAGCTCGCGTATCTGGGCGGTGTAGTCCCTGAGTGCGGCGGTGGTGTCGTGAAGTCTGGCTATGCGCTGAGTGAAAAGGTGAAAATAGCGGAGATTTTCATGCTTGAAGAAGTTGTTCTCATTCTCCTCCAGCTCCTGACCCAAGTCCTCCAGCTGTTCATAGTGTATCCTCATATCCCTGAGGTCGCTTCTTATCTCGCTGAGGCGCTTGGGATAGTTCTCCTCCTCGCCTGCAAGTATCTTGTCCTCCATCTCGTCAAGCTCCGCGTCGTACTTCGCCAGCACGTTCTAGTCGTTATATATTATCTGCTCGAGGAAGTCGTAAATGAAACGCTCCAGCGAGGGATTTGTCCAGCGCTTGGTCTTTACAATGCCGCTGATTATCTCAGCAACAGCGCCGCTGTCATCAATAAAAACTATGCCCTTTTCGTCAAGAGCGAATGCGAACCTCCTGTTCTCCCCCGAGATATCGTTCCTGTCGGGAAGGCAGAATGTACCCGTCAGCGAGTCATAGTTCACCTCTGCCTTAGTGCTGTCTATCTGAAAGGTGCTGACCTCAAGGTCAATGCCCATATCGAATTTTGAGCTGTTGCTCTGCCACTCCTCCGCAGAGAGTATAGCCACATATTTTTCCTTTGAGTCTCTCGGCTTGAGGTTCTTGCGCTCCTCAAGGGTGCTTTTAATAAGATAGAACATATGCGCCTCCTTATACTGATTTTTGCTTACCACAGACCATTATACCACAGATACCGCCATAAATCAACGCCGCGGAACAATTTTTCAAAGCTTCCAGAAGCATATTGCGGAACAGGCAAAAATATGTTACAATTACATCAAGGACGGAGGTGCTGTGTAATGCAGTCATACAGGATAACCGCAGACGAAGCAAAGGCTCGTCTTATCAGCGGCAACGAAAAATACATACAGTCACGGACGCTTAGCTGTGACGTTTCACCCGAGACTCTCCTGCGGTTCAGCGAGAGCGGACAGAAGCCCTACGCTATCATCATCACCTGCTCGGATTCGAGGGTAGTTCCCGAGATGATATTCTCAGCAGGCATAGGCGACCTCTTTGTCATAAGAGTTGCAGGCAACGTCATGGATTCCCACCAGCTCGGCAGTATCGAATACGCCGCAGAGCACCTTGGCACGGGTCTTATCGTAGTTCTCGGTCACGACCACTGCGGTGCCGTGGACGCCGCCATGAACCATGAGCCCGACGGCTACATAAAGTTCATAACAGACGAGATACTGAAGGCTATCGGCGATGAAAAAAACGAATTCCGCGCCTGCTGTCTCAACGTGAAGCACAGCTGTGATATAATCGAGCACAGCTTGCAGATACAGCGTGACGAGGAGGAGTACGGCTTGCAGGTGCTTGGAGCCATATACCACCTTGACAGCGGCAGAGTGGAATTTCTGTAAAACAAAAGGCAATATAAAAATGCTCCCCTGAGCGGACAGATGTCTGCTTGGGGGAGCTTTATTCGTTTATACTAATGGCACTCACTGCCGATGCCTGCTGCATCCGCCGCAGCTTCCGCAGTCTCCGCAGCAGCTGCCCTTCTTTGAGCTCTTTATCATGTACCTGACAGCAAAGACAACTGCAAGGGCTATCACTGCCAAGATGACTATATCCGCAATATTCATCAGACCACTCCTATCAGCAGCAGTATGGCGCGTATAACAAGTGTGGTGATCCATGCCACGGCGCACTGCCATACCACCTCTGCCAGAGCCCATTTCTTACCCAGCTCACGCTTTACTGCAGCGATCGCCGCTACACAGGGAGTGTAGAGCAGCGAGAACACCAGCAGGCAGGCTGCTGTCAGCGAGGACATAGCCGAGGTAACGTCTCCCGAATAGAGTATTTTCAGTGTGGAGACCACGCTCTCCTTTGCCATAAATCCGCTTATGAGGGCAACCAGTATGCGCCAGTCGCCAAGTCCCACAGGCTTCATGATCGGTGCGAAAACACCTGCTATCTTGGCGAGTATGCTGTCGCCTGCGTCGTCCACCATGTTCAGCTTCAGGTCGAAGCTCTGGAGGAACCAGACTGCTATGGTAGCTATGAGGATAACGGAGAATGCCCTCTGGAGGAAGTCCTTTGCCTTTTCCCACAGGAGCTGTGCCACGTTGCCTGCCGAGGGCAGACGGTAGTTGGGAAGCTCCATTACAAAGGGCACAGCCTCACCGCGGAAAAGTGTTCCTTTGAAAATGTATGCGGCGATTATTCCCGAAACTATTCCGAGAAGATAGAGCCCTATCATGATTAGTCCGCCACGCTTCGGGAAGAAAGCATTCACGAAAAATGCATAGATGGGCAGCTTCGCGGTACAGCTCATGAAGGGGGTCAGAAGTATGGTCATTTTTCTGTCTCTCTCGCTGGGGAGAGTTCTTGTGGACATGACCGCAGGCACAGAACAGCCGAAGCCGATGAGCAGCGGCACTATGCTTCGTCCCGAAAGTCCCACCTTGCGGAGTATCTTGTCCATAAAGAATGCAACACGGGCTATATAGCCGCTGTCCTCCAGCAGTGACAGGAAGAAGAAAAGCGTCACGATTATCGGCAGGAAGCTGAGAACGCTTCCCACGCCCGCAAAAATACCGTCTATGACAAGGTCGTGGATGACGGTATTCACATGAGCGCCCGTCAGCGCCTTGTCTGTAAGCTCCGTGAGCTTGTCCACACCTGTCTCGAAAAGCCCTTGTAAAAAAGCACCGATGACATTGAAGGTCAGATAGAATACCAGTCCCATAATGAGGATGAATGCAGGGATAGCCGTATATTTTCCCGTCAGGAACTTATCTATGCGGCGGCTTCGGATATGCTCGCGGCTCTCCGCAGGCTTCTTCACCGTATCGTCGCAGAGCCTGTGGATGAAGCTGAACCTCATATCCGCAATGGCGGAACTTCGATCCAGACCGCGTTCCTTCTCCATCTGCGAAACGATATGCTCAACGGTCTCGAGCTCGTTCTGATCCAGTCCAAGCTTGTCGATGACCAGCTTGTCGTTTTCGATGACCTTACTGGTCACAAATCTTATAGGCATATCCACGCTCTCTGCGTGATCCTCAATAAGATGAGAGATACTGTGGAGACAGCGGTGTACCGCTCCCCCGTTCTCGTTCTTCGCGCAGAAGTCATAACGGACAGGCCGCTCCTGATAATAGGCGATATGTATGGCGTGCTCCACAAGCTCCTCGATACCCTTGTTCTTGGCAGCGGATATGGGCACCACAGGTACGCCGAGACGTCTTTCCATCTGGTTTATATCGATGGTGCCGCCGTTGGAAGTCAGCTCGTCCATCATATTCAGTGCAACTACCATGGGGATATTCATTTCCAGAAGCTGCATTGTAAGATAGAGATTTCTCTCGATATTGGTGACATCAACGATATTGATGATAGCGTGCGGCTTCTCGTTGAGCACGAAATTACGGGAGACTATCTCCTCGCTGCTGTAAGGCGACATGGAGTAAATGCCGGGCAGGTCGGTTATAAGGGTATCGGGATGACCCTTTATAGCGCCGTCCTTGCGGTCCACGGTAACTCCCGGGAAGTTTCCGACGTGCTGCTTGGAGCCCGTCAGCCTGTTGAACAGCGTGGTCTTGCCGCTGTTCTGGTTTCCCACGAGAGCAAACTTCATCACAGTGCCCTTTTCAAGAGGGACCCCATCGTCCTTGGCGTGGAAGCGTCCGCCCTCACCGAGACCCGGGTGGTCGGACTTCTTATGTCTGTGCTCTTTCTTCACCGCCTCTTTTTTAGAGGCGACGGGACAGACTCCGATCTGCCCGGCGTCCGCAAGTCTCAGCGTAAGCTCATAGCCGTGGAGCCGCAGCTCCATAGGGTCGCCCATAGGTGCATATTTGACCAGAGTCACCTCTGCTCCGGGGATAAGTCCCATATCAAGGAAATGCTGTCTCAGAGCACCTTCACCGCCAACGCTCTCCACCCTGACAGTATCTCCGATCTTAATATTTCTAAGCGTTTCCATTATCTGCTCCTATATTGATATTATTTCAGCCTAACCATTATATCACAAAAAACACTCCAAATCAACATTTTTGCTCCATTCTGCAATAAATAAAGATAATAAAAAAAATATATGTCACACCTGTGTCTGCTGGCACGATAGTACTAAATGAACCAAGTTCTTTGGGCACAAAACGAACGGTCGTACACTCTCAAAGCTGTTGATTAAATAATTTTTATTTAAAATTTGTTATTTAGCAAATTGTGATAATTATTTCAGAGGTACCTCACGGATTATTATTTAATTAGCAGATTTGCATTAATTTTTCGCTTAAAGGACTTGATTTAATTTCATTTTGGTGTATAATAAACGTGGATTGTACATTCCGTTTGTTTACACAGCACAAATTGTTAAAATGATAACTATGTTTTGCGAGTTCATCGTATCCCAACATTTTATCATAGCACTGTATACAGTAAAAGAAATAACAATAAAAACACTATAATGGAGGAAAAAACACAATGAAGAAAAACAACAGAACACTGGCCCTTATCACCTCTGCTGTTTCCGCTCTCTCAGTGATGGCAGCAGCTGCTCCCGCACAGAGCTTTGCAGAAGCAGTAGGTCCTTATGACATTGATAGAGATCTTGTCAATGTACATGATATCGATCTCTCAGACATGACCTATGATTTCGGAGGCAAGGACAACTACGAAAAGGACGGAAAAGCCAACTATTATGACTTCCTTATCATTGAAAAGGAGATCAACAGAATATATGCTAAAGACGGCTTCCCCAACAAGAAGTACTCCTGCTCAGAGGTCGAGCTTTCCAAGGAAGCACAGAAGGCAAATCTCACCCCCGAGCTCTTCGACCTGACTAATGATATGTGCATATCTCCCGAGGACTACTGTGTATATCTCCACGAACTGTCCCTTTCATACAGAGCAGAATTCATCGATGGAGAAGCAGCTTTCACTATCCAGAACTGCGCTTTAGATGATGCGACCGAGATCGTAGTTCCTGCGTCACTCTTTGATAGTGTTCACGGCTGCATCCTTCCTGTTCAGGAGATCGAACCTGAGGCTTTCTCATTCTGCGAGAATCTTGAGACCGTATATCTCAGCGATTACCGTCAGCCCGAATGGATAAACAATTATGGTTTCCTTCTGAACGAAGGCGGCGAAGTCAAGGCAAGCACATACCTCAGGATAAAAAATAACGCTTTCAAGGGCTGCCGCAAGCTTGCTAATATTTACTTCCCCCAGAATATCGTTATGGAAAGCGGAGCTCTCAACGATACTGCATTCAACTCGAACAAGTATAATCACTTCGACGATAACGGTGTTGATTATTACCGTGACAGCAATACAAGCTCCCCCGCTATCCTTGCATACAGACTCATTGATCCCGAATCATACAGCGATACCGACCTCACATTCATGGACGGAACTACTTCTATCAATGACGAGATCGCGTATGAGCATTCCTTCGGTAAAAGCATTGAAAACGTAAATATCCCTGCTTCTGTAAAGTATATCGGATTCAACGCATTCAAAAACTGCAGGAAGCTTGAAAAGGTGAACGGTCATGAGTATTCAGGACTTGGCACAAACGTACAGAAGAAGATAAAAAGATTTATCAACGCATTCGACGGAACTCCCTTTATAACCAAGGAGACTCAAAGAATTGTCGATCATATCGCTTCCAATCTTGAAAAAAGCTTTACTCCCGAAACAACCGAAAGTGAGAAGGTCAAAGCAGTTATAAAAGAAGTCGTTAGCAATATAACATACACTTCATATATCTCTCCCGAAGAAATATCAATATATCCCAGCACTTTATATAACAGCTTCGACTATAGCCGCTTAAACTATGGTTCCATCAACGCAGGTCTGAACACAAACTTTACTGAGTGCGGCGGTATCTCTATGACTACTTCGCTTATCCTTGATACTCTCGGTATTAAGAATCACCTTGCAGGAGCTGAGAACCACGCATATAATCTCGTATGGATGAAGAACGAAAGCACAGGAAAATACGAGTGGCATGAAGTAGACGTTACCACTTTCACCGGTAATTATCTTACTAAATCAGCTGCCAATGCAGGCAAGAATTATAAGGAGATCAGAAGAGATGCTGCAAACGCTCTCGGGGACTCTAATCTCTGGGACATCGTATATGAGAAGGACAGCAACCTCCATGGCGAAGATGCATTCATCGGCTTTACAAATTCAGAACTCAAGCAGTTCACTGAATCCGGTCACACATTCTTCTATGTAGTTAACAACGCTGATCGTTCAACTGTTAACGTTTACAAGTATAACTCAACAGAAAATGCTGACGAGATCGAAAGCGCTCTGAATATCCTTAATGACTCTACATTCGTAGTATCGACCAAGTAAAAGCTATAACCCATAAAAAACAGCAGGATCGGATGATCCTGCTGTTTTTCTTTTTATACAATATTTAGTCGGGGAGCGCCCTGTTGGGGCTAAATTTAATGCTGAAAGTTTTAGGAAAGGAGTTTGAGGAAGAACCCTTTTTCAAAAGGGTTTTCCTCAATATCACTTGTAAAACTTCTATAAGAGTACCGCCAATATAGGCAGATGTTTTTACTCTATCTCCGCCAGTGCGCCGCGAATTATCTCATCGGGGAAGCCTATGACGCTCAGCAGCCTTATGGCGTTGCTGGAGCGGCTTATGCCGTCGTGTATAGTATAATCAAAAACTACGTCCCCATCCTCAAGGCTCTCGCAGAAGTGGTGATTTCTGTACACACCGTCAAAGGCTTTCGCCAGCTCTATGTCGTGAGTCGCCACCATAAGCATACAGTTCCTGCTGTCGAAATACTTCAGCACAGCCTTGGACGCTGCAATGCGCTCCGTGGTATTGGTGCCCTTCAGTATCTCATCAATGGCGAGGAATATGAGCCTGCCGCTCTCAGCCTGCTCCACCATACGTTTCAGGTACTTTATCTCGCGGATATAGTAGCTCTCCCCTGTGAGCAGGTCGTCCCTGACCGCCATAGAGGTGATAACACCGCAGCGCGGCACCGAAGCATGGTCCGCAGTGCAGGTGCAGATGGTCTGGGCAAGGATAAGATTTATCGCCGCTGCCTTGATGAAAGTGGACTTTCCCGAAGCATTGGAGCCTGTGATGATAGTGTTGCGCTCAAATCTGAAATCATTTGCTACGGGAGCTTTCAGCATGGGATGGAAGACCTGTACGAACTCAAAGCTGCTTTCGTCATTTACCTCGGGAACGCAGAAATGCGGCAGGCTCTTTCTGAAGGAGCCAACGGCTATGGAGCAGTCTATGCTGCCCAGATAGCGGTATACCTGCATATACTCGTCCTTTTTGTCAGCCAGCTCCGCAGCGCCCATATTATATAGTATGAAGTTTATCATCAGCGGTCCCGTTACATAGGAGCCCAGCTGTGAGAGCAGATCATCGGACATCATCATAGAACGCTTCATACTGAGCAGTGAAAGTATCCTTGCAGCCTTTTTCAGCTTTTTCAGCGGCACTTCCACCGACTTTGAAAACTGCGGTATCACTCTGCTCACCTCAGCAGCAGCGTTGATCGTCATAGCCGACGAGAAAAGGCTCTCAAGCCTTGTTTCAAAGCTGCCCCTGAGGAAAAGATAAGCCACGAAATTCACAAGATAGGCAAAGATAAACAGCATGGCAAACACAGGGCTCATGAGCACTACCGCCAGTATACCGAAAAGCAGAAGCACTCCCAGCATAACGGGGTATACAAATCTATAGGGCAGATAGCGGTTTTCTGCGTCCTCAGCCAGCCCTACGGAATAATAGCCGCTTATGGGCTTGCCCACACCGTAGAGCAGCTTTCTGACCTCATTTCGCTTTTCCTCGTTCTTCTCAAAGAAGCCGATGATGTCGTTGTTCAGCCGCGGCTCTCTGTCCTTGCTGCCGAGGATATGCAGCGTGGAGTACAGATATTGCTCCCCTGCGAAGCTGTCGGTGTGGTCTGCGCGGAGAAAAATATTATCCATTTCAAGGTCGTTCCATGTGACGCTGTCCACAAGCTCGTCCTCACGGAAGTCCTTCTTCTCCTGCTCATAAAGCAAAGCTATACTCTCCATCCTGTCGCGGACGTCTGCCTTGACGCGGCTCGGGTCGCCGAATGAATGACGTATATAGTAGTTAACAGCCTGCCTGCTGCCGATCATACGAACTATGATAACGATAACAGCGATGAGTGCAATAGCAGCGATAATGATAATTGGTTCCATTATGTCCTCCGAAAGTAAAAAGTATAATCATTATAGCATTTTATGACAGGAAATGCAAGGACTGTTTACCGCGGAGCAGCTATGCCGACGGGAAGTTTTTCACCGCGTCCCTTGCTTTATCTCGGCTAATGTGCTAAAAGCGGGGAGCCCTCGCCGGCTGTTTCGCGGCTAAGCTGTAAATGGAGGGAAAATCATCTCCGCGCCCCCCTTGCTTTATCGTTATTAATATGCTAAAAGCGGGGAGCCCCCGCCGGCTGTTTCGCGGCTAAGCTGTAAATGGAGGGAAGATCATCTCCGCGCCCCCTTGCTTTATCGTTATTAATATGCTAAAATATATAAAACAAAGGAGGCTGACCATGAACACTATTCTTCTTGCAGAGGACGACCATACCCTGCGTAAAAATATAAAAATGTCACTGGAGACAGAGGGCTATAATGTCATTGCAGTCTCCACCACCGAGGAAGCCGAGGAGCAAGCTCCGCAGGCTGACCTGCTCATACTGGACGTAATGCTCCCCGACGGCAGCGGCATCGACCTCTGCAAACGGCTTCGCAGGACCATAAAGGCTCCCGTTATATTTCTCACCTCCTGCGACGACGAAGCGGATATCATCCGCGGTCTGGACAGCGGCGGCGATGACTACATGACCAAGCCCTTCAGACTCCGCGAGCTTTTCTCCCGTATAAGAGCAAATCTCAGGCGCATCCCCGATGTACCGCAGCTGGACCTTACCGCGCTGGAGCAGAAGCTGCTGAACTATCTCATGCAGAACCGCGGTCAGTTCCTGACCCGTGACCAGATACTGGAATACCTCTGGGACTCAAAGGGATCATTCGTAAATGACAATACCCTCTCCGTAAATATAAGCAGGCTCCGCGAAAAGCTCAACAACGCCGAGGGCTGCGGGACCATAGTTACAAAGCGAGGTATAGGCTATAAATGGACAGATTCATAAACAACCGCGCTCCCAAGCGGCTGGTGCTGATACTTGCGCTGCTGCTGTGCATTTCCGCGGCTTCTGCTTACCTTATCTCGGGGAAGTGCGCGGAGAAGATAGTGAAAGAGCAGATAAGGTCGGAGCTCTCAGTGGCAGGCGGCGGCAAGCTGACAGTTCCTCCCGATGAGGAGCACATCTCAGCAGGCGAGGTGCTGCTGGACGAATACGGCATAGACCGCAGCCTTTCACCGCAGCTCATGCACAATTACAAAAGTGTACGCAAGACCATTTTTATTCCCGTATTCGGGCTTGCGACACTGTTATCTCTCATCTGGTTCATCGCCGCACTCATGGAGCTCATGGCGATATACCGTGACCTCGAAGCCGTAAGAAAAGAGTGCATAGCCGCTGCGGACTCCCCCGACAAAAGGATAGGGCTCTACGGTCACGACCTTAGCTCGGTACGCAGGATAGCCGAAGCCGCCGATCTTCTGGTCAGCAGGCTCGACCACACACTGTTCAGTCTCAGCAGCGAGCAGAAGTACCTCCGAAGCTTCCTCACGGACCTTTCCCACCAGATAAAGACCTCCCTTGCAGTGGTAAGGCTCAACACGGATATGCTGTCGGAGCTCCCCGATATTTCCGAGGAGCAGCGCACAAAGCTCTCCGACGAGATACAGCTCAACCTTGACGCCATGGAGAACATGGTCATCGAGGCTATAAAAATGGCTAAGCTTGACGCAGACGCCGTGGAATACGATATGCAGGAGCAATCCCCTGCCGAGGTGTGCAGCCTTGCGCTGAAGCGCCTTGCGCCAATGCTCCGCAAGAAAAACATCTCCGTCCGCACCGACCTTGATGAAGATGTAAGGCTCATGTGTGACAAGGGCTGGCTCTGCGAGGCGGTGGAGAACATCATCAAGAACTCCGCCGATCACTCGGAGTGTACGGAGATATCCGCCGAGGTCACAGCAGACCCCATCAAGGTCACCATAGCTCTCTCCGACAACGGAAAGGGCATACCCCAGAACGAGATACCAAAGCTTTTTGAGAGCTTTTCCTCTGGCTCATCCGACCGCTCAATGTACAGCTCGGGACTGGGTATGTCCATCTCACAGAAAATAGTCCGCGGTCACGGCGGCGAGATATTCGTCTACTCCGAGGAGGGCAGCGGAGCACGTTTTGAATTTGTATTCCTGAAAAACTGAGATAATTCTCAGTTTTTTGCTTTTTGTAACTTTCCCGTAAGGTTCATGCTTTACAATACAGACAGAATAAGGAACGGAGGTCCTGTTATGGGAAACGATATAATACTGAAGACTGAAAAACTTACCAAGCAGTACGGCGAGGGCGAGAACGCATTCCTTGCCGTAAAAGGCATAGACCTTGAGGTCCGCAAGGGGGAGTTCGTAGCTATTACAGGCGAGAGCGGCAGCGGCAAGACCACTCTGCTCAACTGTCTCGGCTCGCTTGACCGTCCCACAAGCGGCAGCATAATCTTCGACGGCAGGGACATCACAGGACTCAGCGACAACGCTCTCTCAGCCTACCGCCGCAGGAGCATAGGCTTCATCTTCCAGAACTTCAACCTCATACCCGTGCTCAATGTTGAGGAGAATATAGTTCTTCCCCTCAATCTGGACAACACTCCTCCCGATATGGCATATCTTGATGAGCTGCTGCGTCTTACGGGACTTGAAAGCAAGCGCCGTAACTTCCCTCACGAGCTCTCGGGCGGTCAGCAGCAGCGTGTGGCATTCGCAAGGGCTCTGGTCCACAAGCCCCAGCTCATACTGGCTGACGAGCCCACGGGAAACCTTGACAGCAAGAACAGCCGCGAGATAATCTCCATACTGAAAAACTCCATCAAGAAGTATGACCAGACCCTCATACTCATAACCCATGACGGCAGCATCGCTGCGCAGGCAGACCGCATCTGCCGTATCACCGACGGCGTTCTCAGCGAATAAGGAGGCAGCAGCATGAAACATCTCATCTCTCTTTCTCTCAAATATATCCGCCGCCAGAAGGTCCGCACCTTCCTCACATTCATGTGCATAATGCTCTCCGCATTCATACTCGCCACGGTCTGTTCCTTCGGCAGCAGCCTCTGCACCACCCTCTACAACTACAGCGAGCACGACGACGGCTTGTGGGAAGTGGACGTAACAAATTGGGTAAGACAAGCAGAGGATTATAGCAAGGCTCTGGATATCGTCAAAAACCATGCTGTTGTGAACGATTACCTCCAGCCCCATTCTGAAGTATTAGAATACATGGATGATATCGGCTTTTTTGAGATAAGCGACGGAAAAACCTCATCAAGAGCAATGGTACTCAGCAGCAGCAGCTACGAGGGCAACAAGAAGCTGGTCTCGGAAATGACCGTCACCGATCCTGCGTTCAATCTTGATACAGATAATGCAGACGGAGTCTATGTCCCACACAGCTTCATGGATATGGGATACTCCGAGGGAGATACCGTTACCTTCACCATATGCCCTTTCAGCGCTAAGTTTGACGAGAACAGCGACATCATAAAGCAGCTCCGCAAAGAGCTGAAGGAAAAGAACGGCACAAGTCTCACGCCAATGGATATAGGCTTTGACCGGCTGCCCGAGGAGCTTCAGCGTAAGGCTTCAGGCTCGAACCTGTTATTTTCTCTCCAGCGGAGAAATATAGCCGTAAAGGACTATCCTCTTACGGATCTGAGCTACGGCGAGCCTGTGGAGTACACAGTGAAAATAGCAGGCTTTACCGAATCGGTCAATTCATTCAGTGTAAACCTGAACCGTTTCATCAACACAAAAAGCGGCAGTGTTGACCTTAAAAAGGTATACGATAAAAATCACTTTCTCAACTGCTCACTTGAAGACGAGATGTTCATACGCATAAAGGACGGCTGTGACTTCGAGGAAGCGCTGAAAACACTGTTCACCGACCTCGGTCATGATTACGACAAGGATTTTTACAGCGACAACCTTCGCCATTCCGAAAACTCCACTCTGCTGGGACTTGAATGGAAGAGCGCCGACGCTATATACAGCATACTTCCCATGTTCGTGCTGCCCCTTATGGTAGTCCTGCTCATAGCATGGTTCATTTCAAGATTTATCATCGACAACGCCTTTGAAATGGCTGTTCAGGAGAGAAGCACACACTTTGCCGCTCTCCGTATCATGGGCGCCTCAAAGGGACAGGTGGCGGCGGTAGTCCTCATAGAAGCGGTATTCTACTGCCTTGCAGCCGTGCCCCTCGGTATACTCACAGCTGTATTCATCTGCCGCGGCGCATTCAACTCCTTCCACAGGGCAGGCTTCCCGCTGTTTGAGTTCTCCGTAAAGGGCACATTCATAGTCATCGGTGCAGCACTCTGCATACTGGCGATAATGGTATCCGCATTCACATCCGCAATGTGGGCTTCCAGAAAGCTCTCCCCTGCCGAGGCACTGAATTTCGGCAAGCCAAAGAGCAAAAAGCGCAGGCTTCGCAGATACAAGTCAAAGCTGGACCTGAGCTCAAAGAAGTTCCTGAGAAGATACACCAGAAAGAACATAGGCGCCTCAAAGAGCCGTTTCGTGATCTCTACCATAACTATGGGTCTGGGAGTCCTCATGTTCACCTTTACAGCCCTTATCGGCACATATGTAAAGGAGCTGTCGGGAAAGATAATTCCCGATTCTATTGGAGATTATTATATAGACACCATGTACGCGGACGAAAGCCTGATCGAAGCCGCCGATGAATGTTTCGCAGGAAACGATGCCTTTTCAAGCTACTGCATAACCTCAATTTTCACACAGGAAATATCAGCTGTTTCAGACACCGACGAGATAGCCGATGACAGACTCAAACGAATTTCCGAAAAAGGCATTGCTATGGTATATGCAGTCAATGAGGGCGAATACAAAAGATGCTATCTGGACGAAGTAACCGGCATGAGCTATGCGGAGTTCAGAGACAGCGGTTCGGCTTTCTTCAATATACAAAACGGTGTTCGTGTCCCTGAAACAGATACGATCAAAGAAACAAGCGAGCGCCGATTTGAAAAATTCAGCAAGCCCATTACCTCGGAGAGCACCAACGGACTCAGCCTTAAAATTCTCGGTGTTGCATACAGCCCTAAGGCTATGTCATACAACCTGATCGTCCCACTGGAAAAAACAGCGGGATACGCCGAGGATTACCATATCAGCCTGACTGTAAACGGCATGGAAAACTACGAAAAGGCTCAGGCTTCGATGGATCAGTTCAGACAAAAAGTCACACTCTGCAATATTGAAGATCTTTACATGGTGGGAACTGGTCTGAAGGAGTTCGTAAAGGCTATCGTCAAGTTAATCCTCATCTTCCTCATATCCATATGGCTTGTGGGAATACTCTCCATGATAAACTGCGTCAACACCAGCGTTCTCAACAGAAGCCGCGAGCTGATGATGCTCAGGAGCGTAGGCATGACAAGGAAACAGCTCCGCAAGAGCGTTATCCTTGAGACTATTATGTTCTCCGCAACGGCTGCGGTGATCGGCACACTGCTGGGACTTGGCATATTCCTCATATTCGTATACCTGCTCATACGGGAGCCCTCTATGCTCCATATCAGCAAGGTAGCGGCAGTTATCATCGCTTCACTGACGCTCAATATCATCATATCTCTCCTTTCGGCTATACCTGCCATAAGAAATCTCGGCAAGGTAGAAGCCATCGCACAGGCAGCTGCATAACAGTATACAAAGCCCCTTGGCGTTATTCTTACCGCTGAGGGGCTTTATTATGTCTGTTCGGAGCGTTGACAAAAGGGGAATAATATGTTATATTCATATTATCAGCTTCTGCTGACTTTTTACGCATAAATGCGGTCTTCCGCTGATAATAAGGAGGTATTTTTATGAGAAAAAATTTAGGTGTACAGCCTGCGCTGTTTCCCATGCCCGTAGTCATCGTGGCTGCATATGCCGCTGACGGAAGCATCTGCGCAATGAACGCCGCATGGGCTCAGATCTGCGATATGGACAAGATAGCCCTTTTCATCGACGCAGACCACAAGACCACAAAGAACATCACGGAGACCAAGGCTTTCACAGTAAGCATTGCCGATGTTCCCAATATGGCTCCCGCAGACTTCTTCGGTATAGCAACAGGAAACAAGATGCCCGACAAGTTTGAGCGTTCGGGCTGCCACGCTGTAAAGAGCGAGTTCGTAAACGCTCCCGTGATAACAGAGTTCCCCGTTGCTATCGAGTGCGAGCTTGCGGAGGAGATCAATACTCCCAATATGCACGCCATCGTGGGAAAGATCGTCAATGTAAGCGCTGATGAGCAGGTCATCGGCGACAAGGACAAGATACTCCCCGAAAAGGTAAATGCCCTCATCTTCGATCAGTACCGCAGCGGCTACTTCGCTGTTGGCGAAAAGGTTGGTCAGGCATGGAATGCAGGCAAGGACCTGATGAAGTAAATACAAGAACAACAGCCGCTGCAATTGCAGCGGCTGTTGTTCTTCATGGATAGTTTATCTATATAAACAGGAAATGTGGAAAGCTTTTCATGCTCCGCCTTTTCGGCGCTCCTGTTTCCTGAAGATATTATAGCTCAGCGATCAGAGAACGGCAGTTTTGTTCTTCTTTGCCCTGCTCTCCTTTTCGGCAATGAGCACCATAACGACCGACATAAGTCCGCCTACAAAGAAGTCGTTTGATGACAGACTGCTGTATGTCCCTGTCTTGTCGAAAACTGCCCTGAAGTAAACAAATATCATAGCAGCGATAGTGATAACATAGAGTACCTTGTAAATTGCGAATAATACCTTTTCTGACTTTTTCATAATGATCATTTCCTTTCGGTTTTTCCTGTTTATCCTCGGGGCTTTTCCCCGTTTCCATGATCTTATTATACACCCTCCGCAAGATTTTGTCCTTCGCGCAATATTACTTTACATTACAATTCTGTAAGGTTAAGCTGTCCACCTCGGGTAGACGATGTGCAAAAGCACTGACAAATACAGCATCACAAGCCGTGACAAACGCCGAAAATCACCTGTTTTATGGAGAAAGGCAGCAATTTTGGCATTGAACTCCTTTCTGAAAGATGATATAATAATGGCAGTGCCCCTTTGACATTACAATGATATCCAGAACCACCTTTATAAAGCAGGGCCCTGCTGCACCATGTGTGCGGCAGGGCTTCTGCTTTTTTGCATAAAAAAGCATGGCTCACACTGGAGCCATGCCTGTATCCTCTCAGCCTGCATAGTTCTTTGCAGCTGTCATATAAACATACAATGCCTTGCAGACATCCTTCAGCCGACTGTCCGCGGAAGGATTTCCAAGCACACGGTCAACGTAGGAAAATGCATTGAAGCTGACCGCCTTTCCGTCTATGGTCATGGTGTACATATCATATGGCTTTGACAGAGAGATGGTGCTCAACTCAAAGTACTTACCGTATCTGCTCTCCATTGCATTCAGCGTCTTCTTATTATACACTGCTGTATCTGCCGTGCCGCTGTAATAGATCCTTATAACAGGACGGCTTTCCAGCACCAGTGAGATCCTGCAGCCGAGTCCGCTGTCCGTCATTTTATATGCCGAGGTATCAGCCTCGCTTACGTCAGCTATGCCTTCTGTCTCATGATGAGTGCCGCAGAAGTAATTTTCCGTCGCCTTGCAGTAATTATCCAGTGCAGTGACAAGCTTCTTCTCATTGCTGTTCTGAGACATAAAGCTGTCAGCCGATGAGATATAGTCGTTTACGGAATACTCAAAGCCGCTGCCTATAAGTCTGCCGTCACTGTTAAGCACAGCACATTTGCTGCCGTCGCTGTTTACAAAGCTAAGACGTATGCTCTCTCCTGCCTGAGCGGCATTGACGAAATACATCACCATATAGGTGCCGTCCTCCTTGTCGGGGAACATAGTTTCAGTCTCAGTCACCTCAGCTCCGTGAGGACCGTCAAGGACGACCTTTTCCGCAAAGCTGTTATTATAGAAGGTCATCTTTATCCCTATACGCTCCGAGGTAAGGGTGAACCCTGCACCTGCCAGCTTTATATGCGGAACTGCTGATCTTTTGAATATATCCGCCGTATTGCAGCCGCTGCTGACGGCAAATCCGCTCAGGTCTATTGTACGCAGTACGGAGCAGTTCTCGAACATGGAGGACATATCCCTTACAGCAAAGGTGTCAAAGCTGCTGACATCAAGCTCCTTCAGAGCGCTGCAGCCATAGAACATACCGTTCATATCCGTTATCCCCTTTGCCGCGGAAAAGTCAGCCTTCAACGAGGTCAATGCAGTACACTGTCTGAACATCCCCGCGGTATTTACCACCTTTGAGGTATCAGCTGCGGAAATATCTATCTCCGATGCATTGAACCCCTGAAACATATAGCTGCAATCCGCAGGCAGGACAGCTTCCTCGGAAGCGACGACCCTTTTCACATTTTTGCTGCCTGAATAGTACACAACATCGCTTTTATCCACACTGCCGCTGAGCGTCAGGATACCCGATGACTGATCGAGGGAAGCAGAAACGGCTGCGCCGGCAGTCAGCGGAGCTGCCGTAAAAAAGCTCATTCTGAGGGGCATGGTCACGGGGCTGCATATCAACATGGCAGCCATAACAGCTGCCGCCTTTTTTACGAATACTCTCATAGATCATCACTCCTTATCTGCGGAAAAAACGAACTGTCTGTTTCTGTTATTATAACATATTTATTCAGCATAGTAAATATTCTGCAGATAATTTTACATATTTTTGCCTGTTTGGAGCATTTTATAACAAAAAATATCCGCACGGCTTTATCACCGTGCGGATAATGGTTTTATTATTCCTCAGATGAGCTGTTTTCCAGTCTGAGACGCTCTTCTTCCTTGAGTCGCTCTTCCTCCTTGAGGCGTTCTTCCTCCTTGAGACGTTCTTCCTCGAGTTCCTTTTCGTAATCTGTCATTGCCTTATCCTTATCGGCGACATAGAGAGTAATGTTCTTGGTGAGCTTGCCGTTCTTTACTGTGAAAGACGCCATATCCGATCTGTATACTCCCTCGTCCTCGAATATATCAAGCTCCCTGCTCATCTCCTCGCCGAGCTCTGTCCATATCCATGTGCCGCAGTAGGGATCATCGTCAGGATACCTGAAACCGCATATCATGTAGTCGCCGTCCTTAAGGGCGATCTTCTGACCCGGCTTCACATCTGTCATTATAGTGTCATCCCCCTGATAGATAGTGTATGTAGCATCACCTGTGTAGGGCTGCTTATCAGGCCATGTGAGAACATTGAAGGATATCTCCTTTTCAGCGTTCACAGGCTCAAAGTAGAAATTGAAGTTGCCGGTATAGTTGTGTGCATAGCCGAAGCCTATCCGCTTCACCTCATTGCTGGGCTTATATCCCTCGGGAACGCTGTCAACTCTTACATTATAGCTGTTGCAGCCTGTGCAGTACAGATCTTCAAATACCTTTGTAGTGCCGTCTGAGGTGAACTTTGTCTCCTTCGCATAGGTTTCGGGAGCCTCTGTAAGTGTGAGTTCAACGCCCTCGAGAGGCAGACCTGTCAGGCTGTCATAGCAGTTTACTTTAAGGGTATTGCCCTTTCCTTCGATGGCACTGAAGTTGATGAACAGGTCTCTGTCAGCCTTTCCGTCGACTACCGAGAAGTCAATGCCGTCTGACCAGTTCTCAAACTCGGCGTCGGGATAGTTTTCCTTGATCCTTGCAGCAGCAATACTGTCGGGTTCTACAAGCTGTACGGGATAATCAAAGGAATTGAAGTCAGCATGGTAATCGCCGTCGGGAAGTGCAAACTCCATATCATAATCTCTCTGATAGTAGTAATTTCCGTCCTTGTCAGTGATGGTGAGGTTGCCGTAGCCTATGTACTCAATACCCTGATCCCAGTCCATACTTGTGATCTTTACATTGTTTTCAGCATCATCAGCAGCAACTCTGATAACCATCTCCTTCTCGGCTGTGCCTGCGGGGATATCAAAAATAACTACCCGATCCCAGTTCTTGTAAGCTGTCGCGTAGCCGTCAGGAAGGTCTGTTACGTTGATGAAATACTGATAATCCTTATCATCGGGAAGTTCGTAGTAGTTTACAGACTCGCCGTTTGTATCCAGAGTTGTTCCGATATCATAGAGATTATTGCCGTTAAGTTCAGAAAGACATATCGTTGCATTATCAAGTGGTTCGCCTGTCATCATGTCCACGACCTTGATGCTGAGCTTGGTGCCTGCGGGCTTCTGAGCGCCGACGAGCTGCTTTCTCAGGTATACCATGTCGAAAACATCGATGACACCGTCAGCCAGCAGATCCGCGTTCTTTGAGTTGCCGAGTTCCCCTAAGTGACCCAACAGATAGCGGTTGAGCTGGACTGCGTCCGATACGCCGACGTTACCGTCGAAGTTTACGTCGCCGAAAAGTGTGAGCACCTCTGCGTTTTCAACTATATAATCCTCAGCCGAAGCGGCAGGGATATTCATAGCCAGAGGTGCCGCAGCCATTACAGCTGCCGTGAGAAATGCCTTGATCCGATTTTTGTTGTTCATTGCCTTTTTGCCTCCTGTCAATTTTAGGAGCCCCCAAAAGCTCCCCTTACTCTCCCAGTGTAACATATTGAATAAAAATTGTCAATGTTCTTGATAGAAAATGTACCTTAGGTGCATTTCCCACGGATTGTATAGTTACTTTGTGTGTGCTATGACATTTGATTTTCCGCTGAATACAGCCGTTTCTCCTCTTTTTGGCTTCTAAGCGCAAAAAAGCAGGACGTCCAAGACGTCCTGCTCATTGTTCATATTATTATCGGAGCCATGATGCTCTTATCATTCGCCCTCTGCGCCCGAGACCTCGTCCACATAGAAGTCAGTGAGACTGTCGGGTGACTCAACGTAAAGCTGAAGATTTTCAGCTCCGTCGGGGATAACGTATGCGGGATTTTCAAGAGTTACCCACTCGCCGCTCTTTGCAGGCACAAGTGCCACCTCATCGTACTTTTCGCCGTCGCAGTCATACTGCATAGTCAGCTTCATGGTAGCGTCCTTGCCGCTGTTCTGCATTGCCTTGCAGCTGAACTTGTAAGCCTGTCCGGGCTTGTAGGTATCGCTGCTGAGCATGATTGCAGCGCCGTTCCAGTTATCTGTTCTTCCGCTGACGAACAGGGACTGTGAACCGTCGGATGCATTCTCCTTGTCAACGCTTACCATTGAACCGCCTCTGGGTATCCAGCCTTCCTTGCCGTTCTCGAAGCTTATATCAAAGAAGCCCACAGCCTCGGGAGTTCCTGCATCTGCCTCAGCCTCTGAAAGCTGTGCGATAGCATCCTCGTCAACTGTAACTGTGATATCGTTTGCCTCAGTGTAGGTGCCGCCTGTCTTGAGCTCGTTCTTGTATACCTTAGCCTTGCCCATGGACTGATAGCCCTCGATGGTAAGTGCCACCTCGTACATATTGCCCAGCTCAAGTCCACACTTAGCCCATGCGTCAAAGTGCTTGGAAACGGAAATTGTTCCCTCGATCTTGGTGCCGTCGCCCTCGGGCTTGGTCTGCCTTACGCTCCAGTACTGGTCAAAGGTCTGAGTGCCGTCGATAGAGGGCTGCTCGTATCTTGTGGTCTTGTATATATCATATGTGCCGCCGTCAACAGTAACGGCACCCAGCGCCATGGGAGCTCCGGGTGGTCTCCAGCTGCCCCATGATTCCACGATGTAGAACTCTATGAGGGGATCTCTTGTCCAGCCGTACACGCACATATATGAATTGCCGATGGGGTCGTAGTCAACGCCGTAATCCACGGTGATATTGCCCAGATCCTTGTAGGTCTGTGTGCAGTCATACTTCTTTCCGCGGCGGAAAAGAGCGTTGTTGATATTGCTCCACTCACAGGAGAAGGTGCCGCCGCCGGGCTCAACGTTGAATGTGGTGTCACCCTCGTCCTTCCAGAGCTCATAGTCATAGCCGTCGGCAGAGCCCGTTACATTCTCGGTAAACACCTCTGTCTTGGCGTTGTTTGAGCTGCATCCTGTCAGCGCACCGATCATGCAAACAACTGCTGCGGCTGTGGAAAGTTTCTTTAAAATGCCATTCTTCATTCAGGTCATGACCTCGCTTTCGTTTTGTCACCCGAAGCGTTTTCGGGTCTTCAATACTGATTGTAACACATGATACGAATTTTTCAAGTCATTTTTTGCGGCGGCTCGGTCGTATCTTGCGTTGAAAACCGCTCATGCGCCTGCTGTGCGCCCGAATGTCATACGGCAGGAAAAATGGGAGCTGCGGCATAAATAGTCCTCCTCGCCGCCGATAAACCGCCTGTAATCCACCTTTGCTGGGCAGCGCTCCCTGCCTGCTCCGAATGACATTAGCCATATGAACAGAGGGAGGTGCCCCATGCTGCCGTCACGATGGACAGCTATGACATTTCCCGTCTTCCACCTGTCACGGGGAAGCTCTCCGAAATACAGCCCATCCTCGCTGCGGAAGAACTCCTCACAGAGCTCCTCACTGTCAAAATACACCCATACCGTTTCCTCGTCTTTCAGCAGTTCTCTGATGCTTCTCATAAATATGCACTCCTTGAAAAATATTCCACAAGAGTGCGAAAAAGCGGCTCCATCGTCACGACGGAGCCGCTCTGTAAGCCTTTTTACCCCATCGTTCAAGCTTTAGCACCTTGCATAACGCAGGTTGCTGTGCGGTCACAGGGCTTGTCCCTCACGCACTCTTTATGGTATTTACATTATAACACTTCGGACAGAATAAATCAAGGCTTTTCCGAAAAAAAGTGAAGCTGCCCGCAAAAAATGCGGACAGCCTCGCTGTTATCAGTATTCCTCGCCGAATACCACACCGTATCCGTCAACGTAAAGCACTCTTGTGTCTGTGTCGTCGCCGGGGTATGGCTCAAGGACAACCCTGATCCATCTGTTGTTGTTTCTGAAGTCATCGGTCACATGGTAATAGCTGTCGGGGAGCTCCGTCATCATGTCCCAATGAGCATTGTAAGCGTAAAAGTTTTCATTATACCCCTCAAGATATGTCTGTACGCTTGTCATAACGGAATCAAAGTCGATATCATCATCTGCACGGAAGCTGGGACCGCCCTCAAGCAGGGGATACTCACTTGCAGTATAATCCTTGCCTTCCTCATACTGAGTTCCCATTATATTGTATGAGAGTATCTTCCATACTCCGTCATCTGACTTCTTGAATTCCATCGTCAGTGCATATGCAAATGTCACATCATTTTCTTCCTTCTTTACAACACGCTCCCACATAAAGCTGTCGGGCTTTACGAAGAAAGCTCTGTCGGAAAGGATATCATGGTTCCATTCTTCCTGCGTTTCCGCTCTTTTCAGAGTGCCCCTGACGTACAGCGCTCCATTGTATTCAAGAAAATTGCAGTCATCCAAAACATCGCCTGCCTGATGATCGCTTACATCGCCTGCGTACGGCAGGAGTTCAACGGGCTCGAAAAAATAGCGGCTGTAATACTCCACCATCTCGTCATAGGTGCTGAACCTCTCGTCTTCGACCTTATAGAAAGGTGTTTCATACAATTCTCCGTCATTACTCCGGAGATCAAAGTTGATGCTTTCCCAGTCCCTGCTGAAATAATCCTCTGTACAAAGACCGGAGAATTCACTGAAAACGGGAAAGAGCTCCTCGAAAACGCCCTTCATCTCCTCCTCTTCCGGAAGGATATCCTCGGGCTTGGCAGGAGCTTCTGTCGTCAGCTCTGTTGTCTCAGCGGTGGTGGTAGGATCGGGCTGTGATACACCTGAGAGTCTGGCTTTCCTGCTGAATGCAAAGCCGGTGCCAAGTCCGCCTGCTATAAGGATGAAAGCGGCTGCCGCACACAAAGGTTTGTACCATGCCGGTCTGTGGTACACCTCTACGCCCTCTACCACGGTCTCGCTGCTTTTTATCGTTTCTTTTCTGTTATCCTGTTCTTTCTCTTTATCCTGATGTCTGATAAGGTCTTTATATTTCTTCTCGCTCATAGCAAGCACCCTTTTCATCACCTGATCCTCGTCGGGTGAAAAGGGGACAAGCTCCTCCACGATGTCATCCTCGGCATTTTCAAGTATCCTGAGGTCTATGTCTTTCATATCATCCCCTCCTTTATGCCTCTGTTCTCAAGTACTCTGCGAAGCTTTTCAGCCGCGCGCTTGCATCGCATACGGACAGTTGACGGGTTCATAGACAGAAGCGTCCCTATCTGATGCGATCTTTTATTATAATAGTATTTCTGTATAAGTATAGTGGAGTCCGGTTCTCCGAGCTCCCTGATACTGTCCATCAATATATGTCTGATTTCTGAATTCTCGCTTTCTTTTACAAGGTCAAGCTCCGCGCTTATCTCGGGAACTCCGTCCTCGTCCATGGAGAAGGTCTTTCCCGCCTTTCTCACAAGCTTTCTGTAGTAGTCTATGCTCATCCTCTTGGCAACAGTGCCGACAAATCCCTTCATATCACCGTTTGAGTACTTCTCGCCGAAGGTGAAGAATATCTGTGCAAAGATATCACTGATGCACTCCTCGATATCCTCGGTAGTACCCGTACTTCTCAGGCGGTTGAATGCAATGGTCCGTACATAGTTATAGTACTCGCCGAACAGTTTTTCATGCGCCAGTTTTGGTGATCTTTCCAGAAGAGCGAGATATTCGCCGCCCGTCATACGATTTCCTCCTTTCGTGCTGCTCATACCCGACCGCGGCTTTTTCCCTCTCTGATTTATGCGCGGTCGGCTGAGCCGAAAGCTTTATTTCAGCTTTCAATAAAACAATCGGAACAAGAAGATGCAGTGTCACAAAAAATGCAGAAAAAGTATCATTTTGTTTCCAGAAACTCAAGTATGAGCTCTGTGGTATCTATGCCGTTTACGCTGTTCTGTTCCCAGCACCACGAATGTCTGCCGTCCTTTATAACAAGGTCCCAGACCTGCCTGCTGTCATCGCCGCCTGTGTACTTTCTGAGAAGTGAGCCTTTCCCTGTCCCGATAGTCCCGGACAAAGCAAGCCCGTTGGACTCAGCCCAGTACGCCATAACGTCCTCAATGGCAGGAGCCTTGGTATGTTCAGCAGTTCCGTCGCTGTTCTTGGGGACTGCATCGTCCTTTTCGCCTGTCAGCTGGAACACTCCCACATTGTTGGCGCTTCTGCGTTTTTTCCATACGCTCTCCTGCATCATTCCCGATACGCTGACCACCGCGGCGTAGGTGTCCGAAGCCTCCATGGCAAGGCGATGAGTCATAAAGCCGCCGTTGCTGAAGCCCACGGCAAAGGTGCGGCTGCTGTCGAGAGCATACTGCTCCTGAAGATGATCTGCCAGAGCCGTAAGGAACTCAACGTCCCTGTTGCCTGTTCCGTCGGAATATGAGTTCCAGCCTGCCGAGGACGCAGGATCATCGGGATCGCAGGCTCCTGTGACATAGGCGACTGCATAGCCCTCAGCATTGGCTCTCTTATGAAATCCGGTGGAAGTACGAAAGCTCTCCGCACTGTCTCCGTAGCCGTGGAGCATAACCACTAACGGTGCGTTTTCGGTGACGTCGGGCAGGTCAACGATAAAGTCGTGCTTAACGCCATCAAAGGTGCAGGTGTATTTTCCGCTGACTGTCTCAGTGATGTCCGCAAGCTGCGGAGGAGCCTTTTCCCGTACAGAACAGCAAGACAGTGAAAGAACAAGTGCTGAGGCTGTAAATGCTGAAGCTTTCCTTTTCATAGTCATTCTCCATAAAAAGATGTGTATGCGGCTGTCAGACAAGCTGCCACATTGCCGATACTGTTTTGTAACAGTAAATTTTATCACATTTCACGCAGTTTTTCAACTGCCAATACTTACAAATTTACAAGCTGATTATTGTGACTTTTAATAATGCACCAAAGGTTGATTTTTACGGCAGAACGGCGTATAATTTAATTAACAGACAAGGCTGTCCCCTCGGCAGCTATTCAGGACAAAAGGCGCATCAGAACGGACTCACCTCTCACCACTATATCACGAAAAGGAGTTTTTACTATGGGATTCAAAGTAATGGGCGTTACCGCAGGCAGAAAAGACAGCAACTGCGAAATTCTTCTGAAAGAGGCTCTCCTCGTCTGTCAGGAAATGGGCGCAGAGATAACGATGATAAACCTCAAGGACTATGAGCTCCTTGACTGCACGGGCTGCACAGCCTGCACCATGGGTATGTCCATGGGCAAGAACACAGGCTGCTCTCTGAAGGACAAGGACGACAAACACAGGATCATGGAGGTCATGCTCAATCAGGACGCGGTCATATTCTCCGCTCCCACATATGCTCTCATGCCCTCGTCACTGTTCCTGAAGTTCATGCACAGGAACCTCGCCTATGAGTCGGCATTTCTCACCAAGATAGGCGCTATCGAGCCCCGTGACCGTGTGGGCGCACTTATCGCTGTGGGCGGCTCCACCCGTTCATGGCAGTCACTGGCTCTCGAATGTATGCAGATAACCACAGTCACCAACAGCTTTAAGGTAGTCGATATGTATATGGCTACTCAGGTGCCTGCCCCGGCACAGGTGCTGCTGTATGAGGAAAAGCTTGCCCGTGCAAGGGAGATAGGACAGAACGTCATGAAGGCGCTGAACACTCCTGCTGCTGAGCGCAAATGGCTGGGAGACCCCGACGCAGGCTGGTGTCCCAACTGCCACAGCAACTGTCTCTGCCTCGGCGAGGAGCAGTGGGGCGGTCTGAAGTACCCCATCGAATGTGCAGTCTGCGGCGCAGGCGGAGACCTCGTTAAGACCGATGACGGCAAGTGGAAGTTCGTTATCGCCGAGAACGGTCTTGAGCGCGACCGCACCACCGAAGAGGGACGCGGTGTCCACTGCGATGAGATCGCAGATGTTCAGGGTGGATTTTTCATGGATCCCGAAGCCCGTGCCACCGTTGCACAGCGAGTTGAAAAGTACAAGAAGATAACCTTCAAGGGTATCTGAACGGCATATCCATCATAAAAACGAAGCCGCAGTATTTCATTAAGAAATACTGCGGCTTTTCTGTCTTACATGTCCTGTTCTTCTGTTTCTTTGAATATTCTGAAGTATTCAAGTACCTGCTTCTTCATATCCTCGACTATTTCATTCAACGCAACATAGCTTTTAGGGATAAGCGCAATATATGTACCGTCTTTAAGCTCTGGAGCTATTTTTTTCATTACCTTCTCGCAACATTCATCAAACACCCATCGTCCGTCAATTGACCTATCAATTCTAAGCCAATACGGAGTAACCTTGCTCTCAGGATTTTTCCATTTTTTCGTATCATATTCCAGTGTGACGCCATGAGAATTATAGCTTAGGTATCTTCTGTAACCAGACCAAATTGGGGTTGCTCTTAATCCTTTTAATGAGACATCATCTCCCAATTCCACTTTCAAAGCATTTACAAGTTCGTCAAGCAGTCTATAATGTCGCTCAAATTTTATTGCAACATCTATTCCAAGCTCCTCCTCAGCAAACGGTATAAAGGCTTCGCTGTCAAGTTGGGCACAATAGCCCTGAAGCTGCTTTATATCCGACACAACAGCAGGGGCGTTGGTTATTGCTACCTGTTCCAGATAATCCAGTACCGCCTTCCATGTGGTTATCCCCATGCGGACGCCATCTTTCGTTTCCACGCAATTATCGTCAACTTTTTTCAATTCAAACTCTTTGCCTGCCATTTCCACTACTTCACACCATAATCCCTTTTGGCGCACCTCAGGACAAATAAAAACCAAACCAATACCATTGTTTTTTATAAGTCTTCTCAGATACTCATTTGGTTGATTAGCTGTAAGAGCAGCATAAAACTTCGACTCACAAAGTACCACTTCATTGCCTTTGGTATCTGTTCCAGCCATATCAGGACGCTCATAATTCTCTCCGACAGCTTGACAATGATATTGCAACGTCTCTTTTATTTCAATTCCAAGTACATCTCCAAGTTGCTTTGTAAACGCTCTGCTAATATCTGAAAAAGATGATATGATGTAATTCAATGATGCGGTTGCAACATCTTCCTGCGAGCCTTTAAAAAACGGGAATAAATGTGCAAGTAATGATGTTTTCATAATCCGCCTCCATTCAAAATATCAGTATACTCACTCCGCAGAAGTGCTCTTCCTGCGGCGTTTTCTGATCATAAGCACTGTCACTGTCACAGCGGCAATAACTGCCGCTGCTCCTCCGCCGCAGCCTGCTGCTATTGCCTTTTTGCCGTCAGCGGTCAGCTGCTTCTCCCCCTGCTCAATGGTGGTATAAGAGAAGCCCGTTGCGCGGAGAGCCGCGTCCACATTCTCGGCGATGACCTTATGTCCTGCCTCGTTGGGATGGATATCATAATCGGCAATTCTGGTCAGCTCTGCGGCTTTGCCTTTGAAATCAGCTGCCACATCAATGACCTTGTAGCCTCGCAGAGAATTGTCCTTTATCATGGTATTCAGCCTGCCTATCTTCTTGGCGGAGAAGTCCGTCACCATACTGAAGCTGCTGAAATACTCCAGAGGATCGTAAAGTGTCTGAATGTAGACCGTTCCCTCTGTCCTCTCCGAAAGCTCATCGGAAATGACCTTGATATTGTCGTCAAACTGCTCCAGAGCCCTGTCAACATCGCCGTCCATGCTCATAAACATAGAAGCCGCGCTGAAAATGTCGAACTGAGCCGTATCAAAGGAGCCTGTATCGTCTATGCCGAGGGAGTTGAGAAGTCCCAGCATTATATCAAGCAGGTCATTGCCGCCTATGGAGACTATCACCGCATCGCTGTCGCTGAGGTCGCTGTCAAGGGCTCCGCTCTGTATCTGCTCTATAAGATCACCAGAGGTGTAGCCTGACACAGCCTTGTTGACCATGACATGACCGCAGTCGTCAGGAAGCTCCGCATTATAGCGCTCCTTCAATATATTCGCATAGGAGTCGGGACAGTTATAATTGTCCGTGAGGGTGTAGCCCTCCAGACCGTAACCTGCTGCGATAGAGTCTCCGAGGAACAGCATTTTCGGTGGGACCTCCGTATTATGTACTACCTCTCTCTCGGGTATCTCGGTCATCGTACATGAGCACAGACCCACTGCCATGACTAGAGCACCTGCGACAGCTGTTATCCTTCTGAGCATAAGGGCTCCTCTCCCCGATATAATTATCGGTTTTTTTACTCATTATATCATAAAAGCGCAGCGTTATGATATAATCGCCCGATATGCAGGGAGCAAATCTCTGATTTGCGTATCTGCAAGGGCTTTTAGATAATTTATAATGAATGCTTTTGCATTCATTATATCATAAAAGCGAAGCATTATGATATAATTGCCCGATTTGCGTATCTGCAAGGGCTTTTAGATAAATTATAATGAACGTTTTACGTTCATTATATCATATATTTTTTTATAAAGCAAGATGCGCGGAGCGAAAACAACATGAGTGTACGGAACGCCGAGGACAGCGTTCACTACGTTTCTTTTAACTTAGTATTGATTATTTCTGTGAAATATGTTATAATTAAATGTAAAGCTTTGTTCTTTCGGCACAGCTCTCACGGAGCTGTCTGCCTTTATTTTATTTAAGGAGATGTATATATGGAAAATCGACTTTTCAGAAGGACCATTGCTGCTGTAATGGCTGTTGCTGTCATAGGGGGCGCAGCAGTTTCCGCATACGGCAGCTCTGCCCTTTCGGACAACGCTGTGACCGCAGCCGCTGCGGACAGTACCTCAACGGTATCGTTTGATGCTGAAACAGGTACCCTCACTCTCAGCGGAAATGTTGTCAAGGAAGATGTTACCGCTTACAAGCAAAATACAAAGGTCAAAAAGGTCATCGCCGAGGAGGGCACGATACTCCCTGCGGACTGCTCAAAGCTTTTCTACTCCTTCAGAATGGCTGAGATAGACCTGAGGAATGCCGATACCTCGGCTGTTACGGATATGAGCTATATGTTCGACGGCTGTACCTCTCTCGGCAACTTCGACCTCAGCGGCTTTGACACCTCGAATGTCACCAGTATGAACCATATGTTTGGCGACTGCTATCGCCTTACAACTCTCGACCTGAGCAAATTCGACACCTCTAAGGTCACAGACATGAGCTGGATGTTCTATAACTGCATGAAGCTCACTTCCCTGAAAACCGACAGCTTCGACACATCGAAGGTAACGGATATGTCCCGTATGTTCTTCGGCTGCCAGAAGCTCTATTCTGTGCCCACAGGAGATTTCGACACCTCAAATGTTACCGATATGAGCTTTATGTTCGGAAACTGTCTGCTTATGGACAGCTTCAAGCTCAGCAGCTTCGATACCTCAAAGGTCACCAACATGAGCGGTATGTTCTACAGCTGCGAGGCAACATGGAAAATAGACGTAAGCGGATTCAAGACCTCCAATGTTACGAATATGAGCAGGATGTTTGAATGCTGCCGCGCTCTCAGGAACATCGACGTCAGCGGTTTTGACACCTCCTCGGTCACTGACATGAGCAGTATGTTCAACTGCTGCTATGCTCTGAAAACTATCGATGTCAGCAATTTTGACACATCAAAGGTGCAGAATATGGCGTTACTTTTCTCTGCCTGCAAGGCTGTTACCGAGCTGGACCTGAGAAATTTCGACACATCTGACGTAACAGATATGTATTTCATGTTCTCCAACTGCGAAAAGCTGGAAAAGATAGACCTCTCCTCCTTCGATACCTCAAAGGTCGAGGACATGGAGGATATGTTCAACGGCTGCGGAGCTCTGGAATACCTCGACCTCACAGGCTTCGACACATCTTCTGTGACAAGCACCGAAAGCGTTTTCCTCAACTGCAATGGACTCAAGGACAAGATAAGCACTGTAAAAGGCATGAGCCTTACCCTTGAGGGAGATATCGGCGTGAATATAAGCTTCACTCCCTGTGAGTCACTGTCAAAGGCAGTTCTCAGCGGTCCCGACGGCGACATCACCCTAAGCAAAGCTGACCTTGCAGCATATACCGACGAAAACGGAGTATGTAAGCTGAAATATCCCGTAAATGCTACGCAGGCAGGCGAAGCTGTCACCATGAAGACCTTCGATGCCGACGGCAGACAGCTCATACTGGTCAACGATGACGAGAAGATACTCAGCTTCGTACAGGCTGAATGCAGCGTTCAGGACTATATCGACAGCTATGCTCAGTACCAGAGCAGTGAAAAGCTTGATGCCCTCGTTAACTCTCTCAGCAATTACTGCGAGGCTGCAAACGCCTACTTCACCGAGGGAGCTGCTCCCATCACAGCCGCAGCCCTCACTGACGAGGATATGAGCTTCATAAACAGCAAAAAAATGAAAGACTCAACAGGCAGGTGCAGTATATCCCTCGTTCTCAACTCAAAGACCGCAGTAAGGATATACTATCCCGATGAAGCCGAAACAGCAAAGTGCGGTCAGCTTATCATCTCACCAAGCACAAGTCAGTACGGAAAGTTCTTTGAGATACCTGCTATCAGCGCTGACAGGCTCAGTGCCGAGAACACTCTTATCATAAACGGCAAGGAAGTAACATTCAGCGCACTTTCATATGTTCAGCGCGTACTCAGCAACAGCAGCGCAGACGATGCCCTGAAGGCTCTGTGTACACGCTTATACGAGTACAGCAAGGCTGCTGACGAATATTACAGCAGCAACTGACCCTGCACACATGAACAACGGGCTGTCGGTACACCATCGGCAGCCCTTTTTGCAAAGAAACGGAGGATCCCCCATGAATGAAGGTTTCGACCTGCAGAACTACCTCATCGAAGGCGTTGAGGGAGTCGTTAAGGAAGCCATAAAGGCGACCATAAAAAATCCGAGGGAGAGCGCTTTTATGCTGAAATTCGCAGCCGCAAGCCGCGCAGCTTCAAAAAAGCGCAGAAAAGCCGAGGACAACGGCGAGCATATCCCACCATTTCTTATCGCAAGCATCACCAGCAGCTGCAACCTGCACTGTGCAGGCTGCTATTCACGCTGCAACCACGCCACCGTGGATTCGGAGCCCGTAAAGCAGCTCTCAGGCGAAGAATGGCTGAGGATATTCGGTGAGGCAGACGATATGGGCATCAGCTTCATTCTCCTTGCAGGAGGAGAGCCTATGCTACGCCGCGACATCATTGAAGCAGCAGGCAGCAGCCAGAACATACTCTTCCCCATTTTCACCAACGGTACATACATGGATGAGGAGTACTTCGGACTCTTTGACAGATGCCGCAACCTTGTTCCCATTATGAGCATCGAGGGCAGCAGAGAGCTCACCGACAGCAGACGGGGCAGCGGTATCTATGACAGACTTATGGCTAACATGGAGGAGTTCAGAAAAAGAGGCCTCATTTTCGGCGCGTCCGTCACTGTTACCACTAAAAACTATGCGGAGGTCACCTCCGAGGAGTTTCTCGGAGACCTTGCCGAAAGAGGCTGCAAGGCGGTCATCTTCGTGGAATACGTCCCCGTCAGCAAGGACACCGAGGAACTTGCTCCCACAGACGCGGAGCGCGAACACCTCATGAGAGAGATACAGCGGCTCAGAGAGGAGCGCCCCGAAATGGTATACATTGCCTTCCCCGGTGACGAAAAGAGCTCGGGAGGCTGTGTTGCCGCAGGCAGAGGATTCTTCCACATCAACTCCCACGGCGGCGCTGAGCCATGTCCTTTCTCGCCCTATTCCGATGTGAACATAAAGGACACCTCTCTCCGCGAGGCTATGAGGTCTCCCCTGTTCACTGCCCTGAGAAGCGGTGACCTGCTCCTTGACGACCACAAGGGCGGCTGTGTTCTATACGAAAAAAGAGAGCTCGTGGAAGCGCTCATCAAGCAGGCTGAATAGCTGACAAGCTTCATAGAGGACAGCTTTGAGATATCCCACTATACATAAAAGATAACGGCAGCCGCGGCTGCCGTTTTATTATTGTTCATGTGCCTTGTCTGGACTGAGTAATCTTATAAGTGCCACCTCGAAATCCCTGTCCTGCTGCGAGCTGCGCTTGGGCTTACCCTTGGTGTGTCCGCCGCTCCTGCGTATCTTCGCAGACACCGCCCTGAACTCCAGCAGTCCCGATATGTTCTCCTCGGTATAGAGCCTGCCGTCCTGATCGAGGACAATTGCACGTCTGCTGAGACACATGGCAGCAAGTCCGTAGTCCTGAGTAACTGCGATATCCCCTGCTCCCACAAGGTTCACAAGGCGAAAGTCGGCACTGTCAGCTCCCTTATCCACCACTATGGTCTTTGCGCCATCACGCCGGATAGAGTGAGCGGTGTCACATATTATGGTACACTCCGCACCGTATCTGACCGCCGTCCTGACTGTGATATCCACCACGGGACAGCCGTCTGCATCAATGAATATCCTCATTTCTTCGGCACCTCCTAAGCCTTGCTACAGCTTATTATAACATTATCAGCCGATGAAGTCAACGGAAACAGTCCCGCGTCCGAGCATAGAGATATTTACTTTTGCGGCTGAATGTGGTAAAATATCATCAGTGAACAGTTAAAACGAGGTGATACAATGCCGAAAATAATGGTGATCGACGATGATCCCCATATCAGCGATATGATAACGGAAGCTCTCCGCGATGAAGGATATGCCGTTTCTCAGGCGTACTCGGGAACAGAGGCACAAATGCTGCTCTCTCAGACTGCTCCCGACCTTATACTTCTCGACCTTATGCTCCCCGGGCTGTCAGGTGAGGAGCTTCTGCCAAAGATAAAGAACATCCCCGTCATAGTTGTCAGCGCGAAAGCCGATGTCTCCCATAAGGTGGGGCTTCTCCTCGGCGGCGCGGCAGACTACATTACCAAGCCTTTCGATATGCAGGAGCTTATGGCGCGTATTGCCGTACAGCTTCGCAAAGTCAAAGCCGCTCCCGAAAAGGAACTGCTGACATACGGTGGAATGACCATGGACAGCAGCTCCCACACCGTCACCGCCGACGGAAGGGAGATAAAGCTCACAAGGACTGAATACGCCATACTGAAGCTCCTCATGCAGAACAGTGAACAGGTGGTCGCAAAGCTGACCATTCTTGAACGGATAAGCGACGACACCCCCGACTGCACCGAGGACTCGCTGAAAATACACGTCCACAACCTCCGCCGTAAGCTGAAAGACGCCGCAGGCAGGGACTTCATATCGGCAGTCTGGGGAATAGGATATATGCTCTCGGATAAAGCTTAACCGAATCTTAACTCTTTTCTTAACCGATTTCTTAACCTTCCTGTGATATACTCATATCAGAAAGGAAGAAGGAGGTTCCTATATGGACTATGTACTAAGAACAAATGCGCTCACCAAGCATTACAAGGACTTCAAAGCCCTGAATGGTCTCACCATGAACGTTCCCAAGGGCTCCATATACGGCTTTGTAGGCAGGAACGGCGCAGGAAAGACCACTCTCATACGAATGGTGTGCGGGATACAGTTCCCCACCGATGGCAGCTTCGAGCTTTACGGAGTAAAAACAGTGACCCTAAGATATCCGAGACCAGAAGGCGAATGGGCGCCGTTGTGGAAACACCGTCAATTCTCCCCTATCTCTCTGCAAGGAAAAACCTCGAGATGCAGTACGACATCATGGGTATGCCCGACTATAACGGCATCGACGAGCTCCTTGACCTTGTGGGACTGAAAAACACGGGCAGCAAGCTCTCAAGGGATTTCTCACTGGGTATGCGTCAGCGCCTCGGCATTGCTGTAGCGCTCTGCGGAAAGCCCGATTTTCTCGTCCTTGATGAGCCCATAAACGGTCTCGACCCTCAGGGCATTATCGAAATGCGCGAGCTTATTCTGAAGCTCAACCGTGAGAATAATATTACCATACTCATCTCCAGCCACATCCTCGATGAGCTCTCAAAGATAGCCACACATTACGGCTTCATCAACGGCGGACAGATAGTCCGCGAAATGAGCGCAGAGGAACTGGAAAACGAGTGCCGCAAGTGCGTAAGGGTAAAGGTGACGGACACCGCCGCTCTTGCAAGAGTCCTCGACGGCATGGATATGGAGTACAAGATAATCGACGATGAACACGCTGACATCTTTGCCACACCCAATATCACAAAGCTGGCATTCAGTCTGTGGGAGGAAAAATGCGAGATACTCTCTGTCTCTGAGCACGACGAGAACCTTGAAGGCTTCTTTATCTCACTGGTAGGAGGTGGCAGCAATGAGTAAGCTCCTGAAAGTAAACCTGAAGCTCATGCTCCGCAGAAAGGATACGATGATATGTGTCATCATGTCGGCGGTGCTCGCCCTGCTGGAGGTCCTCATAGGCAAGCTCAACGGTAGCCTTGACTGGTACAGTATGTTCGAGATGCCCCTGATAATGATGATGTTTTTCTCGGCTGTGGGAGGACTTTTCATCAGCCGCGACTATACCCAGAACACCATACGCAACAAGCTCACCGTCGGACATAAGCGCTCCGACATCTACCTGGCAAATCAGATAACGGAAACTCTGTTTTTCTGCATATCGCTGATAATTTTCTTTGCGGTATCGTCTGCCGCCAACCTTATCGTCATCGGCACCAAGGGCGCTGTTTTTTCCGATATCATGAAGAACATGACCGTTTGCTTCTTTGCGGTGGTCGCTGTATCCGCTCTCACCACATTTCTCGCCATGACCGTAAAAAGTGCCGCAGGTGGAGTTCTTCCCATAATACTCATGTATCCCCTGCTGATGTTTGCTGCTATGGCTCAGGAATTCGGCGATTCAAAGTGGATACGGGTATTCAACGACATCATTCCCCTGAGCCAGATGACTGCACTTGCTATGCCCGACAAACGCGCCGCCATTCACATAGTATATTCACTGATACTCACCGTATTTTTCATAACAGCGGGAGTGGTAAACTTCCGCAAAGCCGACCTTAAATAACCACACAGGAGGAAAAATGGTTTACTGTCTGTTATGCGCCGCAGTTGTGATAATACTGCTCTGCGTCAAGATATATCTGCTGAAAAAGTCGGCACGGGAAATATCCGCGCAGTTTGCTGACAGACTGAAAAACGACACCAATAACCTCATCTATGTCTCCAGCAGCGACAAGGATATCCGCAGGCTCGCCGAGAGCCTCAGCACTCAGCTTTCCGCCATGCGCGCCGAGGAGCTTTCCTACATACAGGGCAACAGAGAGCTGAAAAGCGCCGTCACCAATATCTCCCACGACCTGCGGACTCCCCTGACAGCCATATGCGGCTATCTTGATATGATTCAGAAGACCGACGATCCCGAAAAACAGGCGCGTTACCTGTCAATTATGAAGGAACGCGCCGATATGATGAAGCATCTCACCGAGGAGCTTTTCCGCTATTCTATCATTGTTTCCGATGAAACTGAGCTGAAAACCGAGACCGTATTCGTAAATCAGCTCCTTGCGGAGAGTATCAGCAGCTTCTATCCGACGCTTTCAGAAAAGGGCATAGCTCCGAAAATATCCATCACCGAGGAACGTGTGGAGCGCAAGCTGGACTCCGACGCCCTGTCAAGGGTCTTTTCAAACCTGCTGAACAACGCGGCAAAATACAGTGACGGAGACCTTGAAATCGCTCTGACAGAATCGGGTGAGATAACTTTTTCAAATACAGCAAAAGAGCTGTCCGCAGTTGAAGTAGAACAGCTCTTTGACCGTTTCTATACCGTTGAAGCCGCCCGTCATTCCACGGGGCTGGGACTGTCCATTGCACGTTCCCTCATACAGCGCATGGGCGGCAGCATAACTGCCGAATATAGCGACGAACGGCTCACCATAAGGATAATACTGTAAAGCCTGCACATGAAAACGGGGAGAAGCAAGAATGCTTCTCCCCGTTATTTTTGTCTTACATCTCAGCCAGAGCCTTTATGTCGCTGTCTGAAGGATTTACCTTTCCCTCAATGATCTCTGCACCCACAGCGCTGCCGCGGAGGTTGTCCGCAGCCTTTCCGAAGCCGCTTCCGCCCGATGTGGCAAAAAGGATGATCCTCTTGCCCGAGAAGTCGCCGCTCTCAAGGAATGTATTGATTATAGTGGGAGCTATGTACCACCATATGGGGAAGCCCACATATACCGTATCGTATTCCGCAAGATCGCTCTTTGTGCCTGCAATTGCAGGACGGGAACTGTGATCGCTCATCTCCACGCTGCTTCTGGACTGCTTGTTCATCCAGTCAAGGTCCTGTGCAGTATAGCGCACCGCAGGCTCTATCTCGAAAAGGTCTGCACCTGCTGCCGCTGCAAGCTTCTTTGCCAGTGCTGCGGTGTTTCCGCCTGCTGAAAAGTATGCTACTAATTTTTGCTCATGATGGTTTCCTCCTCATAAATAATATTGTTATATAAGTATAACACGTCTTACCTGAAAATCAAGTATCACTGCTTTATCAGGAAGTATGCTCCGTCATTTTCAACTATTCCGTAGCTGCCCCCGTTTATCTCAAGGGTGAACCTATCGCAGCGGAAGCCCTCTATATTTATGCTGTCATCTGTACCTCTCACGCTGATAATGAGACCGCCGCTGCCGTCGGAGGCAAGAAGCAGGTCCTCAGCCGAGATACCTCTGAGCTCGACGACCTCGCTGCCCTCGGGATCACTGATAACGTCACTGCCGAAGCCGCGTGCGAATATATATCTGTCATCGCCTGCTCCGCCGTTGAGAGTATCATCTCCTGTGCCGCCCTCAAGTATATCATTGCCGATGCCGCCGAAGAGCACGTCATTGCCATCGTCTCCGTGAAGGTCGTCGTCCCCCGAACCGCCGTTCAGGTAGTCATCGTCCTCGCCGCCGACCAAGTGATCGTTGCCGCTCTCGCCGTAGATATTGTCTCTGCCGCCCTTGCCGTAGAGCCTGTCGTCGCCGTCGCCGCCGTAGATATCGTCATCGCCGCCCCAGCCGTGTATACTGTCATCTCCGCCGAAGCCCTCTATGACCTCAGCTGCGTCGTCACCCATGATATGGTCGGCTTTCTGAGTGCCCTTTCTGCTGCGCTTGCCGCCGGAAGCCTTTTTTGCCTCGGTCTTTTTCGCGGTATTTATGATACCTGCGCTCTCCTGAAGGGAAAGATACTTCTTCAGCACTGACTTTATCACCATGACAGCTATCCCTGCAAGGAAGCCTGCCTTTTTGATGTAGGAGATTATCATATCGGCTGCCATGAGCTGTGCTTTGATTATAAGTCCCAGCTCGTCGGAGTACCTGCTTGAAACTGCTCTGCCGACAGAATAGGCATTCTGCTCCGCATTGTCGCATAGCCCCTCTATGGCAAGTGCGGCGCCGATATAGTAGAACTTCATGATATCGGGCTCTGACATGATAAGAGATATCTTATCGCTGATAGGGGCTTTTGCCATGGAGCTGTCCGCATTCTTGCAGTTGGGCACCACCAGCACCTTGAATATGATGTCCTCTCCTGCCTCGCTGCCCACATGGGATACCAGCGGAACGATTATCTCGTAGAGGTTAGTGATAAAGCCCACACCCTCATCAAGAGTTGCCATTTCGCCGTTGAGTCCGCGGGGAGAATTGCTTCCGCCGAGGAACTGCTCGGAAAGGGTCATAAGGGTCCTGCATATATCCTCCCTCTCCTTCTGAGGAAGGTCCATGATATTGGCGTTTATCTCCCTTGCACAGACCGCAAGCTCACGCTGCCGGGTAGTCTGCTCGTTGAAGTCATTGGTGTTGAAGTTGAAGATATAGCGGATAAGCCCCTTTTCCGTGTCGCTGCTGCGGTCGGGAACTATGGAATGAGCGCCGCTCATATCCGTAAGGTCGGTGGCGGTCTTTATGTAGATGGTGTTGGTGTCGGGGATTATCTTTTTACCGAGCACATTGACGTAGTCGTTGTCGCCGCAGATGGAGTACATCCTGCCGCAAAGCTCCTCGGAGGTGCTGTCGGGGCAGTTTATGCTGCCGAGAAATTCGGGAGAAAAGCCCTGTCCGTCAAAGGATATGCATCGGCTTATGCTGTTTTTATACTTAGAGGTCAGCATGACATACTGGGCAAGATTTCCGCCCTTGGAATGACCTGTCAGTATCACCCTTACGTCTTTTGAGGGAGAAAGCTCGTCCATCATATCGTCGAAATACCGCAGAGCTATCTTCTGATACTCCGAAGCCACATTTGCAAGTGCGTCGCCGTTGTCGTACCATCTGCCGTTGCCTGTGCCGCGGTACACCACATATATCACAGATCGGTCGGGACTGCGGAATGAAGCCGCATAAGCACCTCTGTACTTTCCGTCCATATTCTCGGAATAGCTTATGAGCTCATACTCTCCAAAGCTGTTGTTGCTCCTGTGTTCAAGGCTGCTGCGCACCATTGACAGTGCCGCCTGCTGATACTCCTCAAGTCCGCTGAGACTTATCTGCTGAGCTATGCTGCTGAGGGTAAGAGTCTTTTCGCTCTTTATGCACTTGCTTATGTACATGAATGTATTGAGTATTATCGACATTCTTGCCTCGTCTTTTATGCCGTGTTTTTCAAAGAAATCAGCCATTGCCGTTGACCTCCCACTTTTTTCGGTTATATTGAAGTTATCGTCCATTCCCACGGTGCAGTCGGCAAGGATATGGCTCCCGTCCACATCCTTTGCGGAAGCCGCGTTCTTGTAGCTGTCATTGTCGTCAAGATAGGCGATATAGAAATAGCAGCCTATTTTCTCATCTGCCAGTTTATCCATAAGCTCATCAAGCTGTTCATCCTTTTTGCTCAGGTCCTGCCCCTCGGGAAGAAGCAGATACCAGTAGAACTTTCCTCCCCTGAGCATATCGCCGACCGCGGAATCCTTTCCGATATCCGCAGGCAGCACTCCCGTATCGTCAGGAACGTAAAACGTCCTGCATTCGCCGTAAACATCATCTGCAATATCCGTCAGATATGCGGCAGCCTCATCTCTGAGACAATACGCCATGAAGTTGTCCCTGTCCCCGGTCTTTCCGTCAAAAACGCCGTGGACCGCATATATCCTCTCATCGGGCAGGCTCTCCGCACGCACATATACCGCGCAGTGGTCTGCGGAAAGATTTCCTCCCCCTGCATCCTCGATGAGAGTGAAGGACTCTCCGTACTTCTTTTCGAGCCCCTTTATCAGCTCCTGCCTGCTGTCTCTTTCGGAAGCAACCGCACAGCTCCACAGCATTGCAGCCGCAGTCAGAAGCACTGTTATTGCAGAAGCGCACTGTTTTATCTTTTTCATCTCTATCTCCTGTTTATCGCAACGGGTCTGCACCTGCACGCAGAACCCCTGTGCTGCCGAAAAATACCATACCCCTATTTTGCCATATTATTGCGGTTTTGTCAAGGATAAAAAGCAGTTTTGCGGTATAAAGAAAAAAGCCGACTTTCGTCGGCTAAATCAAAGAGGGGTCAAGATATTTCTTCGACTCTGACATTAGAGATATACACAGTTGCTGTGGAACCTCTGTGTCCGAGATTGAATTCAAGTCTGCCGTTGGGGTCGTCCTTGTCCTTCATCTCAAAGTCATATGTAAATGTCTGTTTTTCGGGTGTTACAGTGAGCTTTGTGTCCTGCAGGTAGCGTATCCAGCCTGCTGTGGGAGCTGACACGCATACCACGATATCACGCTCCTCATCTGCATAGGCATCGAATGTAGCTCTGTACTTCTTTCCCTTTATCATGGGGAGCTCGGGCTGCACAAGCTGAACGGAATAGTCCTCCGTGCCCTCAGCCTCTGAGCTTATAACTATCATGTTGTCCCTTATCTCGGCACTGCCCTCGCCGCCGTTAAAGAGCAGGAACTTCCAGTTTACATCGTCGGTCAGGTCCTCCTCCTCGGAGAAGTCGCCGTTGAAGATGAAGTTTCCGTCCTCAAGCGCCTCGCGGTAATGCTTTTCGGGCTTTGTCACGTTGGTATCATACTCGGGCTTCTGATAAACTCTCACATAGTCTATCTCGAACTCCGCCTTGTCAAAGTCCGTGGTTTCGTCGGGGTCACCCGGCCATACGCCGCCTACTGCAAGGTTCATCTGCACGAAAAATGGCTGGTCGAAGGGTGCAGGATAGGGCTTGTCGTCCTCGCCCTGAACTGCTGTGAACCAGTCATTGACCGTGTGGTAAAGGTTGCCATCGATGTACCAGCGTATCTCACCGGGCTCCCACTCTACCGAAAACTCGTGGAAGCTGTCGGCATAGGTCTGTCCCGTAAGTCCCCATGTGCCCTGCTGTTCACCGTGGGGCTCGCCGTAGTGGAGAGTTCCGTAAGCGGTGCTGACATCGTTGCCCAGCACCTCCATAATGTCTATCTCGCCGCACTTGGGCCACTGTCCGTAGTAGCCCTCGTCCTTGGGCATCATCCAGATAGCAGGCCACAATCCCTGTCCCTCGGGGACCTTTGCTCTGGCGACTACCTTTCCGTAGGTGAAGTCGGTCTTGTTCTTGCCTGTGACCTTGCCCGAAGTATAGTGCGCTCTGCCGTTGTTCTCGGTCTTTATAGCCTTTATGACAAGATTTCCGTCACGGACAAAAACATTGTCCGTTGAGGTGGTGTACTCCTGAAGCTCCTCATTTGTCCAGCCCGGCTCATGGGGCTCGTAATTCCACTTGGTCTGGTCAAGCTCGCTTCCGCTGAATTCGTCGTTCCAGAGAAGGTCATAGCCCTCGATTTCGGGAACGTCCTCCTGAGCAGCTGTCGCTGACTCCGCAGCGGCAGTCTCGGGAGCGGTCTCACTTACCGAGCTTCCCTTTGAACTGCCGCAGCCTGTAACGGTTGCAGTAAGCGCCATTGCTGCAATAAAAGATAATGCCTTGATACTTTTCATATTTTCTCCTCCCTGAATACGAGTTCAGTTACATCTTGGCATTATTATAACTTTTCACAGTGAAAAATGATAGCAAAATCAGGAGATTTATAGTAAGCTTATGACATAACACATTTTCAAGGCACAGAAAAGCTGCCGCGTTCATTATGACACGGCAGCTTCCGTATTATTACATATCGGGACTATGCTTTCATTGCCTTAGGATCAGACAGCTTCCCTCCGCGGGCCTTGGCTCTGAACAGCAGAAGCATGAATATCACTGCAAGTACAGCCATAGGTATATATTGGAAAACGTCAGCAAGCTTTCCGAGGTCAGTGCCCTCGGGTATATCGCTCTGCATGAACAGCTCCATAATGGCATTCTGGCTTGCATTGAACATGAAATGCGCTACCACCGCAGGGAATATGCTGTCGGTCTTTTTTGTAAGCCACATCAGGAACACTCCGAAGCAGGTCAGCAGCACAAGTCTGCCGAAAGCCAACTTCATTGAGAATGAAAACGAGCCGTAACCTCCGAGATAATTTGAAATGTCAATTGGGAAATGCCAAAGTCCCCATATAATACCGCCTATCAGACAAGTGCCAACTGTTCCCACCAGCGGCTCCAGCTTCTGATTCATATATCCGCGCCAGCCAAGCTCCTCGCCCAGCAGTCCTGCCGAGACCACAGCGGACTGTCCCATGAGTATGAATATGACCGACAGCACGTTATCCGCCGTAAATGCGCTGAGCCGGCTGCCGTAGCCGCTCATGATGACGGGAAGCAGCTGCGATGCGGAAAAGCATAACAGCGGCACTGCAAATGCCAGCAGGTACCATCTGAAATTGCCGCGGAAATTAAAGTGCAGCTTCATATCCCCGAAGCCCTCCTTTGTGACTGCCCTTGTGATAAGACAGGCTATAGCAGGAGAGAAAGAGAACAGCTGAACAATGACGAAGCTTACCCTTGCGGAAGTCTCCATGGGCTTTCTGAAAACTATGAGCAGAAGGCTCAGTGCAAAGGCGATGAGGAGATAGAGTCCCAGACGCCTGAGGTTTTCCTTTTTATTTGTCATACGTCTCCGCTCCTTTCAGATAGAGTCTGCACGATATGCGGTAGGAAGCATAGTATGCAGCCAGAGCAGCAACAGCTCCCGCAGGAAGCAGGGGCGATCTTGTGTACTCAGTGAGCGCCTTGCATACAGATCCGTACACATCTTCAAAATTGTCAATGTTTATCAGCAGAACTGTCAATACAACTACAATTATCGCCAGCACGGAAATAAGCTTTATGGTATTGCCCTTTTTTGCACCGAAGCGGTAAAAAAGCGGTATATCCACCGATCTGAGAAGGAACTGGATGAATACCAGCGGTACTGCCATTGCAGAAGCAGAGCTCTCCACCATCATTTCCTTATCCGCAGCAATAGCTGTAATAAGCTGCTCACACAGCGTAAAGCTTGTCAGGAACAGCAGTGACATTACGAATATCATCTCGTATTTCACACGGAGAAAGCCTTTGTAGCCGTCCGATGTCGAGGAAACGAAGTACGCCCAGAGCTTGCGGTCATCGCCGTTGAGGACAGCCATCTCCATACCTCCTGCCAGCAGAAGTCCGCCTATCAGTCCGAGCATAAGCAGGATATTATAGTCATGCGCATTATAGCTGTCCCTGAACATTATCAGGACTATCAGTGCAACAAAGCCGCTGACAACGGTAAGGAGTATATATCTCAGGTTCTGCTTCAACTCCTTATAGACGAAGCCTGTCATTATGCCTCTCTCCTCTCGTATGATCTCCACATTACGATGTAATACAATGCGCAGATAAGAACAAACACAGCAGCGCTTATCAGTATAAAGTAACCCTTATTCATGGTGTCTATGATGTTAAACAGCCTGTCTGCAATGCTGATCTTTTTTCCGGAGCCGATCTTGATGGGGAAATGTGTGAGAATGAAGAACAGCGCCACACCTGCAACAGAGGCGATGATACCGTATTTTTTCAGATCATTCTTACTGTTTGCCATAAGCAGTATGCCGCAGTAAATAGTATCGAAAACCAAAGCAATGGAAGATATGATGAGGTATGCGCTTATAGTGCTTCCTATAATTTTTCCGCCGACGATCGCCTTTGCAGCTGCGGCATAGCAGAGGATAAGAGCTGCATAGAATATCATCATGATAAGCTTCATCATAAGATCCGAAACAGCTCTCTGCTTTGCCGTGGGAGGAAGTGCGTATGAATACCTTTTCCAGCCGCTGGCTATATCAGCCTTATGCACCCTGTTGTTCATTCCTGCCATAAATCCGCCTATAGCTGCAAGGAACAGCGCAATGACTGCGATGGACAGCTTGATCGACTTTATATCCTCCGCCGTATTGTCAAGGATAGACTGCTTTTCCACAAGAACAGGGAGAATAAACACAGTCTCCGTCAGCAGGAAAAGTATGGTCATCAATATATAGTGTCCGCGTGAGAGTCTCCATTCTCTGTAAACAAGGGATCTGTACATTTTCATTACGACCACTCCTTTGCGTCTCTGTGTACATAGTAGAGCATGATATCGTCAAGGCTTGCAGGATCGATCACTGTATCCCTGTACTTCATCTTTGCACTTTCACGGTCATTTACCATTATCTCGGCACCGAAATTGTTTGTGCGTATGCTTACGATGTCCTCGGGATCAACGTTCTGAATGTAGTCCTTTGCACATCTGAGAATACCGTGGCTTTCGAGTATCTCGTCCTTGTAGCCCGTCAGCAGTATCCTGCCCTTGTCGATGAATGTTACCATATCGGCTATCTTCTCAAGGTCAGAGGTGATGTGTGAGGACATAAGGATAGAGCGCTCGCCGTTTCCCAGATACTCCATGAAGATGTGAAGTATCTCGTCGCGGACAACGGGATCCAGTCCCGTAGTTGCCTCATCCATCACCAGAAGCTCGGCATTGTGGGACAGGGCACAGGCGATCTGAAGCTTCATCTTCATGCCCTTTGAAAACTGTCCTATCTTCTTTTTCTTGGGAAGCTGGAAACGATCGATATACTCCATATATGTATCGTCGTTCCAATCGGGATAGAGTCCGCGGAATATCTTCGCCATATCCTTTACATTGAACATATCATGGAAGGGCAGTTCATCGAATACTACTGCGATGCGCTTTTTAAGCTCTGCCTCGTCCTTGACATGGTCCATACCCAGCAGGCTTATCTCGCCGCCGTCGATATCCGTTATGTGCAGCAGACTGCGGATAGTGGTGGTCTTGCCTGCGCCGTTCTGTCCGATAAATCCCATAATGCAGCCCTTTGGAACGTCAAAGCTGATATTGTCCAGTGTAAAGCCGTCATAGCGCTTTGTTACGCCCTTTATAGCAATTGCATTCTCATATGATTTCATTTTATTCCCCTCCGTTAACGAGATCGAGCAGTTCGTGAAGCTCCTCCATGGTGACTCCTACCTTTCGTGCAGTGTCCCCTGCTTCCATGAGCAGACCCTCTATACGCTTGATCTGCTCCTCACGATAAAGCTCTAAATTCTGCGCCTTTACAAATGAGCCCCTGCCCGTATAGCTCTCGATAAAGCCGTCACGTTCAAGCTCCTCATAGGCACGTTTTGTTGTCATAAAGCTGATACGGAGCTCCGTCGCAAGGACGCGCATAGACGGCAGGGCTTCTCCCTCTGCCAGCTTGCCCTCCAGTATCAGGGTCTTGATCTGGTTGGCGATCTGTAAATAGATCGGCTCACCAGATGAATTGCTGATATTGATATTCATATGTGTACACTCCTTGTGGTTATAGAACTCTGTTATACCTTCCGGATTGTATAGCAAAGCTAAAATTGTATAACTACTATGTATACAATTATATCAGCAGTGTTACACTTTGTCAAGGGGTAAATAAAAAAATCCAAAATTTTTTTCTGAAAGTAAAATGGTGCATTCAGAGAATACTTCTCCCCTCTATTATATAGACAGCCGCTATCTCTCACGACGGAAGCATTAACGGGATAAGCAAATTGGCAAATGCCGGACTCTGAACAGAGGTAATTGTATTATACCTCCTTGACATTATCGGTTATTCGTGATATACTTTGGTAAAGGGCGAACCGCTCGAAATGGTTTTATGAATGAGATTGACAGTTATTCGTGCTTGTCGATCTCATTCTTTATACCTTGGTATAATTCGTATATGTATCAATACTTATCAGAATTCACAATACAAAGGAGCTTGTTATGGAAGAACGTATCGAACAAATAAAAAATATAGACGACGACTGGATGAGATCAGATTTCTATTCTCCTGCAACAGATGCTGAAATAGCCGCTTTTGAAAAGGAAATGGACATCGTGATCCCCGAATCCTATAAAGCATTTCTCAGGCTGTCAAACGGTGCAGAGCTTTTCGGCGGAGATTGTTTTTTGTACAGCGCTGATCTGAACGTTCAACATAAGATCGGCTATGATTTTTCAGAGGGCAAAGTTCCGAAAGAATTGCTGATCGTAGGCTTTTATAATTCCTGTCACATATGTTATGATGCAAGATACAGCACATTCTTCCTTTATGAATATGAAGATTATGACAGCATAAAAGAAGAATGCTCGGAATTTTCTGACTTTTACGAGGTCCTTGATTATATTATCGACATAGCAATAAACTGATCCTGCTGAATCCCCCCTGCCCCCGGACGCTTTGCAGCGCTCAGGGGCAGTTTTTGTATATGTCTCCATCTTATGACGCCCGTTTTTCTTATCCGTTTACAGTATCTTCTATCGGAAGCTATCACCATACAGCTTGCTATTTGCATATTTTTGTGGTAAAATTCATTACAGATACACAGACTCTTATCGCCAATTATCCCGATCTTCAAACGAAAAACACTGAGAGGAAAACGCAGTCCGTGCGTCTAATAAAGAGAATGGATATTTGCAGCTTCATGCAAAGCTGGAGAGAGGGATAATTATGAATCTGAAAACGCGATTATTGAGCATAGCGCTCTCGGTCACTGCGATTTTTACACAGTGCGGACTCAATGCCTTTGCAGAAAGTCCCCTGACCTTTGAAAGGACAGAAGACATTATATATACTGACGGAACAGCAACGGAAAGTATCATGCGCCCCAAGGTCGGTGAAGCTGAGCTGAAATACAGCGATATCCCCGTATCTTCCTTTCAGGTAGGCAATCTTCTCCCCGACAGGGAATCCGATAAGGAATATACCGACTGGTGGTACAGCGAGTGAGACGACTGCCGTTATGTATTTCTCCCCTCCACTGCCGACCGCAGCGACCTCGTTATTACATATTCCGCAGACGGACCGCTCTGTCTTAACGGTCAGGAGATAAGCTCCGACAAAGACACCGATATCCTCGGCAGCACCGATACCTTTGACATAACAGTAGGTGGAAAGGACTGCGGTAAGCTTAAAATAATGCAGTCCAATCTCGGCTGCATATTCCTTACCACCACTCACGGCAACACAGATGCGCTGGACAGCGTCCGCTTTATAGATGAGTCGGCGGACGCCCTGATGATAAATGCTGACGGAGGCACAGAGTATGAGGGACCCATCCCGAAGTTTTCGGCACACGGAAATTCCTCATGGGATTACAGCAAGAAAAAGCCCTATAACATAAAGCTTCCGCAGAAAGAAAACCTCTACGGCATGGGCAAGGCTAAGAAATGGGCTCTGCTTTCCAATTACCTTGACCACTCCATGCTGAGGAACAAGCTCACCGAGGAAATGTGCAGAGCAGCAGGTATGGAATACGTTATGGACTCGGTTTTCGTTGACCTCTATGCAGGCGGTTCATACCGCGGCACCTATCAGCTCTATGAACGGGTGCAGATACAGAAAAACAGAGTCAATATACGCGATCTGGAGGAGGAAACGGAAGACCTCAACAGCGATGACCTCGAAAGCTGTCCTCAGGTAGTTGTGGGAGCCGCAAATGCCAATGAATATATGGAAAACAGCTATAAATACTATGATATCCCCAATGATCCCGAGGATATAACCGGCGGCTATCTGATGCAGTTCCAGCTGTGGAACAGATACAGTTTCAAATGCAAGAGCGCCTTTATCACATCCCGAGGACAGGCAGTTGGCATCGAGGGTCCCGAATACGCTTCAAAGGCTCAGGTCGAATATATCCGCGGCTTTGTTCAGGACGCCGAGGACGCCATATACTCCGATACAGGCTTCAACTCCAAGGGAAAGCATTACAGTGACTACATAGACGTGGATTCGCTCATTGCCGCTTATCTTGTGCAGGAGATATCCATGAATATCGACGGTACACAGACAAGCTTCTATCTGTGGAAGGATTCAGACCTGAAAGGCGACGGAAAGCTGCATTTCAGCCCTGCATGGGATTTTGACCTGAGCTACAACAACTTCATAACGAGCCGCTTCAACTCCGACGGAAAGATCGGATACTCCTCAAGATACGACAATCTCTTTGCCGCCTACTTCCCCATAAGCGGCTATGATGTCAGCGGACGTCCTACGGTCGGTGTCAGCTGGGTGGGACAGCTTTTCAAGGATGCAGGCTTTACAAGACAGGTCGCTGAGGTATACTCACAGCGCTTTGAACCCTTCCTCCGCTCGCTTACAGAGGGTGAGGAGCCTTACCTCATGAAAATGGCTGAGGATATCTGTCCCTCGGCAGAAATGAGCAACGCAAGATGGCATACCTACGGCGGCTCTAAATACTGTGTCTTCGGAGGCTCCAGCGGTGCGACCTTTATTGAATCGGCTGATATCGTCCGAAAGTTCATACTGAACCGAAAGAACTGGCTCACCGAACTATGGGAGCCCTACACTCATCTCAAAGGCGATGTAAATGCCGATGACAAATTCGATATCGCGGACGTTGTTCTGTTCCAGAAATGGCTTCTTAAATCAAAGGATACAAAGCTTCCTCTTTGGCAGGCTGCGGATATTTATGATGACGGTCAGCTGGACATTTTTGACCTGACACTGATGAAAAAAGAGCTTATCAGGCTCTCATGAACTGTCATTGTTCAGTGCAATAAGCTCTGCGGCTTGAATAAAACGAAAAAGGCAATGCCTCCACGTATGGATGACATTGCCTTTTCTTAACGGATACACCTGTCCTCACAGTTCAGAACTGCTCTCGTCAAGCCCGTATTTTTCATTCAAGTCAAGATAATAATGACCGTATATCTCACCTTTCTGCATATCTACAACTACCACTATGTAAACATTCTCCCTCAAACCGAATAGCAGGATATGCTGATAAGTGCATGAAGAATTCTCGTAAACTGCCTCTATGATCCTGTTTTCAAATCCATAGTCAGAAAGCAGCATACGAACTCCGAAATTGAATGCATATTCCCATATATCCACTATGCCCCCTGCGGTATCGGTAACATTTTTCATGCCGCCTGACATAGTGGCAAGATACTCGTTTTCTGTTAGTTCATGAGCTTTTGCCATTCGTTCCACCTCTTTTTTCACAGCGTCAGTATTATATTTTCCATTACAGTTTTATCATCGAGATCATATGACCAAGCCCCAAATGTGAGCGAAGCGAACGCATTGACTCATCACTCTTCATTATCCACTTTTCACTCTTAGCACTTGTTCAGAATTCTGATTTTAGCGATCAGCATAACGCAGGGGCGGATATTATCCGCCCGATAATAAAGCGGCACAGCCGCTCTCTGACGGCTTAAATCGGAATTATCCCGCATATAGATCACATTACCATTATATCATGATCATCCCTTATTATCAATACAATGCGCTAAAAAACTCAATATCTCCTAATGCATATGCCGCCTGCGATGAATGATCGACTGTTGAAAAAACGGAATGAATATGGTAAAATATAAAGAAAGGACGGTGAGAGCAATGATAATCAACACAGGTATGCGGACGGATATCCCTGCATTTTATTCGCAGTGGTTCGTGAACAGGATTCGCGCAGGCTTTGTGCTGGTGAGAAATCCTTACCGCCCCGATTGGATCACACGCTATGAACTCGATCCCGATGTGGTGGACTGTATCGCTTTCTGCACGAAAAATCCCGAACCTATGCTGAAACACCTTGACGAGCTGAATGCCTATCATCAGTATTGGTTCGTTACGATCACGCCCTATGGCAGGGATATTGAGCCGAATGTTCCGCCCAAAGAAACAGTCATGCAGGACTTCATCACGCTTTCGGATAAGGTCGGTATAAACTGCGTGGGCTGGCGGTACGACCCGATACTGATCGACAGGACCTACACAATTGAACGCCATATAGCGGACTTTGAACAGATGTGCAGAACATTATCGGGCCATACCAAGGTCTGTGTTATCAGCTTTATTGACCTCTACGAAAAGGTGAAGCGCAACTTTCCGCAGGCTCGGTCGGTCACTCCGCAGGAGCGTATCACCATCGGCAGGACATTTGCAGAGGTCGGCAAGCAATACGGCATAACCATCAAAGCCTGTGCCGAGGGAAACGATCTTGCACCATACGGAGTGGACTGCACAGGCTGCACGACACAACAGACCTTTGAAACAGCAATAGGCAGTAACCTTGTCGTGCCGAAGAAGAAGTCGCAAAGGGCGGAATGTGCCTGCGTTCTCGGTACGGACATCGGTGCTTACGACACCTGCGGACACCTCTGCCGCTACTGCTACGCAAACTATAACCATGAAAATGTCAGACGAAATATGCGGCTTCACGACCCTGAGTCACCTTTCCTTGTGGGCAATTTGCAGGAGGGTGAGATCATTCATCAGGCAAGTCAGGAAAGCTGGATAGATATGCAGCTGTCGTTTTTTTAGGCATTGATACTTTAAGCCAAGCAAACTACCTGATATGGAAATATCAGGTTATCTGTTCCGTGTTCGGTGTTAACACGAAAAAATGACGATCGAGCACAGAAAGCCGTTCAGTATTGAGCGGCTTTTATTATGGATAGATAGTTAGTTTATGCTATAAGTGGCGAGCCGCCGCCCCCTGTTTCGCGGCATAGCTTGACTTCTCAGGAACTTTTATGCCGCGCCCCTTGCTTTATTATCCATTTTATGCTATAATATATAAGTCGGTTTGTGAATACTAACATTATTTAACAGGAGGTATATAGATGACAGCAGTAGAATTCAAGGATGTAGTAAAAATCTATGGTAAGGGGGAAGGAAAACAAGTTGCTGTGGATCATGTCAGCTTCACAATAGAAAAAGGAGAATTTGTTGTAATTCTCGGGCAATCAGGTGCAGGAAAGTCAACTGTTCTTAATATGCTGGGAGGAATGGACGTTCCGACAGAGGGCAAGGTCATTGTTGACGGCAAGGAAATATCCTCATATAACGACAGACAGCTTTCGGAATATCGTGCAGATACGATCGGTTTTATTTTTCAGTTCTACAATCTGCTCCCCGGACTTACAGCTTATGAGAATGTAGCTCTTGTCAAGGATATAAAAAGATCCGCACTCAGCACAGATGAAATGCTCGAGCGTGTGGGACTTTCCGATCAGAAGAACAAATTCCCTACGCAAATGTCCGGCGGACAGCAGCAGAGAGTATCCATTGCGAGAGCGCTTGCGAAAGACCCGAAAATAATTCTCGGTGATGAACCGACAGGTGCGCTTGATTCCGAAACCGGAAAGCTCGTGATCGACTTATTGCAAAAGCTGTCAACAGAACACGGAAATACCGTTATTCTTGTAACTCATAACGCTGATATCGCTAAGTGTGCGAACCGTATCATTCACATGAGAAACGGCAAGATAAAGTCTGTCAAGACCAATGAAAGTCCGCTGTCAGTAAACGATATCGAATGGTGAGGTGACAGCAATGCTCAGAAGAAAAATGCTCCGTGACATCAAGGCTAACTTCGCGCAGTTTTTCTCAATACTTCTGCTGTCGCTTATTGCCATGTGGTGCTATACGGGATTTTAGGCAAACGTTATTGGCGGCAACAAGGCAAGAGCCGATTTTGAAGACAGTTCAAATTTTGCCGACGGCTGGATATACGGTGCGGACTTCAGCGAGGAACAGGCAGAGAAGATCGCAGATATCAGCGGTATCAAAGATGTACAGCGGCGAACCGAGGTACTCGGAAAAGCCGACGAAAAATACAACACTGCGGAAATGTACTGCTTTTTTCAGAACAGTGCAGATATAACAGCACCGCGAACGATCGAGGGGGCGGACTTTGATGCTGATGACAAGAACGGTTTATGGCTGTTCAGCAGATTTGCGGAAACATGGAAAATAAAAGTCGGTGACAAATTCACAGTCCACGCCATGGGCCTTGACATCGAAAAAGAGGTCAAGGGACTTATTGTCACTCCGGAATACGAATTCGCCTGCGCCTCGACTGATACCGATACCCACTTTCATAACATTGGTTTCGCCTATTTATCGCAGAAAGTCCTGCCCGAGGAAATGCGTATCAATAACGAGATCATATTTACCTGCGACGGCAAGGCGCTCAGCTATGAGGATGATATCGCAAAGGCGCTCGATGATAATTATGCTTATCTCGCTGACAGAAACAGTATCCGAGGCTGGTACCAGCTTTCGGATGAGCTCGCTCAGCATGACAGCTTTTCGTATATATTCTCATTCGTATTCGTTGCCATTGCACTTCTTGTTATCATCACCACCATGAAGCGAATGATAGCACAGCAGAGAACTCAGATAGGTACCCTCAACGCTCTGGGAATGAAAAAGAGAAAGATACTTTTACATTATCTCAGCTATAGTTTTGTACTGTCTGTTATCGGCTGTGCTCTCGGTATTATTCTCGGTGTAGTGACATTCGGCAGGCTTATGGTCAATATGTTCAGTCAGTTTTACACCCTGCCTGACTGGAAGCCGGGATTCAGCTGCAAGAGCATCATTGTTGCGGCAGTTCTTGTTCTTATTTGCACAGGGACCTCATATTTCAGCTGCAAGCAGATATTGAGGATACACCCGTCGGAGGCACTCAGACCTGCGGCTGCAAAAACTGCTAAGCCATGCATATTTGAGAAGCTCCCCTTCTGGAACAAGCTGGGCTTCAACGCAAGATACAATTTACGCGATATATCACGCTCGAAAATGAGAGCTTTTATGTGCGTTTTCGGTACTTGCATGGGTATGATGATCATGGAACTCGGACTTGGAGCCTACGATACCGTCGATTATGTCCGTGACTGGTATTTCCGCGATATCCAGAATTATGAGTATCAGGTCATACTGAACGACAGCTGTACCACGGAACAGGCGGAGGAACTGAAAAAAGAAACTGACGGTGAACTCATTGCTATGGAGGCTGTATCAATTGCCGCAGAGGATCATCCGACTTCCGATGGCATAATAACCTGTAAACTGGCGGTTACCGAAGGTCAACAGCTCTACTGTGTTTCCGACACGGACCTTAATACCACACCAATTCCCGAAGGAACAGTCGCACTTACCATGAAACAGGCAAAGAAGCTTGGATTGTCCGAGGGAGACAAGGTATACTGGAAAACCGCAACAGGCAATAAATGGAACGAAAGCAGGATAGGTCTTGTATCGCGTCATCCGAATATTACGGGTATTACAATGCTGCGTAGTGATTACGAAGCTGCCGATCTGACGTTCAGACCTATAATGCTGGTATCAAAAAACAACTGCGAAAAAGCTATTGACAATGACTGTGTTTCCGCTGTTCACAGCATGAAAGACCTTATCGCTGCATTTGACAAGATGATGGAAATAATGAATCTGCTTGTTTATTTCATGGTGATATTCTCAGTCCTGCTGATAATCATAGTTCTCTATAATTCGGGAAATCTTTCATTCAATGAACGTGAAAAGGAGTTCGCGACGCTTAAAGTACTTGGCTTTAAAAGCAGTGCTGTACGCAGGCTTCTCTCCACGCAGAATCTATGGCTGTCCATAATCGGAGTGATATGCGGGATTCCCCTCGGACGTGTGCCGTTACAAGCGATGATGGACTCAAACGGCGATGCGGTGGACTGGCCGTGCTATTTAGCACCGTCAACATACATTATCTCAGCAATTTTTGTTATGACCGTATCCGTACTTGTCAGCTTCATGTTCTCGCGCAGAATAAAGAAAATAGATATGGTCGAAGTTCTGAAAGGCATGGAATAAAGGTGTATATGCTTTGAGCTTTTATTGATCTGCTCATTGAATGCATTATAAACCAACTGATTATATATAAAATAATAAAACCTGTTGACTGTAAAAATGATTTATGGTATCATTTGTAAATAGAGAGTGGTTTTTATTATATTATTCAGTTTTAGCGCTTTTCACAAACAATAGCCTTTTTATTTTCAGTACAAGTAATTCATCTTTTGTTTTCGCAATATATAGGCATTTCTCTGCATTTCCAACTTGGATGTGTTTACTATGAGGATCTCTCGTCATAAGTGATAATGGTGAATTTTTATACTTTGCTTTCTGAAATAAATGAACATTGCAGATACTAAGTGTTGTCGTTGTTTTGCGCTCCATTCTCAAAAAGAGAATGGAGCGCTTTTTATATTTGCTCATAATTCTCTTTGGTTTTTTATTCAGATAAGCGATGATAAACGGAAGGATGCGTGTCAAAATGGAAAAAGCTGAAGAACTGGAACTGGATAAATTCATCTTCTATATTCAGAATGATATGTCTGATAAGGTCTGTACTGATCTGAGCCTTATATCAAGAGAAGGTTTCAGAGACTATAAATCGGTGACGGAATATGTTCCCTATGTAAAAAAGCTTTTAGATAATAAAAGCGATGAAGTATTGGAAAAAGTTCTTTGGACATTAGGTCAGATAGGTTTTCGCGCACCATCATTAGTAAATGACTGTATCGATGAGATCATGCTTTTAGCAGGACATTCCGCGACAAAAGTACGCTGTAACGCGGTATGGGCTCTCGGACGTATCGGCAGGAACGATACAGAAGTTGCTGAAAAAGTAGTGGCAAGAATAATGGAAACAGCCCATGATGAAATGCCCGAGGTAAGAATGAATGTGATCTGGGCAGCGGAAAATATCGCAGTTAACAGTCCCGAGCTCTTTAACGACTACTTCTCAGTATTTCTTGAATTGCTGGATGACGAGGACACGCAGTATGTCAGGAGAGAGGCTCCCGAGATCTTTCGCGTTCTCGGACAGCGGAAAGTTTATGTTGCGGATTCAATACCCAAACTTGAAAAGATGGCTGAATCTGACGAGGACAGAGTAGTTCGGATACATTCAGCAGGTGCATTGAAACGTCAAAAAAATATGGGATCAAAGTGATACGAACATTAAAAGCAGTCAATATCATGCGAAAACAGCAGATGATTAAGACGGCACAGAGAACGTTCTCTGTGCCGCTTTTATTTTAAGTTATAGATTCATGGATGGCAGACTTGAAGCGGCTCAGGCGGCTCTTGAAAACGAGCTGAAAAGTACTACACTTGCGCAGGTCGTTGCGGACACACGAAAGATAATTGATGAAGAATAAAAAAAGAGTGTGCGGATGTTATGTCGGCACACTCTTTTTATAAATCAGAATTTATATTTGTAGGGAACGCCTCCCAACAGGAGCCGCGCCCCTCTGTCATTCGGACACCTCTCTATACTATAGGGAGTCACTCTCGGTGTTCCGAAAAAGCATATTGTAGGGGCGCCCTCTCTTCTAAACATTCCCTTATCAACAAAATAGTTTTCGTGTCTCTCCGAGGGCATCACCCCTCGGAGACTTACTTTATCTTCTTGACGCCCTTGCCGCTTGCGTACATTTCAAAGATTCGTTTGATGACAGGCGCTGCTCGTGATCTGGTACGATATGCTTTGGATCATCAGGATCCTTCATATATCCGTAGGCGATGATAGCTCCCACACGCTCACCTTTGGCTCGTTATACAGCCCGAACCTTCTTTGACGTATCTCTGGCGCAGAACCTCCCCGAACACCTTACGAACATTCAAAAAATGCGATAAACAGGCGATTTTGCTATAAATACAATAAGGCAAGCTGACCACCAGATTGCCTTTTGATTTCATTGACTTTTTCCTGTGTGTGTGATACAATTAAAATGTTCTTAAAGACAAAGAACACTACCGATTACTATCTATTCTAAGGGAGGGAGAAGATGAAGCAAACGAAACATTTCATGAGGGCATTTGCCCTTCTGATCGCATTATCAGTTCTTCCTCTGTTCCTTACCAGCAGCAATATCAGAGGGGCTGATAATTCTCGATTTGGATCGCTGTATCCTGATACAAGGATAGTGACCAATAATATAGTATCCCTTCCTGTTGCTGCATACACAGAAGAACTTCTCCCGATCAGTCAATCGAGGATAACAAGTGTACACTCCGTAAGACGGTTTGACAGACCACAGCCATTCAGTATTTTTTTTAATGGAGGTCTGGTTCTTCTACAGATCTCGCTGCTGCTTCTGACTTCCGCATTACTGCTCAGAAGCGGAGCTAATTACAGTCAGAAGTCGATCATAAAGTATATTCACGACCAGGATGGGCGCAAAAGCATTTCTCCGTATATTGTGAAAGGAACAAAACTCAAATAACAATATAACGGAGGCATAATATATGTTTAAGATAGTAATGGTAGTTTTATGTGTTTTATTGATGATCGGTATGGTCGCACTCGATTTCTTCATTTCGAGAGACATGAATCGTCCTGCAAAAAAGAAGGACGACAGTGAGGCAGATGAGCATGAGAAAGACTAAGATCATCTGCACGATAGGTCCGGCAAGTGAGCAGGAAAATGTACTCAGGGAGATGTGTCTGGCAGGAATGAATGTAGCGAGACTGAATTTCTCCCACGGTACTCACGAGGAACATCAGGAGAAGATCGACACCTTGAAAAAGGTCAGGGATGACCTGAATCTCCCCATAGCGATCATGCTCGATACCAAAGGACCGGAATACAGGATCGGAACGCTTGAAGATCACAAGATATATCTTAATGACGGTGATCCGTTTGCATTTACTTCTGATGATTGTGTCGGAACGAATGAACGTGTTTCGGTCAGCTACAAGAACCTCGCAAACGAGGTGAATGTCGGTGATACGATCCTTGTGAACAATGGTCTGCTCTCGTTCAAAGTTACCGGTATCACCGGCAATACGGTCAACTGTGAAGTGATCGTGGGCGGCGAAATGTCTGACCGCAAAAGTATGAATTTCCCGAATCATGTGCTGCAAAGCGAATATCTGAGTGAACAGGATAAGGAAGATCTGCTGTTCGGCATCAAAAACGGAGTGGATTTCATAGCCGCATCGTTTGTTTCCACTAAAGATGATGTAGCTTCCCTGCGTCAGTTCCTCAACGATAACGGCGGTAATGACATTGATATTATCGCCAAGATAGAAAACCGTTCGGGCGTTGACCACATTGACGAGATATGCGAGATCGCTGACGGCATTATGGTCGCTCGTGGTGATCTGGGTGTGGAAATTCCGTTTGTGGAAGTGCCGTCGATACAGAAATTTCTTATCAAGAAGTGCAGACTGCTCGGCAAGCGTGTAATCACTGCAACGGAAATGCTGGAATCCATGATAGAAAAACCTCGTCCGACAAGAGCTGAGATCTCAGATGTAGCGAATGCGGTGTATGACGGCTCGTCAGCAATTATGCTGTCGGGTGAAACAGCTTCGGGCAAATATCCCGTGGCATCTGTGCGAAATATGGCAGAGATCGCAGAAAGCACCGAGAAAGCAATAGATTACAAAAAACGCTTCGCTTCAACAGAGTATGACATCAAGAATAATATTGACGCTGTTTCTCACGCTACCTGTGCAATGGCGATAGATACCAAAGCAAAAGGGATCGTTATCAGCTCGCTTTCGGGAATGACTGTCCGGATGGTGAGCCGTTTCAGACCGCCTGTTGATATTATCGGAATGACAACATCGCTAAAAGCGTGGAGGAAGCTGAACCTGAGCTGGGGCGTTACTCCTGTTCTTAGTGAGGAGTTCAATTCTGTTGATGTGATGTTCTATCATGCTTTGCAGAAAGCAAAACAGGTATTCGGACTTTCCAAAGGCGACAACGTGATACTGACGGGTGGACAGACAAACGGAAAATCCGGAAACACCAACACGATTCGTCTTGAAACAATAAGCTGACATAAGAAAAAGCCGTATTCTCACATCGGGAATGCGGCTTTTCCTGCTTTATGCAGAGAGGCGGTATTTTTCATGATAGGAATTGTAAGCACCGATAAACTGCTCGGAACGCTGTGCTTTCAGTTCGTTGAGATAGACATGGCTTCTCATGCTGGACTTTGCGATCTGGATAATTGACACTGCGATATTGGAGCAATGGTCGGACACTCTCTCGCAGTTTATCAGCAGGTCTGACAGATAAACACCCAGCTCAGGACTGCATTCGCCTTTGCGAAGTCTGTCGATATGCTTATCCCTGATCTCAGCAGTGAGATCATCAATAACTTCTTCAAGAGGCTCAACATTCATTGCAAGTTCGGTATCATTATCCGCAAACGCCTTTACGGTAAGACCTGATATTTCTGTCAGTGCGGCAAAAAGCGTGGAGAAATCGTTCTTCGCACTGTCGGAAAAGCTCTGACTGTTGCTCTCCATTTCCTGCGCTATCTCTATCATATTGATAGCGTGGTCGCTGATACGCTCAAAGTCGCTGATCGTGTGCAGAAGCTCGGTGACAGTACGGCTGTCCTCGTCTGTCAGGCTGACAGCAGATAATTCCAGCAGGAACGTGGAGAGCTGGTCTTCCATTTCATCAAGAAGCTGCTCCTTTTCCTCAACGCTCAGCACAGCTTTGTCCGAATAATCAAACATTGCCGCAAGTGCTTCATGCAGGGCTTCCTTTGCGCCCTGTGCCATGTCCACCGTCTTTTCTCTGCACTGCGAAACAGCAAGGGGAGGTGTTGCGATAAGGCGCTTGTCAAGCAGAACAGCCACCTCGGCTTCTTTGGAATCGGGTATCAGCTTTTTGGCGAGCTTCACAAGCTGGTTGGAGAAAGGCAGCAGTATCAGCGTAGTGACGATATTGAAAATGGAGTGAACAGCGGCAATTTCCACCGCACCGATAGGCTTATCCACAAAGCTGAAATGAATGAACGCATCAAGTCCGTAGAATACCGTAAGGCAAATTATCGTACCAATGATATTGAATGACATATGTACAACGGTAACTCGCTTTGCGTTCTTGTTGACGCCTATGGAGGAAATCAACGCCGTCACGCAAGTGCCGATATTCTGTCCCATGATGATCGGAATAGCCATTCTGTAAGAGATCGTGCCTGTCAGGGAAAGCGCCTGCAAGATGCCAACAGATGCCGCTGAGGACTGTATAATACCTGTGAACACAGCGCCGAACAGAACGCTGAGAAGCGGGTTTTTGAATGCCACAAGAAGCTTGCTGAAGCCCTCCATTTCTGCAAGGGGCGATACAGCGTTTTTCATCAGCTCCATTCCGAACATCAGCACCGCAAATCCCACCATGATCGTGCCGATGTCCTTACGCTTCTTCTTTTTGCTCATCATTATCATAATGATGCCGATAAGAGCAACAATGGGAGCGAAGTTTTCGGGCTTGAGCAGTGATACAAGCACATTATCGCTCTTGATACCTGCGGTACTGAGCAGCCACGCTGTCAGCGTTGTGCCGATGTTTGAACCCATGATAACGCCGACGGTCTGTTCAAGCTGCATGATGCCCGAATTGACAAGTCCGACGAGCATGACCGTCATAGCCGACGAGGACTGAACAGCAATGGTGATGCCTGCACCAAGGGCAAGGCTCTTGAACGGGTTAGAGGTCATTTTTTTGAGAGTCGCTTCCAGCTTTCCGCCTGCGATCTTTTCCAGACTTTGTGACATAACGTGCATACCGAACAAGAAGAAGGCAAGTCCACCGCATAGGGTGCATATTGAAAAGATATTCATACAGTTTCCTCCGAAATTATCTCAATACTGCGAATACAACATCAGCAGCGTAGATCATTACCATGACAGCACCCTCAACTCTGCCGATATTTTTAGTCCTTGCAAAGACCATAGTTATAACGCTGACCACAACAAGCACCGCAAGGTCTGTCACAGATGCAAGGTTTACGGTGATAGGGTGTATCGTTCCCGAAATGCCGAGGATAAACAGGAGATTGAAGATATTTGAACCTACCACATTTCCCACTGCAAGACCGTTCTCGCCCTTGCGTGAAGCAACGACTGAGGTCACAAGTTCAGGAAGCGATGTGCCGATCGCAACGATCGTAAGACCGATCAGCGTTTCCGACATTCCGAATGTCGCTGCAATGGCTTTTGCACTGTTTACAACGAACTGTCCTCCTGCTATGATACATACAAGTCCGACCAGTATCAGCAGGGCACATTTCCAGAGAGGTTTCAGTTCGCTGTTTTCTTCCTGTTGCGGTGATTTTCTTGCTGAACGGATTAGAATCACGATATAGCTTACAAAAAGAACCAGCAGAATAATGCCGAATATCCTGCTCACCTCGCCTACGTTATCGCTCATGGCAGCAGAGGTGATATTTCCTTTCAACACGAATGGAAGTCCGACCGCGCCAAGTGTCAGCAGGGTTATTCCGATGGAAAGCGGAAAGTCACGCTTCATGATAACAGGTTCAATGGGCAGTGGGTGTATCATAGCACAAATGCCTAAAACTCCAAGAAGATTGAATATATTTGAGCCTGTCACATTGCTCAGTGCTATCTCGTTTGCGCCCTTGATCGCTGCCGAGGTGCTGACGGCAAGCTCAGGCGCACTTGTTCCCATTGCAACGATCGTTAATCCGATAATAACGCCGGGGACTTTGAAGTTCTTCGCAAGGGCGGAGCTTCCGTCCACAAAGAAGTCCGCACCCTTGATAAGAGCAAGAAAACCCACTGCAAGCAGCAGTATATTTAAGAATAGTTCCATTTATTTACACTTTCCTTTGTACGTTAATCTTTGAATCTGACAGTGATGCTTGTTCCCACACCGACTGTGCTTTCAACATCTATCTTAACACCGTGATGCTCTGCGATATGCTTGACGATCGAAAGTCCAAGCCCTGTGCCGCCCTTTGCACGGCTGCGGCTTTTATCAATTCGGTAGAAGCGCTCGAAAATTCGTGGTATGCTTTCCTGCGGTATGCCAAGTCCTGTGTCGGTCACGGTCAGCTTTTTGTCAGCGATTTCTATTTCGATATTGCCGTTTTCACGGTTATACTTTATGGCATTGTCCACGAGGTTGTAGACCAGCTCGGTGATCTCCGTCCTGCCGCCTGTGATGATTTCACTTTCTCCGCTGACAGTCATTCTGATACCACGACTCTGCGCCTGCTGTGACAGACGTTCCCTGCAATCCTCGGCAACGGCTTTCAGGTCGATCTCATCATCAAGAGGCGTGTCACCAATGCTGTCAAGCTCGGAAAGCCGCAGTATATCACCGATGAGCGCCAGCATACGGTCAGACTCTTTTCTGATCTTTCCTGCAAACTTCACGCTGTCCTCACCCTGTGCCATTCCCGACTCGATAAGCTCTGCATAGCCCGAAATAGAGGTCAGCGGAGTTTTCAGCTCATGAGAAACATTTGCCGTAAACTCCTGACGCATTTCGCTTTGTGCATTTCTGGCATTGCGTATCTCCTCCACAAGGGGGATGGCTTCGGGGTACATTTCGGTTTCGGTGACGGTCGTATTCTTTTCAAGTATCTCAGGGATCTTTTTTAGCGGAGCTATTAGTTTTTCAGTAAGCTTCACGGACACAAGCAGTGAAACAATTATGATACCCAACACGATGATAAGTATGATAACGAGGGAACGCTCAAACAGTGAGAATATCGAATCCGCCTGAATGGACACCCTCAGTATGTTTCCGTCACTGAGGCGCAGTGCATAGTAATAATCCTCTGTGCCAATGGTGTCGGAGAAACGTGTGTCTGTACCCGTTCCGTTTTCCATAGCCGACCTGATCTCAGGGCGGTCAAGATGATTTGGCATTTCCTGCGGATCACCGTTACTCTCAAAGAGGACTGTACCGTCCTTTTCGATCAATGTGATACGGAAGTCCTCGCCTGTGAATCGGTCAAGCTTGGTGATCGGATCACCGCTGTCATAGCACTGTGCCACCAGATGACATTCATGCGCAAGATTTTCCTTGACCTCTTTACGGAAGAAATTATAATATGAAACAGTTGTGATGAGGATACCGATGATCGCTGTTACGACACCCATATAAAACAGATGCAGATTGATCTTTCTCTCCATATCATTCGTCCTTATCCAGCTTGTAGCCTACGTTTCGGACAGTCCCTATATATCTTCCGCACTCACCCAGCTTCGCTCGCAGAGTACGGATATGCACATCAAGGGTACGCCCCGTGCTTTCCTGTCCCCATATGGAATCAATGAGATAGTCACGGGCAAAAGCCTTTCCGGGGCTTTTTATAAGTGTTTTCAGCAGTTCAAATTCCTTGTATGTTAGCTCTGTCTGTTTGCCTGATATGTACACCTTTCGGGAATCCTCATTCAGCAGTATCTCGGCATATCGGTATTCATTGCTCTGATTTTTTCCTCTCAGCCTTGCCTTCACACGGCTTACAAGCTCCATAACGCCAAATGGTTTGCACAAATAATCATCAGCACCGAGGTCAAGCCCCTTCACACGGTCAAGCTCAGTAGTCTTTGCCGAGATAATAATGACAGGGATTTTTTCGGTAACGAGATCATCACGCAGCTTTTTAAGTATCGTTAGTCCGTCGTCCCCCGGCAGCATAATGTCAAGCAAAATAAGGTCGGGAACGGCTTTAACTATCGCTTTATATAACTCCTTGAAGCTTACAAAGCACTGAGTATCATAGCCGTTACTCTTCATTGCATATGCTTCAAGCTCACGGATATTATCATCATCTTCAACGATGTATATTAGCATAGTATCACACTCCTGATACTATCATTATAACAAGTTTATGTTAATTTGAACAGTACCGAAAGGTTAAACCTATGTTAAATAGGCTTAAACTCGTTTTGTTGATTGACTTTGAGGCGCTCGACTGATATAATAATAAAGAGAAATAAAACGCCGTTTTTTGAGAGGAGAAGTGAGAATTGAGAAAAATCAGATCAGTCATAAAAGAGCTTGATCCTAAAGTGTTTATCGCACTTACGGTCGCAGGTATCATCAATGCTTTCGGAGTTACGATTTTTTTATTTCCCGTAAAGCTGTATGACAGCGGAATATCAGGTTTGTCAATGCTGCTTGATCAGGTCACACCATCAGGTATGACTCTATCATTATTTCTGCTGCTTCTGAATATCCCGATTTTTGCCTTTGGACTGAAAAAGCAGGGCATCGCATTTACAGTCTATTCGATCTTCACAGTCGGTGTATATTCACTGATGTCATTTATGATAATGAACGTCCTGCCAATAGACGTTTCCTTCATATCTCCGCTTGCAGGCTCAGACCTTTTGCTGTGTGCTATCTTCGGCGGTGTTATTTCGGGTATAGGCAGCGGACTGACGATCAGGTCCGGCGGTGCTATTGACGGCATAGACGTTCTGTCTGTTATCTTTTCAAAGAAGATAGGCGTTTCTATCGGAACGTTCGTTATGATATTCAATACCATTCTGTATATCATTTGCGGAATAACGATCAAAAGCTGGATATTACCGCTGTATTCAATCGTGACATACTATATCGGCTCACGCACAGTTGATTTTGTGATAGAGGGCATTGATAAGTCAAAATGCGCTATGATAGTTACCACAAAGGCAGGCAAAATCTCCGATGCACTGGCTGAAAATTTCGATTCAAGCGGAACGATCGTAAATGCTATCGGAGGGTATTCAAAGGAAAGCAAAGAGATAATTTATTTCATTGTGAATCACTTTCAGATCAACAAACTCAAAAAGATAGTCCACAATATTGATCCTGCTGCATTTATCTCGCTGCAGGAGGTATCTGATATTATCAGAAAAAAGGATATGTAAAAAGAAATGGCTCAGAGATTCTGAGCCATTTCTTTTTGGGCGGATAAAAGACGCTAATGTTCTAAACCCGGTACAACAAATATCGGAACCTTGTACCGGATTCAAAGTGATGATGTTCAAAAGTAAATTTCTTTCATATTCTCCGGCATAGACTCAAACATCATCTTCACCACAGCTTCCGCAGAGGTGGTGTTGTCGTTCAGCAGCCACTCCTTTGTCATGCCCACAGTTCCGTAGCAGTATAACCGAATAGAGAATTTAAGCTGAGTATCAAGGACTTCGGTCTTCAGCTTTTCTTTTGCGATCAGTTCATACCGCTTGACGAAGTGTTCAAGCATATACTGCCACAAAGCGTTCTGTGAAACATCATCGTATGCGCGTTTATAGAAGATAAACTCCTGCCGCATTTTTGCCATTCCCTGTGCTGCGGACTCTGCGGAAATAACATCGGTATCGTAGGCATCGCTAAGGAATATCCACGCTACAAGGTCGTATTTATCCTTGAAATGATAATAGAAAGTGGGACGTTCTATCTCGGCAACTCTGCATATTTCGGTGACTCTTATCTTGTCCAGAGGCTTGATCTTCATAATCTCTTTCATCTTATCGGCTATCCATATCTTAGTTCTCTCTGCCATAGTGTTCACGCTCATTTCTTACAGAATTTAAAAAGTGTAAGACTTTCTGTCATTATTATAATTCTGTATATTGAATTTGTCAAGTGGCTGTGGTAGCATATATTCAAAGGAGATGATATTATGCACTTTACAGGCACAGTTTACCGTAACCCCTATTGGGAGACATTCCCGCTTTTGCAGATAACACAGGGCTGCACCCACAACAAGTGCAAATTCTGCACCATGTATCGTGATGTAACCTTCAAAATGCAGCCTATGGAGTGGATCGAACAGGACTTGCAGGAGATCGCAAGAATAGCACCGAATGCGACAACTATTCAGCTTTTAAGCGCCAATCCCCTTGCTATGACCTATGATAAGCTCGCACCGATTCTTGAAATGATAAACAAATATCTGCCGAACATGGAGTACATCTACGCTGCCACAAGAGTCACCGACATTCGTAACAAAACGGTAGAACAACTCAGAAGTCTGAGGGAAATGGGCTTGCGTGAGGTCTCCCTCGGTATCGAAAGCGGCGACGATCGGACTTTGAAGCGTATCAACAAGGGCTACACCTCCGCAGATATACTGGAGCAATGTCACAAGCTGGAAGAAGCAGGTATCAACTACTGGATGACGTTTCTCAATGGTGTGGCAGGCAGAGAGCATAGTCACGACCACGCAGTAAACTCCGCAAGAATATTCAGCCGGTGCAAGCCTATGCTGATCGGCACGGGCGGTCTGACGCTGTTCCCGGGCACTCCCCTGCTCGAAGAAGCACAGCGGGGCGAGTTTGATCCGCTTTCCGAAAAGGAAATGCTCATTGAACTGAAAACCTTTGTTGAGAACCTGACCTGTGACTGCTCGTTCATCACGCACCATACCGTTTCGGGCAAAAATCTGACGGGGCAGGACTTTCTGAAACGCAAGGAAAGCATTATAGCAGCTCTTGAACATGAGATCAGTCACGGTGATCTGGACGCTATGGCAGCGATAAGAAACAGGAAAAGAACTCTGTGATATTATTTCATTTTTACATATTGACAATTTCCGAAATGTGTGATAGAATATACTCAGCACATCAAGGAGGGTGATAAAAATGGACATAGATATGATCGAGATCAGCAAGGCGCTTTCTAACGAAACACGGCTGAATATCCTCAAATGGCTCAAAGATCCCGAAGGCAATTTTCCACCGCAGGGCGGCTGTCTGAGTGAGCCTGTTGACCTCAAGGGCGGCGTCTGTGTGAGCAGCATACAGGCGAAAGCGAACCTTTCACCTTCCACAGTATCGAACTACCTCGACACCTTGCAGAGAGCCGGACTTCTACTCTCCGAGCGCCACGGCAAATGGACATATTACCGCAGGAATGAGGAGACGATACGGCAACTGGCGGAGTTTGTGAAAGAGGAATTGTGAGAGAGTAATAAAGCAAAGCGAAATATATAACAGGGAGAAATATAATGCTTTATAAAAAAAGCGAAAATGGATGGGTATTATGTACAATAGCTAATGGTCATTTATCCTGCGACAATTTTATCCTAAAAGCTGACGATACTGATAGAGTTGAAAAGCTTCTTATGACTAAATATGGAGAAATAATGAAAAAAGAACATATTATTGTCGGCTATGATAACTGGTCTGGTGTGTTTATAATGCAAATGCACGGATTCAGTACCGATTCTTCTGATAAAATAATAAATGAGATATTTGTTTATTTATCAAATCTTAATCTATCATACTAACTTCAGAGCTGTAAGCCAACGCTTGCAGCTCAAAAATAAAAGCCCTGAGTTCCTCAGGGCTTTATGATATTCAGATCAAATAAGATATGCGTAAATCGCGGTATGTTTGTTTGAAAAACTGGTCTCCATGCTGATTTCTTTGATCGTGATATCCTTGGAACTCATTATCTGACATAGTTTTTCACAGGCATTCACGATCTCCTCACGGCGTGAGGCAGTCAGCTTCGTTGTCCCCCTTGGCATCGTCAGTCCTCCTTGCTCTGCTGCGCTTCAATGCCGTTTTCTTTGAGCCATTCGGATATGTCATCATCAAGTGTACTTCCGCCGGAATAATGAACCGACAATCCCTCACCGATCGTTGAATCCGGTGCGAGTTTTGCGATAGCAGTAAGGCTCTGTCCGAAGCATCCGCCACCGTGTGAGCAGGTGTCAGCCCTGCTGCATTGCTTCTTTCGTTAGCATACTGCACCGCTTCAAGCCATGAAATATTGTCAACGGGCAGACTTTCACTGTCAAAGGTGCTGGGGTCATCGCCCATAAGTGCTTCGTAGTCGGACTGCAAGGCTTCATAAGGGTCTATATAAAACGTCGAGACCGTTACTTCGTGGAGCGTTTCATCGCCAATGCGCCAGTTCTCCGAATCAGGACTTCCCATTTTGAAGCTGCCGCCTTCGATCAGTATAAATCCGTCATTTACTGCTGTCGGAACAGTAGTGCTGTCCTGTGATGTTGTTAACGGTTCTGTCTGCTTAGTGGTCGTTTGTGCAGTTGCCTTTTGTGAATCCTGCCAGCTTGAATTGCCGAAGCTGTTATCAGCACTTTTTTCTTTCAGTGAAAAATTCATCACAACTCCGATGATAATTGCACAGCCCAGCCATACAAGAGTCTTTATTGAATACTTTTTATCTTTATTCTTTTGGGTAACTTCTGACAGCACATATCCGGCAAGTACAAAAAACATAAGCATTGCAAGGTTTTGCAGGATAATGAGCCACTTTGCCGTTGAATAGTCAAGAAACGCGAAGTGCGTTTGGAACGTGATATAGTTCACAATGCCGCTTTTCAGAAACAGCCGCAGTCCCACGCCTGAAACGCCCGTCAGAATCACTTTGAAGATCATTTTTCCCTTTTCAGGCAGCTTTGCGGTCATAGCTTTCATATGCAGACCTATATGCACTCCCATGAGAATGAATGACCAATAGGACATGGCAAGGTGCAGTTTTCTTGCGGTCATTACATTTATCAGCCCGTACATAAAAGGTACAGCGTGACCGCTCATGGACATTCCGCTGAGTGCCGTCAAAGCGATAGCCGCAAGCATCAGCGTGTTCACCGCCGTCATGACAATGCGGTAGGGTGAATACTTACCCTTGAAAATTGACTTATACCATTTGCGGTTAAGGATATGATGCAGCACAAGTGTTACCGTCATTCCTATACCAAGCCACTCGTGAAGCACATCGCCTGTCACCTGAAAAGCCATTAAAAATAACAAAAGAACTGTCAGCACCACATCGACTATCCTTTTGATGATGTTTGTAGTCTTTGCCTGCATAACAGTCCCCTCTTCCTTTTACTTCATTTCCTTTTCCCAGAAGCGAATAACATTCAGACCAAGACCGTCGGCAACGCTTTCAAGCTCCTTTACCTCATCGGCAGTAAGTATGATATTTGCCGCCTTAACAGCGTCATCCACATGGCTGACCTTTGTGACTCCGATTATCGGAAGCGTTCCCTTAGCAACAGCCCACGCAACAGGTGCCTGTGCGATACCTACGCTGTACTTGTCAGCGATCTTGCCAAGAGCCTTGTTCATGACCTCCAGCTTGTCGAGAATGGGGTTATAGCTGTCTGCTTTTGCCGAGCCTGCCGGCATGGGATGAGCTGTATCATACTTGCCCGAAAGTGCGCCCTGTTCCAGTACCATATATGAGAAGAATGTGATTCCGTTTTCCTTGCAGTAGTCAAGTATTCCCGACTCCTCCGAAGAACGGTTGATAACTGCAATAAAACTCGTCGCTACACTGTGAAGCTCGATGACATTATCGAATATATAATACAGACTGAGAACGCAGCGGAAAGAGTTCAGCCGCAGCTACCGCCGGAGTACTTCCGAGAACAGCTGAACGATATTTGGTTCGATGTGCCTGATGTGCTGACTATCACAGCGGTGTCAGCCATAACTGGCTACACTCCTAACGCCGTGGAACGATGGATATTGAAAGGCAGTCTCCGCTCGGTAATAGTGCAGACAGGACTTATAACCTGCCGCGAATGGCTCATCGACTTCTACTGCGGTGACGGATATAACATCGTGAAGAAGGTCGATAAGCACCAGGAATTGCTTAGAAAACTTATATAACTTTACCGCTCAGGAGCTATCCTGAGCGGTATTTTCTTACTATTCTATAATCAGTTTACTATCCATTTTCCGTTACGTGCATTACCTTCGCGGTGTATATGCTTTGTTTCTTTACCTGCTTGATCGTTGCCATTCCCTCAGCTCCTTCCGGCTATTTTCACCTCGGAACTATTATACTGCTTTTTCATTTTGATGTGAAGAGCTATGCATGGTTGGCGCTTACGATACATGAGCCGAGTGGAAATTCCCTCGGCTCTTTTTTTGATGTGGGCTTGGTTTAGCTGGCGCTTACTAGACTCATATGAGTAATCCCCGAGCACTGCTCGGGGATCTTTCGTTTATGGGTGGTGTATTATTAGGCGGTTACCCTCAAGCCGTATTCAGCAACCAGACGTTCGTATATCTTATGGGCTGTATGGTGCTGCTTTCGTGGTGCTTTCTTATCAGATCCTATGCATTTTATTATGAAGGCTTTGACTTCATCGGTGATGATATCGTTCTTCCTGCCGCTGCCGGGCTTCCGTTCCCACGGAACTGTTTGACCTTCCCAGTATTTCTTTACTGTATTGTGTAATACACCAAGTATCTTTGCTACATTACGTTGGCTGTAGTCAGTATGCTCACGATAATATCTGATCTTTTCATAGATCTCCATTGCTATTGCCACTCCTTGTTCCTCCTGTACACAAGCTCTTTCTCTTATTATACAGGATTTTTTATTTTAAGTGGCTCACTTTTTATTATCATTTTGAGACTAACTGGCTCAGTTTTATTTTAGCATACATACATTTTAGTATTCCTCTCATGTCTAATTTAGTCTATGGAACTGCTTAGACTCTATTATACATCCGATTCTTTTTTGGAGGAATACGTTCCTTATTTGACGCTTACGAAAGATAGCGATGTTCCCATCGACAACAACAGAGCTGAAAACACTATCAGACCTTTCACAGCAGGTCGTAAGAACTGGCTGTTCAATAATACAGATCGCGGTGTGAATTCGGGATTATATCACTTTTTTTGATTTTGTCGTTATTTCGAAAAAATTTTAGTTCTGAGGATAGACTAGTTAAGTTATCCGAAAGAATCAATAATACTGAAAATATCATACTCAAACATATCATTAAGCTCTTCATCCGATGAAAAACAAACCGAGTACCAATAATTGTCGTAAAGTTTTTTACTGATAAAAGCGCTCTCACAGTCTGTCTTTTCATTCTCGTTCAGACATATTCTATCACCTGTCAGATCAAAAGAAAATGAGTCAAATGAACAATACAGATCATCTCCACTTTTTTTAACATAGCTCTCTTTCAGCGTCCAGATCTTGTAAAACATATCCGCCTGTATATCCTGCGGCAAGGCATTTATCATTTCAATCTCTGATGGTGAAAAATAAATTGTATATCTCCGGAAGCTCTGCTTTACTGGTTTTCTCCACATCGATTCCCATTTCACCGTCTCCCACAGCGCAAGCAACGTAAGCGTTCGAATGAGAGATATTGAACTTCAGTTCACTGCCAATAAGATACGGCTTTCCGTGTTTACCATTGCCGACTCTTAACTTTGTAGTATCTTTACCAAATATTGTACTCATCATATACCTGAGAAGGATCTCAGCAGCAAGCGATCTTATCTTATCATTGCCTCGCAGAAACCTGCTTATCCTGTTTTGTCTTTCCTTAGAAACAAACGATGTTAAATATTTTATTTTTCAAAGTCATCAATAGCCGAAATATTCACTATTCCATGATAAATCATTTCTGTCCTATTACTCCAACTCTATCATCTTTTCCAAGAGAGGTTGATTGAAAATATCATTCTTAATGTAGCACCATACAATCTTTGTGCAGCGCTGCATTAAATGTCTATTTTAACTAACTTTAATATTTCCTCTACTAGTTTCTACGTTCACTTCAACATTGCCATTATTATATTTTGGATCAACATTTACATCTCCAGAATCAGATTTTCCGATAACTTTACAATTATCATTATTAGATATACTCAAATCTATATTTCCTATTTTAGTATACAAATCCGAATTTGAACTTATTCCAAGATTGGAAATGATTATATCACCTCTTTCTGAAATTTTAGTGTTAAACGAATTAAATACTAAACTGTTTTCTCCTTTATATTCAATATTGCCTTTACCTGTACATATATCTAATGAACCTTTGTATGAAATAGGTATATATATTTCGTATGAAATACCTGCCATTACACTATCATAATCATTGCTAATTAACAAATCACCATTAGAAACTGAAATATTGAATTTCTTTTCTTCTTCAATCTTGCTTCGTGAATACTGAGTTATTTTTAATTTATCATTATTTGACGTATATATAAATACATCTGCACGAGAATTATTAATAGTTATTCTGCTGATATCTTTCAAATCAACTGTTTCTTCTTTCAATACTCTTTTTATCATGAGCAATAAACCTCCAATTATTAAAATTACTATTATAATACCAAATATTTTCATAACTCTGCTTAAAGTCATTTCATATTCTCCTAGATTTTTATTATTGAAACATCGCCGCATAAAAAATCTCCAGAAGCTTTGTACATCGTAAAACTGCAGCTTGTCTTTCAAATAGCAAATAAATTGCTTAACATACGACAGTAAACCTGCAAATCTTATCTACAATTCGAAGAAAAGCCCGAATTCACCTGTAAACATATACTCTTTTACAAAGCAACATACAGAATTCAATGTCTCTTTATAAAGTCTACAACTTTCTCATTAAAAAGCTTATAATGCGTTATATTCGGTACATGACCTGCATTACTTATTGGATAAACTTCTGCATTTGGAATTAGATCTATAAGCTGTAACGTAAGTTTTTGATCAACAACCATATCCTGTTCACCATATATTATCAATGTCGGAACTTTTATATCATTTACTATGTCCTCTGTCGAAAAATAATCCGAATAATTAAGCGAAACAGAATTAAGATATTCACTTTTCCTTATAAGATCATAATGATTCATTGCATGAATATTTTCAAAATCACGCTTGATAACATCCCTGAAATGAACCTCTTTTGAATTGAATCTTGCGAATCCGCCACTCATAATCAACGCATTTACTTTATAAGGATATTTTACAGACATAATTTGTCCTATAAGACCGCCCCACGATGAAGTGATTATTGTAACCTTACTTTTAATACTCAGAAGATCAAGAACAGCTACAAACTGATCAGCAATTGTTCTTAACGAAACATCATTGTTTTTTCCTTCACTAAGTCCAACACCTGGAATATGAACTGCGATAAGCTGATAATCAGAATTCAATTCCTTAAACTGATAATACCACTGAGAAGCAGTAAGTCCAAATCCATCAATGAAAAGAACAGGTCTTCCATCACCTGAAGTAATGACCTCCATTTTACCTGTATTTTCCGTATTAAAAATAAGATGTAATATCTTATCCTTTTTGCTGCTGCGCTTCAAAAATTCTTCTGAAAGATTTTCATTGCCAATAGGAAGATATTTCTCATGTTTAAAATTATACCAAAAATCCTTGAAATAGTCAAGAGAATTCTTTTCTCCCATTCCAATTAATTTTATTTTTTCAGAATATTCATTTAAAAATCTTCCCTTTAAACTACTTTCATTATTTTTAAAAAGATCTGATTCAGTATAAGATTTCTGAACTTCATAATTTCGTTTCATATCATCAAGTTCTTTTTCATCCGCTTCAATTATACAATTGCTTTTCGGAATTTTCTGGTCAACATCAACACCTGAACCAATTAATACTTGCTCCTTTGCTTTAACAACAATAACATGATCAGATTTTTCAGACAAAACAGTTTCAATATACCTCATGCCTTCTTCAGGAGTTATTGAAATAGCTCCTCCAATTTCGAGATTCTCACGACTATCAGCATTTCTTGCTGCTATTCCTACACTTCCCCAATATCCCCAGTTAATTACTTTAATATCTGATTTCGATAATAAATCTGCTGACTCTGCATAACCATCTTCAAATGAACATGCCGCAGTATAATTACCTTGTCCATAACTTGAAAATAATGACTGTGTTGAAGAAAAGAAAAGGAAAAAATCCGGAATATCAGGCGAAAAAACATCATATAAAACAACTGATCCAATACACTTTGGTGCAAGAACATTCTGCAGTGAATCAACAGTCATTTTATCAATTAGTCCATCATGAAGACTTACGGCAGAATGCACAACACCATTAACCCTGCCGAACAAATCATGTACTCTATTCCTGACGATTTGCATATCACTTATATTTGTAACATCAGCACGAAGATATAAAACATTTTTACTGATTTCATCAATCATACGTTTTTTCTGCTCATTAAGTTCGCTCCTTCCTGTAATAACAACATTTGCATTATAATTATTTACAAGGTATTTACATAGTTCAAAGCCTATTCCGCCGGCTCCACCGACAATAAGGTATGTACCATTTTGAACAAATTTACTTGTCTTTAGATTGTATTCTTCAAGTACACCTATCTTTTTTTCGTATAAAAATTCTTTACGAATTGCAAATTCATGAAAAGGGAATGTAGAATTAACAGTAACAATATTGTTATATATATTCTGCTGTTCATTATCAGATAATACAAATAATTCATTTTTATTTAGATCAATTGATATAACTTCTGTTTTCGGATACTCTATTGACAATGTTCTTAAAAACCCGAAAATTGCATTTGAAAATGAGAATGAAGGTGAAGATTCATCAATTTTAAAACAATTATCCGTGATAACTGCCAACTTACGAATTTTACGTATCAATTTCTTATTTATAAGCTGACTAACAATATTAAACAGCGTTAAAATACCGTTATTTTCAGCATTTATCATTTTTTCACAATTATCAGTTCCTATAAAATCAGAGGTTTTAGCAACAAAATAAATATTTTCGATATCTGTAGATTCATCAATCATGCTTTGTATTATTTTCTTATCATCAATATCATCACACAAAGCAACATGTTTCATTTCCTGAAAAATACTTTTGTTTTTTATCCAGTTTCCTAAAGCATCATCCAGGTAATATATAAACAATGCTTTTTCTTTTTTCCCTTTTGAATGTTCTAACTTTCTTTTGCGCCAATACGGTGCATAAAAAACACTATCACAACTTTTATCGAGATTTTTATGTTTTTTCTCATTTTCCAATCTATTTCCATATGTTTCTTCAAGATAATCAGAAAGTTGTTTTATCGTACTGTACTCAAATAACAATGTCGGATATAATTTCTGTCCTATCTTTTTTTCAATCATCTTTACGATGTCCAGAAGATCCTTTGAATCAAGACCTAAATCATAATAATCGAGATCCTGATCAATTTCTTCCGGTTTGCATTTAATAGTATCAGCAACCATCCTTAATATTGTGTTTGTAATTCCACTTTCCGCGGTTATATCAGATTCATTATTATCCTCTGTAATGTCAGATTTTTCATTTAAAGTTTCATCCGATTTTTTCTCAACGCTTAATTTATCAATTGTCTCTTGGTTTCTGACCATTTTTACACCGAATTTTTCATAGAATACTACTCGTATACCATTCTCATCAAAGATCTCTACATTATAATAGTTTATATCACGTTTCTGTGTCAATGCAATCTGATCGGTTCTAACATTTTTTTATCGATATAAACATAACATATTTTAGGAAGTCCTCTGCGAACATTAAATCTTCCTATAAACATAGGTATATATGGTCGGCGTGAAGCTACGTCAATATCTTCTTGATCAATGCCTAATGCCCCCGGTACGGAAAGCGAGCCATCAAGAAAAGCAGGATGCATTAAGAAATCGGTACGTACAGATTCCCCAAGATCACTGAGCCAGACTTTTGCCAAAATATAGTCGTTTGCAATATAAACTTTTCCAAGCAATTTCATGAAATCATAATGTACAAGTCCAACCTTTCTGCAGAATTCATAACAAGAATCCATATCTTTTATCTCATTAGCTCCCTGCTCAAGAGATTCTATATCTATTCTGCATTCAGATGTCTCATTGCATTCATGAAGTTCAGCTTCAAAATTATCATGCCATTCATTTCCGCATACTTTACCATTACTAAATTCGATACTCTGTGCATTAATGAAATAATGATCGTCATCCTCATAGATAAACACCTGAACTTTACGATCCAGATGTTCACTTGTAACGATTGGTTCTTTAAACACAACGTTTTTTAATTCAAGTTTGCTTACATCATATCCATTGCTTTTTACGTAACGAAAAACAACATCAAGAAATACAACTCCCGGCATCATTCTTTTTCCGTATAACTGATGATCGCGTACAACATAATCATCATTCGTAACAATGAATCCAAATTTCTTTTTTAAAAACATAAATATATCACCAACTATTTTGTTAATCAATAAGATTTAGTATAGATAATTCTCTTTTTGGTAAATCAGTTTTATCTTTTTGAATCAGAATGCCATTCTTTGATGTATCGTCAATAAAATACCTTTTTTTATCAAATATAGATTTTGGCTTTCGTTCACGAATACATTTATATTCATTGTGACTTTTTTCGTCAAAATTACTTAAAACAATATGAGCATTTGTTCCACCAAAGCCAAACGAACTGATTCCGGCATAAAGTCTTCCATTTTCGGTACGCCAAGGCACTGCACTTAAAACAGGAAAGAAAGGTGAATTTTTGAAATCAAACCTCGGATTCGGAACAGTGCAATTTAAGGTTGGAACAAGTTCTTTATGATATATACAAAGTGCAGTCTTTATAAATGCTGAAATTCCTGCAGCACTAAGCAAATGACCTATATTTGTTTTAACACTACCTATTCCGCAAAACTGTTTTTTATCAGTATAATTACTGAACGTTCTGGTCAAAGCTTTCAATTCAATAGGATCACCTATCATGGTTGCTGTACCATGTGCTTCGATATAGCTTATCTCAGATGCAGACACTCCACTTTTTTCATAAGCTTTTTTATAACATCAGCTTGCGCCTCTGGATTAGGTGTTGTTGCTCCCATCGTCCTTCCATCATTATTCATTGCAGCACCTTCAATTACAGCATAAATTCTGTTTCCGTCCTGAACTGCATCCTCATACCGTTTAAGCATTACAGCTCCGCATCCTTCTCCCGGAACAAATCCGTTTGCTTTTTCATCAAATGTATAGCACTTACCATCAGGCGACAAAGCCTCAGCTTCACTAAGTACAAGATATGTATTCTGATCAAGCAGAACATCTACACCACCTGCAATACTTATATCAGAATCTCCATTTAGCAAATCACGGCATGCAAGTTCTATTCCAACTAACGAAGAAGAACAAGCTGTATCAACCATAATACTTGTACCCTTAAAATTATATATATGTGACACATACGCTGTTATGAAATTCTGTGCAGCACCAATAATGCCATTTTTTGGAGCTTCCTTTATTCTTTTTGCATATTGACCGATTGATATGTTATACTGAAAGAGCAGTCGACAAACACCCAAAAATCTGGTAGAATAAAAGCAATAAAAACCAGAAAGGGAAATGAAAAATGAAGTACAGCAAAGAGTTCAAAGAGGAAGCCTTGAATCT
>Ga0255342_1000103_pt1 | contig 151937 bp, 138 predicted proteins | sample wastewater_treat_3_FD_192416 | JGI IMG/M metagenome (GOLD analysis project Ga0255342, IMG submission 192416) | Wastewater microbial communities from Lulu Island WWTP, Vancouver, Canada - plant14 | ecosystem: Engineered > WWTP > Wastewater > Unclassified | place: Canada: Vancouver, British...
AGACCGATTCGTTCTGGTGTGATCACAATCAATGGTAACGAAACTATTGCAGAGCCAGAAATTCCTGAGCCTGTGAAGGATGTTTTGATGAAATTATCTTCAGGACACTAAAATGAGAAACTCAGGTCCTATCGATGATCTCCTTCAAATGAGCCGGATTGTTCACAAAGTCATAGAGCTGGCTGTCGACCGTCAGGATGGGGCTTTCAGCAAGCTCCAATGCCCACCGCTGGAAGTAACTGTCGAACAGGCGCAGGTAATCGGGATAAATCGTGTCTACAATTGAACGGGCACGCTGCTGGATCCTCTCCGCGATGATTTCAACCGATTCGCAGGATGCCTGCAAGCCATACCGCCACCCTCAAAGGAGTATTGCTTCCCCAGCCCAAACTCATCTTTTACTTGCGCTAAGTATAAAGGTGTGACCTTAAAGCCATGGTTTGCTTCATTGTACGCCTTGAATTGCTTGTATGTCGGTTTTGGCGGTAGTTTCTCCTTCTTCAGGTCTTTTGTCTCAACATCAACGAATAGATGTTCTTTGACATTTTTCAGGATAAGAGACATACCGTCTCGATATGCCTTGTCTGAGGGAAAGTTTTTATAGCCCCTTGGTTTTCTTTGCTCATTCGTTCAGATAAGACTAGCGCGAATGGCAGCTGGCTCACAACCATCTCAAAAACACCGCCAACATCGCGACATACTTAGGTGGATCTCTTGTCTGATCTATCCACTTTTATGCCTATAAGAGCTTTCATGATCTGGGGGAAACATTCTCTCACTTTCCAACGCGGCATTCGAAGCGAACCTGTGAAACCAGATCACGCCATAGTTAACGGGTAGTTTTTTCAACTTCTGTTTACTCAGCATTTGACTGATAAACTTGATTAAACTCACAAGAAAGTTTTCCCCGAATTAGACCGTTGTTCAAGCGGTTACAACTTTAACATAAATACAGATGTGATTTAAGAATAAATCACCCAGAGATAGATATATGCAGGAATCACTGCTCCCAAAGTGAACGGAATACCAATACGGATAAAATCTTTTGTTTTTACCTCATAACCAGCTCTGCGTAAGATGCCTATACCAGCGATGTTTGCAGATGCACCGATGGGAGTGCAGTTTCCGCCAAGTGTGGCGCCGGAGAGCAGTCCGAAATAAAGTAGCGTTGGGTCAATTCCCAGAGTGCCAGCAAGACCGGTAATCACTGGGAGCATGGTTGCGACATAGGGTATATTGTCAATAAAGGCAGACAAAAAAACAGAAGCCCACACAATGACCGTGTAAAGAATAAAGACATTTCCATTACCAAGCTTTGCCAGCAGCTTGGCAGCAGCGTCGATTACGCCCATATTGGATATTCCGCCAATTATCAGGAACAGCCCACAAGCAACAAACCTTTGGTTTCAAAGTCTATAGCTTTTAGCACACGGACGACGGTTTCCTTGTCGGAAGTCTTAACCACACGATAAGTGATGCCCACAATCATCAGTACAATACAGATTAAACCATTTGTAATGGTAGGCTTGTTCGGAATAAAAGAAGCACCGATCAGAAGGGCAATCATACCGACCAGCAACACGGTGGGAATAAAATCAGTGACAACGGTACGGGTGTAACTCCTTGGTATTAGCTGTTTCTCACTGCGGAAGAGCCATGCCAGAATCAATGCCGATACGATAGCGCCCAACTCGACAGCAAAGAAAATACCGGGTTTACCTTCGTAGATGATGAAGTCCAGAAAATTCATGTTTGCATAAGATCCGAGCATGATAGCGGTTGCGTCGCCAACCAAAGTCGCTGCACCCTGAAGATTGGAAGAGACCGCAATTGCAATGATGAACGGGACCGGATTGGTTTTCAGCTTTTTACATATCTCCAGTGCAATGGGAGCTACCATCAAAACGGTTGCAACATTATCAACAAATGCGGATATGATCCCTGCGAAGAGCGCCAGCGAAACAGCAGCCATCTGAACATTAGGTACCTTTTCCATAACCAGGTCAGCCAGAAGCGCAGGCATTTTACTGTCGATAAACAACTGGACCAAGCCCATGGTACCGGCAATCATCAACAGTACATTAAAGTCAATGGCATCAAAGATTTGGTTGAACGGTAGCATCCCGGAAAAAACAAATATAGCCGCCGAACCCAGAGCAATGTATGTACGATAATTACCAAAAGTCAGCATCAGCACATAAGTTACGATGAAGAGTATGGTAGCGTAAACCAAGGGAAATATTTTCTCCTTTACTTTTTTATCCCTGCAAGAACTTGATGATATCATACTGCAGGAATGACAAGACATGGTAAAGGGGCTTATTTCCCGTAATTAGCCATATCTTTGGTTTACTGATCTGTCGTTTTGTTCTCGACTGCATTAAAGTCGGGTTTATCCATCTCCAGTTTTACATTGATTCAGATATTAAGTTTAAACAATAAAGCTACCGTATCTTCGCTTATTGTAGCTTGGGCATACATGCATGTTGTTCAAGACGAAAGGACCTTGGGTCGTGCCAAGATCTATGAATGAGGATTGAAATTGCTCCATTTTCGACCCAATCAAATCAACACCCCAAAGACATTACCTGCCTATCAACGAATGAGCTTGTAATATCGGCTTGGGGTGCGCAATCCGCACGGTTTCCCTGCCTTTCTAAAAAACGAAGGGATGGAATTGGTGTATATGGGAGAAAGAAAAAGGCAAATATGACGGAATGGAACTATTTGGCAAGCGTATCGTCTAATTATCAGGTATAAATCCTGCATATGTGTATAGGAGCTGGGGTTTCACCCTTCTTCTATGCTGTTATATTAAATAAAAACAAACAATGCGATCACCTGTCCCATGGTTGCACAGGAAGCGAATGATGAACGAACAAACACAATCAATGAAAACCACCACTTCCGCCAGGCCTTTCCAGCCAGATAGACAAATCTTTTTTGTTCTGAGTGTTGGGGCTCTGATCGCAGTGCTTACTCTGACTGCTATATTCTGGAAATTCGAGAAAGATCACGCGCACACCATCTTCCCTGGTGTGTCTGTTGCTGGGATTGACCTTTCTGACCTTACGCTGGGGCAAGCGGTCGTTGAGATCAACAGCAAGCTGACCTACGGACGCACAGGCCAGATCCAGTTTCATTCAGAGGGAAACCGTTGGGTTTACACGCCCGAACAGCTTGGTTTCTCCTTTAATCCTGTTGAAGCCGCTAATCAGGCTTTTGAAATCGGCAGGAAAAAAGGTTTATTTACCAACTTAAAAGAACAGTTGCAGGCATACCGAACTGGCATGAACATCAATCCTGGCATCATTTACGATCAAACCAAAGCTTACTCCATTGTTCAGGAAATCGCCCGCCAGTCGGATATCCAAATGATTGATCCATCCATCAGTCTCGATCAGACCGATATTAAAGTTATCGAAGGTCAGGTTGGGCAAACCCTGGATATCAATGCCACGCTTCTAAAGATACAGCCCTTTTTCCTCATTCAGCAAAACGGCTCGGTCGATCTGGTGATCCAAAAACACATTCCCACGACCGTCAATGTTGAAGAAACAGCCAAACTTGCTGAGACCATTCTCAGCCAGGCCTTCACAATTCAGGCAGCCAACTCAGATCTGGAGCAGGGACCGTGGGTGCTTGAACCACAAAATCTGGCGGCACTGATCACGATCGCGAGGGAAAGTGACCAATCTGGTGAAAGCTACCAACTTTCTCTAAATCGTCCAGCCCTGCAGAGCTACATCACAAGCATTGCCCCTTCATTGCAAACGGAGCCAATCAACGCCCGCATGATTTTCAATGACAACACCCGCGAACTTGAGCTAATCGCTCATGCTGTTGCTGGCCAAACAGTAGATGTCGAAAAAAGTGTTGATGAAATAATCGAAAAAATCCAGGCTGGTGAACACCAGGCAAACCTGGTCATGAAAAGCATTGACCCCGACATCAAAGATGACAGCAAAGCTGCTGATCTGGGTATTTCAGAGTTGGTAGCTGAAACAAGCTCTTACTTTTATGGCTCAGATCCGGCCCGCATCCAAAACATTCGTGCTTCTGCCGCAAACTTTCATGGCGTTTTTGTGGCACCCGGAGAGGTTTTTTCAATGGCAAAATACCTCACCAACATCAGTCTCGAAAACGGTTATGCTGAAGCGCCAATCATTGTGGGTGACCAAACAGTTGACGGCGTGGGTGGCGGGATTTGTCAGGTGAGCACGACACTCTTCCGGAATGCCTTTTTTGGCGGTTTTCCGATTGTCGAACGTCATCCTCATGCCTATCGTGTTGGTTATTACGAGCAACAATATAACGGTTGGGCAGATGCAAATCTTAGTGGTCTTGACGCTACCGTTTATGTTCCGTTGGTTGATTTAAAATTCCGCAATGACACCGATTATTGGATGCTGATGGAAACTTATGTCAGTGATAATGCATTAACCTGGAAATTTTATTCCACCAGCGACGGTCGTAAAGTAGATTGGAGGACTACAGGTATTACCGATGTCATCTCCCCACCAGACCCCATCTATCGTGAAGACCCTAATCTTCCCACTGGCACGATCAAACAGGTTGACTGGGCTGTTGACGGCGCCACGGTAGTCGTCTATCGTACCGTTAGTCGCAATGGTGAGGTGTTTCTCAATGATACATTCCGCACCGTTTATGCCGCCTGGCCTGCAGGTTACAACTATGGACCAGGAACAGATATCCCGTAAAAAATCACATGTAGCTCGCGGTCCGGAGACCACGAGCAAACTTATCTTGTTAATGTTCGGAAATGGTCTCCTGACCATCTCTACAGATAAATAGAAAAATTGATAATTGCTGCTTAGGAGGAAATATCGCTCTCAAACGCTATGGTAAAATACAGGCAATGGCTTTGCCAGAATCAAAATTAGTCAGAAAATGGAGAATACCGTGATCAATCAAGAATTATTAGATTTGTTACGTTGCCCAATTTGTGTAAAAGAAAAAAAAGGTGAGTTGGAGTATTTCAAGGAATCCTGGTTGATTTGCAAAGACTGTGATCGAAAATATCCGATTTGGGAAGAAATCCCGATCATGCTCTTCGACGAAGGCGATAAGTGGCAGGCTACACATAAAGAAGATTTGCCCATTCCTGCTCCCAGGCCCAATTAGGCTAAGAAATACAACTCGTTTCTAACGCCTGGCGTTAGTTGGGCGATTTGTTTCAGGACGGATTATGTCAGATAAAAATAAAAAAAGAAAAATCAACTTGCCAAAAGGCAGATCAGCAATTGGCTACGCCATTGTCCTGGTATTGGTTTTAATCGCCTCATTTTTTATTTTTCGGGCGACCAGTAATTTCATCGCAAAAGCGACTATATTTAACCCAGGCGGCGCGCCTGTGTTCGACGAAGATACAGGCACAGACCCAAATTCAACAGTCTTGCCAGATGAGCCTACTCCGACCATAGCCGTCTCTCTTGACAATTTTGTCATGCCCGAGCTCTGGGATGGCAAAACAAGAGTCAATCTGCTCGTAATGGGACTGGACGCGCGCACAATCGACGCTAATGTTGTTCTAACCGATACGATGATCCTCTTTACGCTGGATCCAGTTTCCAACACCGTGGGCATGATCTCCATCCCTCGCGATCTCTGGGTCAAGATCCCTGGTGGCAACTATGCCAAGATCAATACGGCTTACAGCGTTGGCGAGATCTACCAGTTGCCTGGCGGTGGGCCAGCCCTGGCAGCCAAAACGGTCGAAAACCTGCTGGGCGTGCCGATCGATTATTACGCTCAGGTCGATTTCAAAGCCTTTGTCGACTTTATTGATCTGATCGATGGCGTCAAGGTCACGCCCTATGAGAGTGTCCAATTAAACATCATCGATACCGATTTCTCCCAGTGGATCGAACCAGACATTACTGTCACCCTGCCCGGCGAACTCGCGCTGGCCTACGTTCGCTACCGCGATCAGGACGGCGGAGATATCGCCCGTTCACAGCGCCAGCAACAGGTAATTCTCGCTATTCGTGACCGCATTCTCGATTTCAACATGCTGCCTTCACTGATCCAACGAGCCCCACAAATTTATGAGAGCCTTTCCAGAGGCATTCATACCAACCTCTCCCTCCAGCAGATGATCCAGCTTGGCATTAAAGTTCTAAACGATATTCCCCGTGAAAATATCGTCCATGCTGCAATTGGCTGGCAGCAGGTCACCTCCGGCTTTACTGATGGGCAAGCAATTTTGCGTCCAATTCCAGACAAAATCCGCGAAGTCCGTGATCTGGTCTTCAGGGGAGAAAATCTTTATAGCGAAGAAAACGCTGCCGATCTGCAGGCGATCCTGCAGCAGGAAGCTGCCACAGTTTCGATCCTCAACGGATCTTCTCAGACTGGTCTGGCGGAGCGCGCTGCAACTTATTTGCAGGAGCAAGGCATTCATGTGACCAACGTCGGCAACGCCGCCTATACAGCCACTTCGACACTTACTTTCTATGGCGCTAAACCTTACACAATCCGCTATTTGAGAGAGTTTGCCGGCATCAGTCAGGAATATCACATCATTTATGCCTATGATCCTGCGGTCGATCCCCAAATTGTTCTCATATTAGGAGACGATTTTGCCGCCAATAACAATCTGCCATAGTAGATAGCCAATTAACAAAAAAACGTGAGAATTGTTCTCACGTTTTTTTTGTTTCTTCAGCGTTTATGGGCTCTGATTGCCTGGGAACAAAAGCGCGTCAAGCTGTGTTGCAAGGTCGGCAACTGCCCGCGAGATTGCCTCCGACTCGCCGCGTGCCAGCATGTTCTGTGCCTGCGAGATCAGCGTCTGAACCGGCTGAGCATCATGTAGAAGTTCCAGGCGGCTGATGGCGCGCTCAAGGTCATGATTGGCTGCATAGGCCAAAGCGATCTTCTCACGGTAATCAGCCTTTGCCTCTTCGCTCAACTCATGCGGCAGCGCGTCGGCATTGATTACAGGGACTATCATCAGTGAAATAATCAATCCAATCGCGAGCCCGAGGATAAGTCCGGTCAGCAGGTACCAATGATTATCTTTACGACTTTGTTCCATCAGTGTCCTCCCTGTTTCAGCTTCCAGGTCTGATACACATCCGGATCGACCCCGGTGAGCAGGTTCTTGATCAGCTGAACGTCATCGCTAAGGTAGCCAACTTCCTGGGCGTAGCTGAGACTGATGCCGATCAGAGAGAGCGGATCAGTTTTGGCGATCTCTGCCAGCTGATCCAATGCCAGCTCTGAATTGGCATCGCCCGCGAAGGACTCCGCGACCATTAGCACCAGATCCGTCTGATAATCTACGCGCAAATGCGTCATCGCGGCGTTGCTGGGAGCCTTGGGAGGCATGATCAGCCAGCCAAAAGCCAGTCCAGCGCCTATCCCCAGCGCGATCGCCAGGGCAAAGAACAAGATCCGCCGTGATCTCACGCTATTCCTTCGGCATCATGGGGATTTTGACCCCATGTTCTCTGGCGAATTCGATGGCATCGGGATAACCCGCGTCAACATGCCGGATCACGCCCATACCGGGGTCACCAGTCAACACACGTTTGAGCCGTTTGGCGGCTTCGGGCGTTCCGTCTGCCACGATCACTTGCCCGGCGTGTTGCGAATAACCGATGCCAACCCCACCGCCGTGATGGAAGCTCACCCAGGTAGCGCCGTTGGCGGTGTTGAGCAAAGCGTTCAGAATGGGCCAGTCGCTGACCGCGTCAGTTCCATCGAGCATGGATTCGGTCTCGCGGTTTGGCGAAGCCACCGAGCCGGCGTCCAAATGGTCACGGCCGATCACAATTGGCGCTTTCAGTGTGCCATTGGCAACCATTTCGTTGAATGCCAGGCCGGCTTTGTCTCTTTCGTCGTAGCCCAGCCAGCAAATGCGGGATGGCAAACCCTGGAAAGGCACCTGCTCTTTGGCCATTTTCAACCAGCGGTGCAGGTGCTTATCCTCTGGGAAGAGCTCCATTAATTTTTCATCGGTTTTATAGATGTCCTCGGGGTCGCCCGAAAGCGCCACCCAGCGGAATGGGCCCTTGCCTTCGCAGAAGAGCGGTCGGATGTAGGCGGGAACAAAACCTGGGAAGTTGAAAGCCTCTTTAACACCCTGATCATATGCGCGCTGGCGGATGTTGTTGCCATAATCAAAGGTGATCGCGCCGGCTTTTTGCATGCCGACCATCGCCTCAACGTGTTTTGCCATGGTCTTCAGCGATAATTCGATGTACTTCTGTGGGTCGCTCTGGTGCAGCTGATAAGCCGCGGTCAGACTCATGCCGCTCGGCACATAAGAAAGCGGATCGTGCGCTGAAGTTTGGTCAGTGAGGACATCCGGAATGACCTTCCTCAGGAAAAGTTCGGTATAAACATCAGCCGCGTTGGCGATCAGACCGATCGACTTGGGGATTTGTTGTTCAATGGCTTCCTCAACCTGGGTCATCGCGTCTTCAAGATTATCGGTGACGACGTCAATATAGCCAATTTCAAGCCGTTTTTGGGCACGATCGGGGTCAACCTCGACCACCAGCGCGACACCTTCGTTCATTGTCACTGCCAATGGCTGGGCGCCACCCATTCCACCCAGACCAGCGGTGAGGACGAATTTACCCTTCAAGGAAGGCCAGCCTTGCTGCGCTGCCAGCGAGCCAAGCGTCTCATAAGTACCCTGCAGGATGCCCTGCGTGCCGATATAGATCCAGGAGCCAGCCGTCATCTGACCGTACATGATCAGACCCTTGGCTGCCAGTTCGTCAAAATGCTCCTGCGTTGCCCAATGGGGCACCAGGTTCGAGTTGGCGATCAAAACGCGGGGCGCGTCGGTATGAGTTTTAAAAATACCAACCGGCTTGCCCGATTGCACCAACAAGGTTTCATCTTCGTCAAGTTCGCGCAAGGATCTTAGAATGGCGTCAAAAGCCTCCCAGGAACGGGCAGCCTGACCTCTTCCGCCATAAACAACCAGGTGGTCGGGATCTTCCGCGACAGCTGGGTCGAGATTATTTTGGATCATGCGATACGCGGCTTCAATGAGCCAGTTCTTGCAAGTTAATTTCGTCCCGGTAGGGGCGTGGACTACTCTTACTTCGGACATTTGGTGAGCCTCCTGATTTTTTAGTAGATTAGCTCAATTATACAATATGCGCGAAGACTTGGCACTGAACGTGGGATAAGACAGAGTAATTGAGTTTTTTTATGATATCCGGTTCTTCAATCCTCGGGACAAGTTCCTCAAAACAGATTCCTTACCGTTTTTTCACCATAGCCAGGTCCAAACAAGAGTAAAGACATTTAGCGCTAAGCTCAGACAGATCAGGAAGCGGTCAAACAGACTGGAATAACCGGCAACTCCGATGATATTGATGAAGAAAAGAATGAGCGAAGCGATGATGCCGGACCATTTCGCAATACCTTGCGGCAAAAAGACCATGCCAAGTGCCAGAAGGATGGGGATCAGCATCATTAAGGCTGCCATCATCAGGTGGGTTTGGGTCATGGGCTTTCCATCGATAAAGCCAGCAGCCTGACCTTTTTCGTAAAGTCGCAAGACATCTCCAAGCAGGTAGATCAGCATCAGCGCTACCCAGGAAATGGACAGCTGGACGCGTCGGGGATCCATCGAAACAATCTCTTTTATCATTGTTGTTTCTCCTCTTTCATCATTACGATGACACTACCACGCTTATGCCCGCTATCGACCAACGCGTGGGCTTTTTGAATGTCCTCAAAGGCAAATCGCGTCTCAATGACAGCCTGAAGCTTGCCGGAAAGATACCAGTCCACCAGGCGTTCCAATTGTTGCTTGTTTTCTTTGGATACGCTCGTGCTGCCTACCGTGGCATAGATGCCTCCCTGTCTCAGGGATTGTTTTGCCATTTTCCGAGGGAGTTTGCCAACAGCATCGAACACAAGATCATACTGCGCCAAGGGAAATGACCAGATCCTTGTTCTTCGCGCTGGCAATGCCGGTGACATTCATACCCAGATTACGGGCGATCTGCACAGTTATGCTGCCCACCGCTCCGGAGGCTCCATAGATCAAGGCTTGTTTTCCAGGCGCTGCTCCTGCCTTTTCCAGAAAGAACAGAGCAGTGGTCCCTCCAAACACAAGGCTGGCGATATCGGCGGGATCCTTGCCCTCCGGTATCAGAGCAATGGCGCTTTCCTCGGGAACTGCCACATATTCTGCGTGGCAGCCGAAGAGCATTCCCGGGGTAGCGCCAAAAACTCTTTCACCAACCTTGAAAGTATGGACGTTTTTACCGATGGCAGCAATGGTGCCGACGTAGATCGTGCCCAGAATGGGTTGGCGTGGTTGGTGGAAACCCAGCACCAGCCGCATCAGGGTTCTAATGGGTTCCTCCGCCTTTAAAGCTCTCGTCCGGACATCGGCGGAGTTGACCGCGGTCGCTTCCACTCGCACCATCACCATGTTCGGCTTCAATTCGGGCAAGGGAACCTCCATGGTCCTGATAACTTCCGGACCGCCATAGCGAGTAACCACGGCTGCCTTCATGCGTGCTGGTAAATTGTTTCCGATTCTTTCCATCCCTTTATTCCTCATCATAGGAAAAGACTTCTTCCAGGGTTTTGCCGAAGACCCTTGTGATGGCAAATGCCAATTCCAGAGAAGGTGAATACTTGCCATTTTCAACTGCCAGAATAGTCTGACGGGTCACCCCAACTAAGTCTGCCAACTGTTGTTGGGTCATTTCATTGGCCATGAAACGAAGGGTACGAATGTTATTGGAGATGCAGGTTTTCTTTGTCATCATCACAGCCCCCTTTCATAGCCGATAATGTAGGTGATCCACATGCCAAGGTTGGAGAGTAAGACCGTGAAAGCAAGCGCATAAAAGAAGGTTTGGAACCCCAATCCCGTCACCAGGAGGACGAGGGCAACCAGGAAGGAGAGAAAGAAGACCCATCTGAAAGTTTTCGTGGCATGGCCTTCGATGTAGCGGTCGCGTTCGTCGGTCTTTTCCTCAAAGCCCTGTCCACCGGCACGTTTTTCAATTGTCATGATCAATATAGCGCTGAGCGCGTCCAGCACCAGAAAACCAACGACCAGGACAAGCAGGTAAACGCCCCAGGCTCTGGCAAGCTCTTCGCCGCCTATGGGCGCTATTCTTTGACGATTCCAGATGAAAGTCAGGATGAACCAAATCAGATTGCTTACAGCTGAGAGAATGGCTATTTTGGTACGGTTGAGCATATGTTCCTCCTAATGCCTGGCGACAACATTTTATTTGTCGTCAATTCTTTACGAGTTGTTAAGTATGTTAGACATATGGTACTAATTTATTTACTTAATGTAAAGTAATTTTTACACATATTTTGAAAATTCATTCTTTAAAAATGGGGCGGAGAACTTTCATCCACTTGTGAAAGATTTAGGTGAAGCTTCTAATAAAAAAACAGGCATGCTTATGGGAACCTTTTATGAAAAATAAAACCAAAGTTATAAATTCGGTTTGGCGAGGATAGAATAAGTTAAAATTTAGTAATAACCTCAATGCGTTTCACAACAAACATGGAATAGACCGTAACGTGCAGGAATTCAGCAAGCGGGAGGAAAAATGATCGTGATCATTTCAGATGACAGCAGAGGGGATTGGGGCAGGTTGCTGGAAGAAGCTTTGCTCCCGACAGGAAGGCAGCTTGTTCGCTTTGCTGCCGATAATCTCGATATCAACCCTTGTACCGGCTGTAGCAGCTGCAGCGGAAAGACCTATGGGCGCTGCGTCATGCAGGATGATATGCAGCAGGTTGTGCAGAAGATCGCTGGCTGTCAGGCGCTTGTATTGCTTTCTCCGGTGGTGTTTGGCGGCGTCAGCCACCATATTAAAAAGGTGATGGACCGCGTCGCCTTGCTGGGCGACCCCCGCTACCGCATGAAGGACGGGGAGTTGGTAAAAGGCATGAGGGTGGTGCCGGGCATGAGATATTACATGATCGGTGTCGGAGATAAGTTGAGTGAAGCCGAGCAGAAGGCATTTTTGTCCCTTCATGCCGAAAACCGAAAGATCATGGACGTGCAAGGACAAGCTTTCATCCTCGACAGCAGATTTGACAAGAGCGCGCTTGAGCAAGTCGCAAAGGAGATCAGCCATGAATGAGACGGAAATAATGTTGCTTTATGCCAGCCCCAGACGTAAAGGTACCAGCGCTATGCTGCTTGAGCGCGTCCGCGCGGTTACAGGCGGCGAGGTGGTCTTTGTGCCTCAAAAGGGTTCTCTGGATGACCTGGTTCTAACAATGCAAAAAGTTGAAACAATTGTCATATCCGGTCCCTGCTACATCAACACCTATCCAGCCAGACTGATCGAATTGCTGGAGACGGCGGCTCAGGTGGGCGGGTTTTCCGGGCAGAAGCTTTATGGCATCATCAATGGAGGCATGCCCTACATACACACGCATCAGCACGGGCTTGCCAATCTTCGGTTTTTCGCGGAACAGAACGAACTTACCTGGATGGGCGGCTTCGTGCTGGGTGGCGGCGCGATGTTGGATGGACAGCCGCTGGAGAAGCACATGAGCCATCGGAAAGTCGTGCCAGCTTTTGATCAGTTCATTCAACATATCGCGAAGGGAGCCCCATCCCCAGACAGCTTGTATGAACAGGCACAACCCGCACCTGGCAAACTCGTGACCCGTATTTTTGCCCACTTGCTGACTTTCATGGTAGTAAAGAAGCTTAGAAAGCACGGCTATGATCCAGACGCGCCCATTTGCTGATTACAGGTACAAAGTTAGAACTTAGTAGTATTATTTTAGAGATGTATAAGAAATGGAGTTGGTCAAATGATAGAAAAGACATATGAAACAGCCTCTGGCACCATCCACTATTGGATCAGCATGATCGATGCCAATGAGCTTACTTTGGTTTTTCTACCTGGCTTAACTGCCGATCACCGGTTGTTTGAGAAACAAATTGAACATTTTAAGGATAAGTACAATATTGTCGTCTGGGATGCGCCTGGTCATGCCGCATCATGGCCCTTCAAGTTTGACTTCGATCTCTTTGACAAGGCAAAATGGGTGAATGGGATCCTTGAACAGGAAAAAATAACGAAGCCAGTGATCATCGGGCAATCCATGGGCGGTTTTGTGGGCCAGGCTTTCATGGAGTTGTTTCCCGAAAAATTAAAAGGTTTTGTCGCTATTGACTCCACCCCTTTGCAAAGAAAATTTATCAAGGACAGAGAGCTTTGGATGCTGAAAAGAATGCGGTCAACCTATTATCGTTTTCCCTGGAAATTCTTAGTCAGGGTCGCTACAAATGGCGTCGCGACATCTGATTATGGCAGAAATCTGATGCGGGAAATGATGATGGTCTATGAAGGGGATAAGGAAAGATATGCTGATTTAACCAGCCATGGTTTTAAGCTCATTGCCGAAGGAATGGAATCTGACCTGCCTTATCTTATTAAGTGTCCGGCTTTGTTGATCTGTGGTGAGAAAGATCGGGTAGGGTATTGCCTTAGGCTTAATCAGGAATGGCATGAAGAGACCGGCATTCCGATTGTATGGGTCAAGGACGCAGGGCATAACTCGAATACGGACAAGCCTGAAGTTGTCAATCAGGCGCTTGAAGCTTTTATTGAAGGAATAGCTTAAATAGATTAATTGGTAGATGATAAGATAAAAACAGCCTAAAACCTCTTATTTTTGTTGTCGAGTTTGTTAGAAAAGAGGGTTATCTTCGTGATCCTACCTACAATTTAACATGTTTGGTGTGACATTGTACGGACGGTGGTTCATCCCCGTCCGTTTATTTTTTTCTTTATAGATTCAAGTTTTCTATGATCGCTTTTGTTAATTTCATAGCGGATGGAGACCTGTGCCCGCGAAGCAGGGTATCGTCCCCATCCATACATGACAAACTACTAAATGTTTTGCGGTCTGCATTAAACATTTCTACTGATTTCGGTTTATGAAATCATCCAGCGCTTTATCGATCTCCGCGCTGTGACCAACCATCATATGTCCGCCGTCTGGGAATGAGACGAGCGTGAGGTTGGGAAAACGGTGCTGGGCGTTCCTAACTTTTGCGAAACTTGCCACGGGGTCATCTTCAGAATGCAAGATCAAGGTTGGCACTTTCAGGGTTTCGATCGGATACTGGTCAAAGTTCCTTTCCATATCTGGATTAGTCAGTTTTCCATCCAACAGTACACCGGTTTTCCTGTCAGCGATGGGTTGAATGACCCTTACGGTTGAGGCGGGCATACCAAACATAGAAGGCATGAGCGGACTGATCAGGTACATGGCATAATCGGACAAAAACGGCTCCGGTGCGGCTTGATACTCAAGAAATTTTTCTGGTTTTTCAGTTACCGGCATTGCGGAACAATACAGTATCAAGCCTTTGACCCGCTCCGGATAGTCGAGCGCGAAGCGAATAGCGGGAGTACCTCCAGCGGAGGTTCCCAAAACAAAGACCTGATCGATCCCAAGTTGATCAAGCAATTCTACATAGGCAGCCGCTTGTTCCTTGGGCGTTCCATCCCCCATAACAGCCGAGCCGAGGTAACCAAAGCGCGAAGGCGCCAGCAAGCGGTTTCGACCGATCCGGCTTCTAACGTTTTCGTACGCCTGATCATAGCCGCCAAAAAGACCATGAACAGATAAGACCACTTCTCCTTCGCCCTCATCAATATAGGTCATTGGTCCGTAGGAGAGTTCTGCCGTCTTTACTTCATACGAGCTTAGCTTCTCCCTGGCTTGATCAAGTCCAAGATTGCAGCGGACAGCCTGGATCAAAAAATACAATACGAATATCAGTAAGAAGGCGTACAGAATCCATTTCATTTTAAAGTTCCTCTCTTTTCTATTTTCCTTTGTCATTTCAGGTTTGCTCCTCTTTTTGCTTTAACTCTCTTTAGTTGTTTGTTCTGTGATATTAAGGATCTCTGTCACAAGGCAGAAAAAGTCTCGATAATCGCTCTCATCGTTAAGGTCGATCCCCAATAGTTCAGCACTAATTTGCCGATTCAGGAAGGCGGATTGAATGGTGGATAAAAGCATGAAAGCCTTGATCTTTCTGATCTTTTCTGGCTCCATGTCTGGTATTGCCTTGAGGATTGCTCTATAGCTAACAGCTGAGTTGCTTTTTTCGTTTGGTTGGGAGAGATCGCCAAGTATGGAGATCTTGGATATCTCCGGGTGATCTAACAGGTATCGAAAGACGCTGGCGATAAAAGCTGCGTTGTCATCTGCGCCTTTCCGCCCATCGCTTTCTTGTGTGTCTGTTGATCTTTCTCTAGTAGGGAAGATCTTCATGATATGAGAGATGATCCGCTGGACGCAGATCTCGATCAAATTGTTCTTGGAACCAAAATGATAATTGATCAGCCCGACAGCAATATCCGCTTTTTGCGCGATATCTCTTATTGTGATGTTCTCGATCAATCCTTCAGATTGTTGGATCAAAGAGATCGTTGTGTTGATGATTCTTTCTTTAATATCTATTTGGTTTTGCATCTTATTATTCTTTTCCACTTATAAATTGAACACCGTTCAAATTTATTTTAATGGATATCCTCAGAGTGTCAAGGCAAACCTTATACCAGCAAAGGAATATCCAGTTTAGATCGCAAAATGGAAAAAAATACCCTCTTTTTTTCTCTCTTTTCTAGACAGAAAGGGCTTTGATATACTCAAACCTTTTCGTATCCTTAACAAGAATTTCACATCGATGCATTATATTGTTTAAGCACCGACTCTCTGAGAATCGGTTAAATTGCGCTTTTACATGTCCAAATCGCAAAAACGAGGTATAGGAATGACCATTAGACTTTTAGTTTTCTTATTTTCAATTGTTGTATTGATCCTTGTGATCGTCCAGAAGAAGGTCATAAAATGGCCAAAGGCTTTGCTCATCGTAGCTGCTTTGGCGTTGGTGTTATATACAGCTTTTCTATATCTCATCCCCTGCCTTCCAGCTCTGAAACCAAGCGGAAGTCTGGCAGTCTCAAGCGATATGGTCTACTATCGCTATGAATCGGACATCCCAGAGATGCTGACCCACGGCAACGAAAGAGAGATCCCTGTTCAGGTTTGGTTCCCCGAAAATTTGCAGGCAGGCAAACACCCTCTGCTTTTGTTCTCCCCCGGTTCATTTGGCACTGGTACATCCAATGAAACCTTGTATTTGGAACTGGCTTCCCGAGGCTATATAGTGATGGGTATAAGTCATCCCTACCACTCCTTTTTCAGCGACATGTCTGACGGCAAAAGCATTATGGTGGATCTTGATTTTCTTAAGAGCGTAATGGCTTCTCAAGGCTCTGAAGACCTGGAAGGCACCCTGGCGTTATCAAAGGAATGGACACAAGTCAGAATTGACGACCTTAATCTTATTCTGGACAAGATCCTGGATTCAAATATCGACAATGAGTATGAGCAGTATATCGACACAAATCGGATCGTATTATCAGGTCATTCCCTTGGCGGCTCGGTGGCATTGGCGCTTGGCAGACAAAGAAGTGAGGATATACGCGCCCTGATGATCCTGGAATCTCCATTTTTGGCGGACATTACAGGCACTGACGGAGATAAATTTGTATTTACAGACGAAGAATACCCGCTGCCTGTCTTGCATATCTATTCAGACGCGCTGTTTTCAAAGATCGACCAGATCACAACCTATGAAATGAACGTAAGATTGATGAGAAGCGATAACCCCATGTATGTGAATAGGCACATCTCGGGCACAGGGCATTTTGGGCTGACAGATATGATCTTGCTAACGCCGGTCCTCACCAATATGTTCGATGGCGGGCTGGATACTCGCCCTTCGTCGGAGACTCTGGTGGAACTGAACGGATATGTGCTCAACTTCTTAGAGCAATATAACAAGTAAAAAGCTGACCCCTGATAGCGTTTTACCTCTGTATAAATTTTTTTAGGAGGCACAGATGGACAAGCTGTATAAAAAGAATGAACTTGGTTTTTCTCTGTTTTTAATTATTGATTACATAGTTTTCTATAGCGCGGCTGAGGTCCTTTCAAAAAGGATCGGCGTTGAGAAGTCATTGACTTTTGCTTTTACTTTCATTTTCACAGTCAGCCTTTTGTATTGGATCAATAAAAATGGTTTGAAAGAAAAATATGGGCTTACCAGCCCTCAGATCCCCGCAAAGAGGCTTTTATATTACATCCCGTTGGTCTTGATCGCCTCAGTCAATCTTTGGTTCGGGGTTCGGTTGAATTATTCGATCCTTGAAACCGTGCTTTATGTCTTGACGATGTTCTGTGTTGGATTTTTAGAGGAGATCATCGCCAGAGGTTTCATCTTTAAAGCTTTGGAAAAAGATAACACGAAAAGGGCGATCATCATTTCCAGTGTGGCATTCGGTGTGGCGCATATCTTCAATTTGTTCAACGGCAGCGGTATGGAGTTGCTGGCTAATTTTCTTCAGGTCTTTTATGCTATCGCGGTCGGCTTTCTCTTTGTCACCTTGTTCTACAAGACAAAGAGTTTGCTGCCGAGCATCATCTGCCACGGCGTCCTGAATGCTCTAAGCGCTTTCGCGAATGTCGAAGCGGCGACAACAGAAGTGCAGATCTTTTCAGCCCTGGCGCTGATCGTCCTATCAGCTGGATATAGTTTCTATATCTATCGCGCTGTTAAATGAGTTCAAAGATAAGCGCCAGCTATATTGTGTTAGAAGCCTCTTCTAACGATTGTATGCCAGCCAAAGGCTGACATTGCCGAACACCATCATCAGTGCCATTATTAGCGATAAAAGCAACTGTCCGATCGCTGCTGCTGGGATAGGCTCCATCGGATATGGCTCGATAAAAAGGGAGAGACAGGCTCTAAAAACCCAAACAAAGGTCAGCATTGTGTGGAAAACGAGGGTCTCCATATTTAATGCGAGCGCGCTTTTGCCCAATATGATCAAAACGAGACTGCTTCCCAAAAGCAAAGCGGAAAAACAATAGTTTGTATAATCAATCCCAACAATGAGATTTTTATATTGCATCGGCAGGTAGTCATACCAACGAAACATGCGCGGCACGAAAAAATGCCAGAGACCGACCAAAGCGCTAAATCCTAATGAGACGTAGTACAGGATATTTCTTGCTTTCTCCATTTCCAATTCCTTTCATTGGTGATCGCAGTAAAAGAGGTTAAAAATCTAATTTTAGCAAGTCTTACGGTTCGATTTGATCCTTTAATTTTAGTAAGACCTCAATATACTCCTTGGGCAGGTCGGCGTGAATATCATGGGCGGATTGAAAACCTCCGATGTACTGGCTGTTTGGCACCAGATCGACAACTCTTTGCGCGTCTGTTTCGTCCATTGCCGCGAGCAAAATCCCGTTGGCATCATAATGTGAAGGAGCGGTCAGTTTGCTGGGCGCGACATGCATCACGATGGTAGGGGATTGAATTTTTTTCAATATTTCTTCCGTGTCAAAGCCCTCAAACCAGGAAAAGTCATAAAATGTCACCCCGAATCGCAGATCATAACAGCCGGTTCCGTCCTGCATACTGGCATTTAATGCATAGATCGAGTTGATTCCCAACTCCGGTGGATAGAACCATATTTTGGGAACCTGACCGGGGTGTTTATCCATATATCTCAAGGCGGGATCTTTCACGATCTTGTTCCAGGTTTGCGGGTCTTCGGCGTTGAAAACTGCCTGCATATAGTCATGTTCCAATGAGTATTCCATGAAGGTATCGATCTCATTTTGATCGAGATAGTCATGCATTATTTTGAAGCCCAGCCACGAAATTGTCTTTTCCGCTCGACCGGGAAGGGTGGAAAAGAAGGGCCCGTCTTCGAGGACGGTGGCGATAATGAATTCGGGAGCATTGGCAGAAACGTAAGCTGCGAGTAAGGCTCCGGAGGAATGCCCGGAAATGTAGACCTTGTCCTGAATAACGTTTTCGATAAACCAAATGATATCGTTGCCTATCGCGACCGCATTGTACTTATCAGGATCTTTAGATGATTTGCCATGACCATAGTAATCAAGGGCATAAACATGGAATTCCTTTGACAATTCGGGCAATACTTTTGCATAATCATAGCTGCTTGCCTGCTGGCCGTGCAGCAAAAGCAATGCCGGACCATTGTTCGGACCTTCTATATAATAGATCTCTGAGCCGTCATCCAGGATGGCTGTGTTTTCAGTAAAACCTAATTTATCGCCCGCTTTGTTCATGAAATTTGCATTGAAATAATCGTAATTCAGGTTTCTATAGGCAAAAATGCTAATAGCTATTATTGTGAGCAGAACTACAATGCCTATAGCGATAATGACTTTCATTCTTTTCTCCATATTTCGCTCCTTTAAAAGTATAGTCCCACTTTTTACATCTTTTTTGCGATGTCTAAATTAATGGGGAAATTCCCGAAATGTCGTTCACGCAGAATTGACAACAGCAAAATCTGGGCCTGTTTTCTTATATAATAATCTCGAATGACGACAAGATAAGGAGCCAAACATGATCCATCAATTCGAACTGCCAATCATCGAAACACTTCAATCCTGGGGCGCGAGTATGCAGCCCTTCTGGAAAGCCATCACCATACTTGGTGACGAAACCTTCTATCTGCTTTTCATGCCTTTGGTCTATTGGTGTGTCAACGCCCTGGCGGGTTTTCGGATCGGGATCATGCTCCTGCTGAGCGCTTCGACCAACAGCTTTTTCAAGATGATCTTCAAGAGTCCCCGCCCTTACTGGCTAACTGACAAGATCAAAGCTGGCGCTTTTCATGATTCCTTTGGTTTGCCCTCAGGTCATGCCCAAAACTCCGCTGCCGTTTGGGGCTGGACCGCAAAAGAGAACAACAAAACCGTCGCGACCTGGATTCTGAGCGTTATGATCCTCCTGATCGGCCTGTCGCGCATCTTCCTCGGTGTGCACTTTATCAGCGATGTCTTGCTCGGTTGGACCATCGGCGCGGTTTTGGTTTTGATCTTTGCCCACTACTCGAAGCAAATCGGTCAAAACCTGCTCAAGCTATCCCTCCCAAAAAAGCTCCTGTTAACTGCTCTCAGCGCGCTTCTGATGATCCTTTTACCCGCCCTGGTGAAATCGCATTCCAGCAGCTGGCAGGTTCCGGCGGAGTGGATCGCGCTTGCTGGTGAGATCGACTCGATGAACCTGAATGGAGCTCTGACCACCGCTGGCGTTTGGTTTGGCATGCTGGCTGGCTTCTCGATCTTGCTGCACAGGAATGGAATACTTCAGTCTCATTTGGGGAGCTGGCAGAAGGCCGTTCGCTTTCTGATCGGGATCGTGGGTGTCTTCGCGCTTTATGCAGGGCTGGGTAAACTTTTCCCAAAGAATTTGGGGCTGATCAGTATGATCCTGCGCTTTATCCGTTACAGCCTGATCGGATTCTGGGTCTCCTGGTGGGGCCCCATGTTATTCCAGAAACTTGGCATTGGCGTGATCGAGCCCTATCTGCCCGAGCAGGTGAAATAGAGCTTTTTAGAGCATAAGCCCAAACTCAAGGCGCACCTCGCCTCGCTCAATATCGTCGTTTTGATAGTGGTTGGCATCCAGCCCGATCAATTTAAAGCCGCATGTCCGATAAAAACGGATAGCAGGGTCATTGCAGCTTTGCGTTTCGAGTACGATTGCTCGCTGCCCGGAGTTTTTTGCTTTTTCAATGGCACGCGACATTAAAACTTTGCCAAGTCCCTGATAACGGTGCGATTCTTCCACCCACAGGTCAACTATTCGCAGGCGATTATTCCAGCTTTCATCGGAGGTCTCAATGAACGCGATTATTTCATCGCCCTCGAAAACAGCCAGTACCCAAGGGTCTTCCAACCAATCGGAAAAAAGACCACTTTCAAAACTCTTTATCACTGGCTCGGGGAATTTTTCCCTTCTGAGTTTCAGCGTTATTTCGTTTTCATCATGCTTTATTTCCACACGATAATGATGCGTTGTTGTATATCGGAAAAGAAAGTTTTTGCCCTTCCAACTCTGGTCCAATTCCCGAAATTCCATTATTTTATCTCCTCAACAGTGCCTAAATACTGATTAATTGCCTCAGAAAGCAAGTTTTCAGGGTTATGATGCAAAACCTGCATGCCGCAGGCAGCCGCGCCAAGGCAGTTCTCGAGCCGGTCATCGATAAAGAGAATGTTCTCGGGATTCTCGCCCAGTCTGGCAGCCACGCAATGGTAAAATTTCGGCTCTGGCTTCTCAAAGCCCAGCTCCCCTGAGCTTACAGCAGCGACGAAATGCTTCGAGGTCGGCAGGGTAAAAAAGTAATCCACCATATAAGAAAGATGATTGGTCGCCGCGGCAAATTTGAAGTGCGGGATCTTCTCAAACAGATCCGGCTCCTTGAGCTGGTATATCTTTTCGACCAGATTTTTCACTTCCGTTTCGACTTCTTCTTTGCTGATGCCCAGCTCCTGAACAAAATGAGCCAAAAAAACGGTATCCGGATACAAAAAGCCAAAACCATCAAAAATCTTTTGCTCATACGGAGTGAGATAAACTCCAGGCTTTCGGGTAAACAAAACCTCAGTGAAATCAAAGGCGATGGCGGTGATCATGACCTCAAGTTTACACCTGATGAGCCATAAATTGAGAAAAAGATTTACGTTCGTTCGGAAAATTAAGACCTCCGTTCTGGCTTGAAAGTGAGACCAAGCCAGAAACAAATTGTTTTTATATTGATTACAAAACTTCTTGGATTTTTTTGTTTGTAGGAATATAATTTACGATGAAAACCATTCCACTCGCTGATGGAACGCCCATCATAAAAAAGAGAGAAAAAGATGAACAAGATTCTTCCAATATTCCTTTTGATCTTAATGATCGCCTCACTCACGGCCTGTTCATCTCAGCCCGTCGAAAAGACCAACAATCCGCAACCGGAAACATCTGTGGCGGATTCAATCCCTCTTGTCGAACAGCCCATTGAAGAGCCCGCTTCAGAACTGCAGGAGATGGTCGTTTTTTTTGATCCAGTTTTAGAATCTATGATATGCGCCGCGCTGGGTAAGCCCATGGGTAGTATTACCGCAGCAGAAGCTGAAGCTGTGACAGCGCTGGATCTCGGTTTCGAATGGCATTATTTTTTTCCAGACAAAAAGCCTATCCGCGATATTGGCGGGCTGGAATACTTCAAAAACCTCGAATACCTCGATCTCTCCAATCACGAGATCACTGATATCACACCACTTGCGGGGCTCGGCAAGCTCACTTCGTTGGTGCTGGGCGGCAACCCGATCGTGGATATCGAGCCGCTTGTCAAGTTGACGGACCTCAAACTGTTGATCCTGACCGACTGTGAGGCACAGGATTACAGCCCGCTCGCCAATCTCACCAGCCTTGAAATTCTCATGCTGAACAATTCGACGATCACGGACGCGACGCCGCTTGCTAACCTGACAAACCTGAAATTGCTCAACCTTGCAGGCTGCGCGCTAAACTATTCTCCATTGTCAGCTATTTACGCCAATCTCGAAAACAAGGATTTCGTTATACCGTCAAGTCTTTCTGAGCTTGGGTTTACCATGAACGATGAAAGACACCAGGCTGAGTATTGGGGCGAGAATTTTGATGTGCGCCTCAACCATGAGGAATGGGGATTTTCCGGGGAGGATTGGACCCAAAACTGCCTCAGGGTGGTTTTTGGAGGGGAATCCTATAAAGTTGACATTGGTTACTATCCAGAGCAAAACGCTTATGTGGTTTTAGCTGTTCTGGATGGCGAAATGGTAGTGAACTATGTTTATAACTTTGCTGAAGGAAGCGAAAACCTGTTTGAGAACCGGGACAGCCTCGAGGGACACATCCGCACGATATTCCCTAACGCCAGCGAAGACGAAGACCTTCTGCTCGCGCCCATCCGCTTCCATACCAACGTGTTGCAAAGCACCTTTGGCATGACTGCCAATCAATTATTCCAGCTGCCATTCGAGCCACCTGCCGAGAAGATATCATTGACAAGTCTGGGTTTCATTGAAAGCAAGGAGGTTCGAGGCTGGCTGTACGTTCATAATGGACCAGGAGAATATTTCGATGTCTCGATACATGATCCCAAACAGGAACCATGGGAGGGTGGTGGCGGTGAGGTGCGCTTTTACACGCCCTTGAGTGAGGAATATCGCATCGCGGTCACATATTATATCGATGAGAGAAAGTTCACGGTGAAAGCCGATGACAACAATGGCGGCGGTGCGGAATACCATTTTTTGATCGACGCCAACGAGCTGATCGACATATGGTGCAGCGATAAGGATTTAACGGTCGAGCAGTACTTCAAAAAGGCTATTAACGATCCAGCAATAACGGATACCCACGATATATATCATTATTCAATTAAGTTGATGGTTGGTGTCGTGGAGGGGACATTCGGCATGGGTTTAGAAGAGCTTTACGTGCTGCAGGAAGAATGACCTTGTTCAAACATTATTGTTCGAGGTCGGATCAAAAGTTGACTGCAAATTCAAGTTCAACTCTTAATCTCGACCTTGTATTATAAAATCGTTACGATTCGCCAGAAACCAAGCCTTCTCACCTGCCCGTGGTGCTTTCCCAGGGGGCGGGAGAAGGTGCCCAAAGGGCGGACTGACTACTCTGGTTACCAAAGTAAGAGGATAAATGAAAGCAAAACGTCAGATTGAAATTACCAAAATAATGGGCGATTTCAATCTCAACTTTTTCCCCAATTACAGAGCGTTGGGAAATGTTCACCTGACAAACGCAATCGGTTACCACATAAGATTATCAACCAGAAAGACTATTTGAGCTCGATTCCACCAAAGGCTTCCGGCTCAGGGTAATTTCTTCGATCATATCCGAAAATACGCTGTCATAGTTATAGACAGAAATCCCGCCGGTGCCGATATCGTAATAATATGCCTGCAGGTTTAGCTCCCCTGACGCGACCCTTTCCCTGACAAACTCATAGGTCATAAGATTATCCAACTGTTGGACCGCATTTAGCTTCTCGAGCATGATGACCTTATCTTCTTCCTTCATTTCAGGATATTTCTGGTCAATATAGTTGGAAATCGACACGCTTTGAGAGATCCACTCGCTGGTATACGGCAGAAGCTCTTTATAATCTTCCAACTTCCGAATTGCCGCGCAGCCGCCGCAGTTGGAATGTCCGCATACGATCAGGTTTTTAACTTTCAGGATTTTAACAGAGTATTCAATCGCCGAAACCACTGAGGGGTGGGTATCCGGTTCTTCCTCTCTGGGCACAATATTGGCGACATTCCTCATCTGGAATATCTCACCTGGTTTAGCCTGAAACAGCGTTTCTGCGTCCACTCTGGAATCTGAACAGCCGATGAAGAGAGTATGCGGGTCCTGCCCCTTTTTTAATTCCTGGTAAAAGTCCTTATTGAACTCATATTCAAGTTCTTTAAATCTTTCAATCCTTTTTTTCAAGTTCATAATCACCATCCTGTCAAAGTATTGCCGGGATCAAATTGTTGAAAATCTGTTTATTTAGCTTAACAACTAGGAACTGAATCAACCATCAAAAGTCATGGCGGGTCAATAATTCCATTATATCCAATTTTTCGCTTAAGCCGACACCAACCCTCGACATCAAGCCAGGGCAATTCGTTTTGAATCCAACCTAATTTAAAAATGGAAGACCACAGATCTTTGAGCGAGACAAGTGAATGGTATCAATTAGTTTTGTGTAAAGAAGATCAATTTTAATGGCCAGACATGTTGGTATAAAGTGTCCTCACAGCATCATTATCCCAACATTTACTCGATATTAAATCTTCCATGAACCTGCTTTAACAAAGTTTTGTTAAATTTATTATGTTACATTTTGTAACAAATTTCTTGTTTTAATTGAGGTTACTGAAAAAAATTATGAGAAATGCACAAAAAATCATATTTGGTATCGCGCTGGTAATTGTCGGTATTATTTTCGCATTAAATGTGCTGGGCATATTTGAAATTAATATCTTCTTTCCTGGCTGGTGGACTTTGTTTATTATCATTCCCTCTTTTGTTGGTTTGTTTGGGAAACATGACAGGTTCGGAAGTCTCATAGGGCTCGCGATCGGGGTGGCTCTTCTCCTTTCGGCTCAAAACATTATAGACCTATCTCTCCTCTGGAAGCTGTTTGTTCCGATCGTTCTTATTTTGATCGGTATAAAAGTCATTTTCAACACCTCGCGCAATCGACAGACAAGTGAGATCATTAATAATTTAAAACACGATGGTTTTTCTTACGGAAAAGAAACAGCAGCTTTTACTGCTCAAAGCATCAACTATGATGGGCAGGTCTTCGAAGGCGCGGCATTGGATGCAGTTTTCGGAAGCATCATTCTTGACCTCAGAAACGCTATTTTCGAACAAGATAGTGTCATCACCGCCTCAGCTATTTTCGCGGGCATTGAAATCATTGTTCCAAATTACGTACAGGTCAAAACTGAGTCCAATTCAATTTTTGGAGCTGTCTCCGATAAGCGAAATTACACAAATTATCAGAATCCTCAGGCCGACAGTGCGATCACTTTGTATGTTGAGGGGACTTGCTTGTTTGGAGGCGTAGAAATTAAATGAAATCCTGGCATAACACGATAAAATATGCAGCCATCGCTTTCGCCGTGCTTATCATAATAGGCACGGTAAGCGGATTAATGGGCTTTTTCTCTCTCTTTACACCTTTTCTATCCACCAATGCCGTAGGGGAATATACAACATACGAAATTAAGAATGAGATCAGCGTTTTGGATATTGATATCCACAGCATTGAACTTGAGATCATTACAAGTGCTGACCCCAACCTCAGGGTGGAAAGCAATTACAAACATTTATCCGTGGTCGAGGATAATAACACCCTGCTGATAAAGGATAAAAGCAAACAATTCTTAAATGCTCATGGTTTGGCAGTCCTGAAGATCTATATTCCCGAAAACAAGACATTTGACAAAGTGAAGATCAATTTTGGCAGCAGCAGATCAAATTTGGACAGCCTGCAGGCAAGATCAATTGATATGCGATTTGGCACAGGCAAAGCCGTTCTGCAAAAGATCACCGCGAGTGATGACGCTTATATAGATGCTGGCGCGGGACAACTCGTGATCAGGGATAGCGAATTCAACAATTTACACCTGGAAGTGGGTGTGGGTAGCTTTGAGTTTACTGGCGCTCTCTTTGGCAGAAACACATTGAATATGGGTATCGGTTCAAGTCAAATCAACTTGCTTGGCTCGCTGGACGATTACAGATTGAATGTTGTCAAGGGGCTTGGCAATATCCAGGTCGACAAACGATCCATTCAAGACGATGCACAACTCGGACAAGGAGATATACAACTCTTTGTTGAGGGCGGTATCGGTTCTATCAGGATCAGCTTTGCAAAGCAATAATCCATAAAAATGATTCCAGTTCTCTGGGATTTGGGTTGTAACGCCAAAGCAAAAAAAAAAATTTCTGATAGGTACTGGTAATGATCCAGATGTAAAACCACCGCTGTAAAGGAAAATACGATGAACGATGAAGTCGATATTAGAAGAGAAAGTCTGAACAAAGTGGCTTTTGGCATTGCTGCGATGTTTGGAATCTATTGGATATATTCAATTTTCATCGCAGATAAACTATCCATCAGCAGTGGTTTCAAGCCGATAACAGGATATGTCCTCTTATACGCAATTGGGCTGGAAGTCTTTCTTTTTATTGCAAGAAAAACAGATGAGCAAGCATATGCGAAAAGCAAAGTTTCCTCCAAAACGCTTTTGATCTGTTTTTTGCTGCAATTCACAGCCTTGATGATCAGAGCGATCATAGGTATCCTGGAAAAGGATGCCTCAACTGACGATCTGATTACCCTCTCACCATACATGATTTTCATGTTATTGATCTTTGCTCCTGTCGTTGAGGAACTTGTTTTCAGGCATTTGTTCGCGACCAGGCTGCTAAAGTATGGGGAAAGGTTTTACATTCTGGTATCCGCCCTTTGTTTTGCGCTCGTGCATGGTTTTTCTCTGGGTTTTCAAGGCATGATCTATCCATTCTTCCTGGGTCTGATCTACGCTTATCTGATGGTCAAAAGTGGCAATATCATCCTGGTAATGATCATGCATGCCTTATCTAATTTATTCGGAAGCATCCTCATCCAATTCTTTATCGGGGTTTCCAAAGAAGCGACCATCATTTATATGATCCTCCTGATGGTCCTGGGTGTGATTGGATTAGTCTTATTCTTCAGGAATAGAAAAAATATCAGTCTTGATGGCACCCCAGGGCTTGTTAACAAAGCGGCACTGAAAGACGTGATTACGAATAAAGGTATTCTCTTCTTCACCGCCTTTACCGCGATCATTGTCTTGCTGAAGAGATCCATCTAAAAGAATAAATGTAATGATCTAATGACTGAAAATAATTGCCTGTATCGTGAGACGATGGGAAACCAGTTTGGATAGGAGAACTGAAATGAAATGTGTAATGATAAACGGTACAGAGCAAAGAGGATGTACCTTTCACCTGAAAGAGTTTTTTCTGGATGAGTTAAAGCCCGACCAACTTGTAGAATTCTACTTTCCAAAAGACGCGCCCGACTATTGTCGGGGCTGCAAGCTTTGTTTCATGAAAAGCGAAACGCTTTGTCCACACTACGAGAAAGTTGACCCGATCTGGCAGGCGATGTTGGACGCGGATCTGATCGTTTTCGCCTACCCTGTTTACGTTCTGCGAGCGCCTGGTCATGTCAAAAGCTTTTTGGATCACCTCGGTGTTCACTGGTGCGTGCATAGACCCGACGCGAGAATGTTCCACAAAACAGCCGCCATCATCACACAGAGCATCGGCGAGCCCAATAAATCCGCCCAAAATGATGTGAAAACGAGCTTGCATTGGCTGGGCAAGGGTTGAGCGCATCGGCATGGGGATGATGGAAGGGGTTGTCTGGAATGAGATCTCGGAAGCAAGACGGGCTGGTTTTGAAGAGAAGATGCGTAAATTTGCCAGACGATTCCACAATTTGCAGCCAGCCAACAGAAGTCTTAAAACCAAATTTTATTTTCAGCTGGGCAGGATGCTTCAGGATGCGCTTTTAAAGAAAACCCCTGAGGATCAGAAACCAAGTGCTGATCTACAACATTGGCTCGATCAAAAGTGGGTTAGCAGGAAAAAATAAAACCTGAGAGGAAAGCCCGAAAATGCAAAATTTTGGAATGTCGATGTTGTGGTTTTGGCTCTGCTATATTGTCGTAACCTGTGTGGGTATTTTTCATACCATGTTCAACATCTTTGTTTTGAAAATGAAACCGATGGACCAACACAGCATGGGTGAAGGTTACGAAAAGACCAAACCCTGGCATCCGCTTTACAACATCATTCTGTTTTCTTTTTTCGGTTGGCTTTATATGAGAGGTCTTGCCGACCCGAGCTGGACCGAAGCGCTGATCACCGGAGCCATCTGGGCGGGGATCACCATCATCTTTGACGTCTTCGCCTGGGTGATCATCAAACACCCCTGGAGCCTTTCCTTCAAAGAGTTTTACGTGGACTACCAGCCCTGGATCACCCTGATCTACCTCGCCATCTTCGCTAGCCCGCTTGTAGGAGGTCTAATTCTGACTATCTAACAATGAAATAGAGACACCTCTTACAGAGGGTCTATCAATCTCAATTTTTAGATCAACTTTAAAACACAGCCATTGAAACCATAAACGTATCAAGGACTGTGTTTTTTCTATCTTTACCTCTTTCTGGATTTTAATCCGCCAAATATTCAAAGTGAAAAATCTCTCTAAACTAGATGCACAATGAACGTCAAAAAAAGGGCTTGACATCCGAATAGTGTTTATGTACAATATATACAATAGCTACAGACAGATCATTTGGCAGATATGGAGGATAAAGTGAATATACAAATCAGTAACGCAAGTAGTGATCCTATTTATTTACAAATTAAGAAGCAAATTAAATCTGCCATCATTTCTGGAAAATTAAAAGCTGAAGAGCAATTACCGTCGATCAGATATCTGGCGAAGGAATTGCGTATCAGCGTAATAACAACTAAAAGAGCTTATGACGAGTTGGAAATAGAAGGTTTTATTAACTCCGTTCAAGGTAAAGGGAGTTTTGTTTCTTCACAAAATAAAGAATTGATCCGTGAGGAACAATTAAGAAAAGTGGAATCTTCGCTCTTAGACGCTATAAAACAAGCTGAACTTGCTGGGTTGTCCATAGATGACTTAAAAGAGATATTGGATACTTTAGGAGGATTTGAAGGTGCTGAATAATGCAATTGAAATACAGAGTTTAACTAAGAATTACCCCGGGTTCTCATTAGGACCCTTGAATTTCGATGTTCCCATTGGCTGTATGGTCGGGTACATAGGTGAGAATGGTTCTGGCAAAAGCACTACTTTGAAGGCAATTCTGGGACTTATTCATCCTGACAGTGGTGAGATCAAAATATTCGGTAAGAATATAAAAGAGCATGAACCCACCATAATGAATCGAATTGGTGTTGTGTTTGATAATAGTAGTATTCCGGATGAAATGAAGGTAAAGGAAGTTGGCAAATTTTGCAAATTGACCTTTGATACCTGGGAAGAAGTTACATTTCACGACTATGTCACCAGGTTTAAACTGCCAGGTGAACGAAAGGTAAAAACTTTGTCGCGCGGGATGAAAATGAAACTATCTTTGTCAATAGCACTCTCTCACCAGGCGGAATTATTGATACTCGACGAAGCGACGAGTGGTTTAGATCCTGTGGTTAGGGATGAAATATTGGATATCCTCTTGGATTTTTTACAGGAGGAAACGCATACAGTGTTAATTTCTTCAGATATCTTATCCGATTTGGAGAAAGCAGCTGACTATATTGCTTTTTTGCATAATGGAAAAATCCTCTTTATGGAAGAAAAAGATTTGCTTGTGGAACGCTATGCTTTATGTTCTTTAGATCATGAAACGATCCAAAATCTGAATCCAGATGCGATTGTTGGGAGACGTAAACATGCTTTCGGTCAGGATTTACTGGTACTTCGGGAATTAATGCCAACAGGCATTAAGATGTCCAAGCCCAGTATTGAAGATATTATGGTCTATATCATTAAGGGAGAAGAAAAAAAGGAGGAAGAAAATGAAAGCATTGCTCTATAAAGATTTGGTTTCCGGAAAATCAACATATCTTCTGGCATTAGTCATCATGCTTTTTGTAGCATTTTACGTTACAAGCAATGGTGCGATGATACTCATTCCAATTCTGTTCGTTTTTATGCCTATGCTTTTAAATACAGTTTCTTTCCGTAATGAATCAACGTCGGATTTTCCCAAATTTGCATTTACAACGCCGATCACCCGAGAAGATTATGTAAAAAGCAAATACAGCGTGGCGATCTTATTTGGCATAATGGCACTGATTTCCGGTTTCATTCTCTTTTATCATGAGTACGAAAGCTTAAATCTTGCCTTAATAATCGGGGCTGCGTTCTTTGCCTTACCGATTATCATAAGTGCGATACAAATCCCCTTTATTCTTAAATTCAACGAAGAAAAAGGGGGGATTATTGTAGTGGCGACCAATTTTCTGATATTTGCATTAGCACACTTTATGGGTGACTCACTTGGCAGGTTGATTATCCTAATTCAAAAATTAAGTTACTTGAATGTTTATCTGACGGCAGGAGTAATCTTTGCAATAACGATTATTGTTTTTACCGTGTCGAAAAATATAGGTGTTGCCATTACAAAAAGAAAGGAATATTAATAATATTGAGGTATAGAACTACGAAACAAGGATAAAAAACTATGCTTGTAAATTGCCTTATTCCCTTTGGTATGTAAACTTCCGTAAGTAAAATTAATTAACTTTTGTTTTCTAACAAGTCCTGATCAGTTCTAATAGAAAAGAAAACAGCCGTCCATACGAAGCTTGTATAAACGGCTGTTTTCTTTCTCTTGTAGGGTGTTTTTTAAGTTTGCTATTTAGCGATTTCTTAAGCCTTCATCTTGATCTGCATTAGACTGCCGTCATGGGCATCAATTTTCACCTTGTATTTATTAGCCCCAAGCTCATCAGTGATCTTGACTTCCCACAAAGTGCGCTCTCTTTTTCTTTCCAGCTTCCACTGAAGAGGGATCGACACAGGCGCTGCTTTTAGGGCAATTTCGTTGATCTCGCTGAAAGGCAGCAGGTTTTCCAGATCTAACCTTTTTACTTCCCGCATGATCGGATCCCTGCGCTTTGGCTTCAGCTTTTTGACGGTGTTTTTCATAACGTCGCCCGTCTTCGCGTTGAGTTTAAGTGAATGACGATTTAAGCCGTCATTTCCAATGAAGGAATACTTATAAAACGGTCCCTTGTGAGCTAATTTGAATTTGGTCAGCGCGTCATTCGGAAAATGCTCAAAATAGGTCTTAATGGCGTCGTTGATGGGAATAATACCCATGTTCATCTCAAAAGTATTGGTCATTTCACTCTCCCTTTCTTTTTAATGTAATATGTTTAGTGTTATTATCATACACTATATTTATTAACACTTCATAGGCTCGATAAAAAGCGATCCAACGCTCACTTCTCATCTCTATGATAGCTCACTCTATTTTGATAGGACAAAACACTAATTTCTTTATTTAGCTGCCACAGCCCTATCTACACCGCACAATTCAAACAAAAAGTTGTAGGCCGGATTTTGTAGTTGAAATCCGGCACATTTGGGTAATGAGGGCAAAAGGTGTAACCGCATCTCGTTTTATTAGCTCAAGGTCAGATACGCGCCTGTCATGATGATGATATCCTGAACGAAATGGATCATCCATGCCCAAAAGAATCCCTTGGTCTCGTGAATACTTTTTGACGCGAACCATCCCAGATAGCCCGCCATCAATACGCCTGGTATACCACCAGGAGAGCCGAAATAGTGGCCAATACCAAAGATAAGCGCCGACAAACCCTGGGAAACATACGGGCTCGTTTCATGGTATTCAACAATGCTCGCGAAGGTATGGCGAAAGACCACCTCCTCAACAAAGCTGTTGACCAGCGCAAGTAATACGACCAATAAAAAGTTGCCAACCGTGAAGGGTTGGATCAACCCCTTGCTGTAAACCTGAAAATACAAGACAACTCCTGTCACGATTGAGACGATGATGGTCATCGATAGACCCAGTTTTTTCCAGCGGTCCTTGTTCTTTTCTGTGATCCCGATCCATGGTTCAGGGCGTACTTCACCATCAATTTTGCTAATTGATAAGAGCTTGAGGGACTGGAATCTGGTTTGTAAACCAGTGATCAATATGACCGCAAAACTTAGCAGCAGCATGGTAAGTTCGTAACCCGCGGTCAAATTGAGGTAGTTTGTATCAAAAAAGTCAATTTTGATCGATGGGTTTCCACGAAATATAAAGAAAGCCGGGATCAATAATCCTACGACGATAAGGGTAATAACTAAATTCTTTTTCATAAGGTTTCTTCTATCCTTCCATTTGTTTTTGTCCACGCTAACGTGGTGTCATTCTTTATTTTTTTTAGCGCTATACGAGCTTGTGCAAGAGCCTTTGTCCATCATTGATATTTTCATTTTTTTCTTACTTCCACTTCCTCTTTCTGCCACCTTTCGAACAAATTCCTCAAGTTCGTATGACAACATTTCTTTACTCTTGAGCAATCCTAAAAAAGCATTCATTATAGACATAGTATTCTTTATTGAGTGGCATTATACATATCTAATAGATATATCTGCAACAAAATGTATAAGGCTTTTTTTATCCAGAAATATGAAGGAAGAAAGATAAGCCAGGATAAGATGCGTGTTTAAATATAGCGATAATGATGGAACTGGTTTTTCCTATCAAGGATGGAGTATCACCATTCTTGGTGGATAAAAAATCGACTGGAGAAATAAAAGATCCCACAATAGGATCTTTCTTAACTTGCTGACCTGCTATTGTTTTAATTTGTAGATCTCCAGCCTCGGTCCTGTGAAGAACTGGGCCTTGCTATCCCTAAATTGACGATCCAGATACTCAAAGATGACCCTGACCTGGTCAATGACAGAGCTGGGTTCCGGATCGGGTAAAAAGTCTTTAATCAATTCTGAGTGGATCCTGATATTATCGTAAAAAGCGTTTTCCCATAGGTATCGTTCAGGCTCACGCCTATACCTGTCCTCCATCAGTGAGGAGATAATGATAAACCTTTTTTCTCTGGGGTTGGAGAAGTCAAACTCATAGATATCGTTCTTATTATTCGGATTGTAAGGGGTATAACCGTCCGAAAGAATCATCTCTTCACTCATGCCATATTCTTCCATATAGTGCAAAGCTTCGTTGCGGGTGTCTTGCCAGGTCAGCATCACCGATGTCACCGTTCCTTTCAGAACAAAAGGCACAAAGCCTGCCAGCAATAAGACCGCGAACGCGACCTTTCCAACCACCCGGGATTTCAATTTTTGCCAAAGGAAGGATGCTCCGACGGCAGCCAGAAACAAGGGAGTTGTCATCATCGGTAAGGACCATCGGCTGTGATGGAGCGACAGCACGCTCAGCGCGATCCAATATCCTCCGCCAAAGAACAGGAGCAAAGCCGCGGGATCCTTCATCAAAAACACTGCTGCCAGCCCAATAACTCCTAAGAGGCAGATCAGCAATCCAGCGTTCACATAGAAGTCTCCAAGATAGTAAAGAAGATTGCCTCCCCAGCCAAGCCCATCCGAGCCAAGGTGATCGGGTCGCGCTTCCTGAACGATCTGTCTCCAGGCGATATCAAAATTCCTTATCATTGGCAGACCGATCAACGCTATTCCCACGATGATCACCAAAAGACTGATCGCGGTCGTTTTCCAAAAATAGTGCCGTTGAGACGAACTATCTTTCTTATATTTCTTGAAAGCCTGAACTCCGACCGCCGCTAATACGATCCCAAAGGAAAGGATGCCCGGATACTTCTCCATGGCAGCGACCGACACCATCAGGCTCGCCAAAACCAACCAGTGCTTTTTATCTGTCGAAAGGTAATTCAGGCTAAAGAGAAGCACAAGCATGATGTAAAGCGTCAGCGAAATATCTACGGAAATATAATGCGAATGTAACACAAATAAACGGAAAAACGTGAATAAAATTGCTGCCGGCCAGGAGAAATCGATCTTTTTATATTTTCTGCCAATGAACCAGGCAACAACGGGAAGCAGGGCTCCATACACCGCCGTAATCAATCGTGAAAAATAATAAAAGAAAAAGGGATCCTGCCAGAAAACCTGACCATAAACTTCACCAAATTTTTGGAAACTTAGTCTGTTTAGGACAAATAATTTGACATAAAGTGAGGGGAAGGCTGGATAGATATAAGTTCCGGTATTCAGAGTATGATCAGCGCTCATACCCCTCAAAGTGCCCATGAGATAAGCCTCATCGGGGTGAGTGAGGAGTGGAAAGCCGAATTTCAAGCCCACCATTCGCAGGATCAGCGCAATGTCAAAAATGCCTAGCGCGATCAAAAAGACCTTCCATCTTTCAGATCTCTCAGTCAACTTTTCCGCAGCCCGACCCTCATTCTCCATAAACCCACACGCTATAAACCACTAATATCAAAGATACTTCCTTGTCATTCTATCATGATTAGACGTGGAATTTAGGGCAACAGAAGAGGGTTTTATTTATTCACCTAAGCTCTTCCTAAAAGACCGTAGAATAAATCCCATGGGAATGATAAAATGAACATATGTTTTCAAGAGCTGAATCAAATTCTTACCCAACAGCATTGAAAGCATCTGCCTTGTGTATGTCTGCAGAATGAATAGTTTTTTTGGCTTTATTAATAAGGAAAATGTCCATGGCAATTATTGACGATCTAATTAAACAAATCAACGATGACAGCCTGCGCGAACGCATCCAGACAGAAGTGGACAAGCTGACCCAGCAGAAGAAATTCGGTCTTGTCTTTGAAAACCACCTACCTGAATATACTCCTCTCTATGACGTTCCTATCACAGTTGGCAGCACTGTTTCTGTCAGGAACGGGGGCATCAGCGACCTTTATGTCGTCAAAGACATTCATAATGAGCAAGTGATTTGTGTACGAAAAGGAGATGGGCAAGAAAAGACCTTTGCCCTCAATAACGTAGTCATTACAGCGGAATTCGGTGAGCCAATTTATCCTTACTTAAAATTTATTGACTCCATTTCCAATGCTCCGGATAGTGACCTTTGGCATATATTAATTGAAGCAGAAAATTACCATGCCTTACAGCTTTTAGAATATCTTTATGCTGGAAAAGTTGATTGCATTTACATAGACCCACCTTATAACACTGGTGCGAGAGACTGGAAATATAACAACGACTATGTCGATAGTTCCGACAGCTATCGCCATTCCAAGTGGCTCTCCATGATGGAAAAACGTCTGAAGCTAGCAAAGAAACTTCTGAATTCTGAAAATTCGGTTCTGATCTGCACAATTGATGAAAAAGAGTATTTGCACTTAGGTTGTCTATTGGAAGAATTATTTCCAGAAGCAAGGATGCAAATGGTGAGCAGTGTGATTAATACTTCAGGCTCATCACGAGACGTTGAATTTGCTAGGGCTAATGAATATGTTTTCATCTTGAATATAGGAGCCTCCGCACCGCAACCTTTATCTCTGAAAGAGGATTGGCTTGGCAACATAAAGAAAAGTAGTACAAAGAAAGTCCGATGGGACGGGTTGATGCGTACAGGAACTGGAAGTATGCGTGAAGACAGCCCAAACTTATTTTATCCAATTTTTGTATCGAAAGATGGTAAGTCTTTTTTAGGTGCTGGTGACGCGTTACCGCTTAACGTATCCAAGGAAACGATTCAAAGGATTGATGCATTTGTTGTTTGGCCAATTAGGTCTGATGGAAAAGAGGGAAGATGGCGTTATAGCAAACAGAGTTTGTTAAAGATTCAGAGCAAAGGATATGTCAAACTAGGCAGTTTTACCAAGGAAAGTATGGCTATTAGTTACATTTCCAAGGGTTGGCAGAAAAAAATTGAAGATGGAGTTATTGATGTATATGGTTACAATTCGGATGGTTCATTAATTTTAGATGATTCTAGTTATGTCCAAAATTATATACCAAATAATCAATGGGCTATCCCATCTCACAACGCTACTGAATTTGGAACAAAATTACTTCAGAAAATAATTGGAAAGAGATTCACTTTTCCCAAATCCCTCTACGCCGTCCGCGACACTATTCGCTTTTTCGTTGCCAACAAACCAAATGCCCTCATCATCGACTTCTTTGCCGGATCTGGCACCACGCTTCACGCGGTCAATCTATTAAATGCAGAAGACGGTGGAAAGCGTCGTTGTGTTCTCGTGACAAACAACGAAGTTTCTGACAGCGAAGCAAAAAGTCTCACAAAACAGGGTTATCAGCCCGGAGATGAAGAATGGGAAGAACTGGGCATCGCACGTTATGTAACCTGGCCGAGAACTGTATGCAGCATTTTGGGTCAGGATATTAATGGCGAACCGCTCAAGGGCAACTATTTGGAAAGTGATTTGCCGATGGCAGATGGCTTTCAATCCAACGCTATCTACTTTAAGTTAGGCTTTTTGGACAAGACTTCCGTTGCCTTAGGACGGCAGTTTAAGGAGCTGCTTTCTGTATTTTGGATGAAAGCCGGTTCAATCGGAATGTGCCCAAAGCTTGAGGGCGAGTCCGTTCCGAAAATGCTCATTCTCCCCGATAATCGCTTTGCTGTCTTGACAGAAGAAAAAGAATTTCCGGACTTCTTGGAGCGGATCAATGAGACCACAAATATTGATACTGTCTTTATCGTGACAGATTCTGAATCAGGGTATCGGGAGATGGCAGCAAAACTCCAGGTAAAAACAAGCTATCAACTCTATCGGGATTATCTGGAAAATTTCAGAATTAATACGGGGAGGAACTGATCATGTTAGTCGAACTATTCCCCTTTCAAAGAAAAGCTTTACAAAATCTCCGTATGAACACGGCGGAAGCATTAGGGAGCTATCGCAGGACACATACACCACAAGTTGTCTCTTTTACAGCTCCGACAGGTTCCGGTAAAACAATCATCATGGCTGCACTTTTTGAAGCTATATTCTTTGGTGATGAGCGCTATGCTGAGCAACCGGAAGCAATCATCGTCTGGCTTTCCGATTCACCGGAACTCAATCAACAATCAAAAGATAAGATTGATGGCAAGGCGGATAAGATTGCCCTTTCGCAATGTGTCACCATCACGGACGAATCCTTCGATCAGGAGATTTTAGATGATGGACACATTTATTTTCTGAACACACAAAAACTTGGCAAGAGTTCTAATCTTACAAAACACGGTGACAATAGACAGTACACAATCTGGGAGACACTTAGGAATACTGCCAGGGAGAAATCAGATCGTCTTTACTTCGTAATCGATGAAGCACATCGTGGCATGTTTGGAAGAGAAGCTGGTAAAGCAACCACCATCATGCAAAAATTCCTAAAAGGCAGTCAACAAGATGGCCTTGACCCAATGCCGGTCGTGATCGGTATGTCAGCAACAACAGAACGGTTTAACAGCTTAGTAGAAGGAACAACATCTACAATTCACAAGGTCATAGTCACACCAGATGAAGTTAGAGCTTCAGGGCTTCTGAAAGACCGCATCGTCATTACCTATCCCGAGGAAACAGCGGTTAGAAAAGACATGGCCATTCTTCAGGCGGCAACAGACGAGTGGAGGAAGAAGTGGCGACATTGGCAGCAATATTGCTATGAACAGCATTATGCTTATGTTAATCCGATTTTTGTCGTTCAGGTCGAAAATGCTGCCTCCGGTAAAATTTCCAAGACAGACCTTGATGAAGCTCTGCGCACGATTGAAAGCAGAGCAGGATATCATTTTGAAAAAGGTGAAGTTGTTCATGCCTTTGGTGAGATGCAGTCCATTGACATCAGCGGTCTAGAAGTTCCCTATGCCGAACCTTCAGGCATCAATGACAACAGAAAGATCAAGCTTGTTTTCTTCAAGGAGAGTCTTTCAACTGGGTGGGATTGTCCGCGGGCAGAAACGATGATGTCTTTTCGCCGTGCAAAGGATGCAACTTATATCGCCCAACTATTGGGTCGTATGGTGAGAACACCGATGCAGATGCGTATTCAGGTCGATGAAAGTCTCAACGATGTGCACCTCTTTTTGCCGTATTTTGATAGAAATACCGTAGAGGATATTGTAAAAGCCTTGCAGGCGAGCGAAGGCGGCGAGATCCCAACGGACATCTATGGCGAACAATTGGGGGAAAAGAAATTTGAAACCTGGTCGGCAATGCCAGTAATATCCTTTAGGAGAAAAGCTGATCTTCAGGCAGAAGGTCAGATGAGCCTGGACTACCTTGATACAGGAGATGATACTGTTGAGTCCATAGCTGAGGCGGTCGAAAGTTTTACCACAACACTTGTTGGCGATACTGACAATGAAGGTGAGGCAGCAATAAAACTTGGAGACAAGGCAGTTCAGGAAGAGGACACGCTCGACCGGGAAGCGATCATCAAGTTTATTAATGATTCCGGACTTCTCACCTACAATGTACGCCAAGTTCGTATCAATGATTATTTGACATCCCTTTTTAAATTGACAAGACTCCTCGTCCAATCTGGTCTTGATCCTGACGCGAAGGAAAAGGTTATTGACGAAATCATTCTTAAGATCCGGGAATATGTTCAGACTTTGCGAGAACAAGAAAAATATGATGATCTGGTGACAAAAGCAAAAGAGTTTAGGCTCTCTATGCAGGTCTTTGATGTTTTTGGTGAGAGTATGGAGAACTTCCTTATTCAGCAATCTATTTTTTCAACGAACGCTGACATCGAACGCCAGTTTCGTCAAGCAGAAGTGAAACTTGGCGCGGAAGGCGTTGGGAATGCTTATGGGAAAAAGCACTTTGATGCTCTTGATCCAAACGCATATCAGCTTGATGTGATCCTTTATGCTGCTGATCAGGAAAACATGATCCAATTACAAGGCTTTGCGAAGGAAAAGTTTCATCAATTGAACGATGAATACAGGCGTTATATGGTCACATTAGATGAAAACTTCCGTCTGCAATACGAACGGATCAGTTCTGACAGCGATATGATAAGTAAACACAATTTCCGCTTGCCAGAGCAGATCCAGGCTGAGTATGTCAGAGGAGGAGAAAAGTATAGTGACCATTTATTTGTTAATGATGAGGGATTCGCTAAGATCAGCCTAAATGATTGGGAAGCGGGTGTTCTACAGGAAGAACAACAGCGCGAGGGTTACGTCTGTTGGCTTCGAAATCTTCCACGAAAGTCCTGGGCGCTGTGTATTCCTTATGAGATGGATAGTGAATGGAAATCAGCCTATCCTGATTTCTTGATCATTCGCAGAGATGAACGACTCGACTATGTTGTAGATGTCCTAGAGCCTCATAGTTCGGACTTTGCTGATAATTTGGGAAAGGCAAGAGGTTTTGCCGAATATGCCAGCAAGAATCCTGGCGTTGGACGCATTGAGCTTATTCGCATGGATAAGGATATTGCTGGAAATAAACGGTTCAAACGGTTGGATATGTCAAGAAGTGCAGTCCGAGAAAAAGTCCTCAAGGCAACGACTAATGAGGAAATCAATCACATTTTTGATATGGATGGAGTGTTTTAGGATTGATCAGAAGATCATATTAGATGAAGGACGAGAAAATGGCGGAATCTCAAACTACTGAATGGAAAGTATTTTGGAAAGATGAATATCTTGCCTGGTTATGCGGTTTTGCCAACAGCAATGGTGGAATATTAATTCTTGGTAAAAATGATGCCGGACAAGCAATCGGTCTGGATAATGCCCAAAAATTAATGACCGATCTACCCAACAAAATCCGTGACGGTCTAGGTATTATCGTCGAAATAAATCTCTTCCATGAGAACAGCAGAGAGCTGATTGAGATAAAAGTACCACCCTATTCTATTCCAATTTCCTACAAGGGAACTTACTATATGCGCAGTGGCTCTACCAACCAGCGACTAACCGGTCATGCGCTGGAGAATTTCATTTTGAATAGGCATGGTGTAAGTTGGGATAGTCTGCCACTGCCCGGTTTTAGATTAGAGGATATTAGCGATCAGGCAATCGATCATTTTAAAAAATTAGCGAAAAAGAAAGGGCGCATACCAACAGACTATTTGGATGAACCGAAAGAAATCTTGATAGAACGACTTGGACTGATCAAAAGCGGATACCTGACGAATGCTGCTATGCTTTTGTTTGCTGAAGACCCGCAAAGCTGGCAGCAGGGAGCTTTTGTTAAGCTGGGTTTCTTCCGCAATCATGCTGATTTGGAATATCAGGATGAAATTAGGGGTCCATTAATTGATCAGATCGATCGCATTATGGAAGTACTTCACCTGAAATATATGAAGGCGCGTATTTCCTACGAAGGTATCCAGAGGATAGAGCGTTATTTCGTTCCTGATGAAGCTTTACGGGAGGCGCTCCTTAATGCAATTTGTCACAAAGACTATAGCCGAAGCATTCCCATCCAAGTAAGTGTCTATGCAGACCAACTTTATATTGGGAATGTCGGAAGTTTGCCAGAAAACTGGACGCTCGAAGATCTTTTAGGAAAACATACATCCATTCCATATAATCCGCTTTTCGCAAATGTCTTTTATCTCGCTGGTCACATTGAAAGCTGGGGACGCGGTATCGAGAAAATATTCAGTGCCTGTAAAATGGAAAATGTTCCAGAACCTCAGTTTAAGGTACATCCGGGTGATATTATGATACATTTCACGGCACCAGAAGGTTTTGCTGAATTGGGTGTAAAGGAAAGTGACCATGAACCCCAAAATGAACCCCAAAGTGAATCCCAAAATGAACCTCAAAGGACAAAAGTGAAAATGTCTTTAGAGGAGAGGCTGTCAGAAATTATCAATCTAATAAGCATAAAAGGAAATATTACTAGAAAAGAGCTTGCTTATGAGTTAGGAGTGTCTCGTAGTACGATAGCCCGAGACCTTGAAAAACTAAAAGATATGGGTAAGGTAGAATATGAAGGCAGTGCGAAAGCGGGCTATTGGATACTAAAGAGTAATTAGTTTTTTGGAAAGAAATATGAACGCCTTTATATCAACTATATCAACCCACCAGCCCTAAATCAGCGGAGAGAGTGGGATTCGAACCCACGATAGGTACAAGACCTATAACGGTTTTCGAGACCGCCCCGTTCAACCACTCCGGCATCTCTCCAAACAAGAATAGTATTATACTCGAGGTTTTTAAAACTTAAATGTTATAATTTCTTAACCAAAAGAAAAAGATAATTACATTCACTAAAAAGAATCGGACTAATTGTGGAAGTTAATAACTATAAATATCAACTCTTTAATAATTATATAAAACACATCTATAAGTTTCAACTAACAAAGATACTAAATTTTATAGATATTTTTGGATTAATAATTATTGTTTTTCCCGAGAAAGATGGTTTTCTTACCCCAAAAAGACTTTTATTACTAAACATCTTTGTTCTGATCTATATTATAATCGCCGTGTTCATTGGGAAACAGTATCATTATATAACTAAACCGATTAACACGTTCATAGAACATACATATCACATCAATGCAATTGCGATTAATAACAACGAAACAATGTTATCATCTTGTGGGGGAGAAACAATTTTATGGGATGCTCAAAATAGGAATGTTATATCTAGAATTCCTTCAGATGGTTGGGTAGGAAACATTAAATTCAGCTATGATAACAAATACCTTGTGATACTAAATGGAAAGAAGGGGAAAGTTTCCCTTTTTTCCTTGCAAGATTTTTCCGTATTTGAAATTCCTGACGTTATTTTAGGCAAAAGTCGCGGCTTAGCTGCTTATAATGATATTGTGATGGTTTCCAGTGCTAATGGTATCGTTACTGTTTTAGACATTCAAAATAAATTATTGCAAAAACAATACAAAGTCTCAGAATATGAAATTAGGAAAATTGTTGCTACGGATAACGGCAAAATTGCATGTGGTGATAATAATGGCGCAGTTTATTATTCAGATCATTTTCTCCAAGAGGAATTTTCACCGATTTTTCGTTTACCTAAAAATGAATTAATTCGAGATGTTGTATTCAGCCCAAATGAAAAAATCCTAGGTTTTACCGATAGCGGAGGGTATTTAACATTGTTCGATTTGGATTCAAAAATATCCAGATCAGTCAAAGCACATAATGGACATGCTATTTGTCTTGCTTTCAGTCCTGCAGGTAATATTGTTGCTACGGGAGGGCAGGATGAGCGAATTAGACTTTGGAATGTAAAAGGTAAGGAACCAGAGCTGCTATTCGAAATTAGGGGTCATACTGACGATATTACCGATTTGGAATTTAGCAAGGCTAATATCCTATGGTCTGCAAGTCGAGATGCCAAAGTAATGAGTTGGGATTTGAGAGGTATTGATTAATTTCAAAGCTCAAATTGCTGCCCTTTTTCCGCATAGATCGGAACGGGCAACTCCGGATATTCCGCCAATCGTCCCATAAGCGCGTTAGCGGCGTCCTCTTCACCATGGATGAGGATGATCTTTTCCAGGCTGTCCTTGCTCGCCAGGGCATAATCGACCAGAATATCCTGCCCGGCATGCGCGCTCAGACCGCCGATCGTGACCACCTCAGCCTTGCGGTAATACTCCTCGCCAAAGATGCGCACCTTGCGCTCCTGGTCAGCCAGGCGCCGCCCTAGTGTGTCCGGTGCCTGCCAGGAAACAATCAGGATGGTATTGCGCCCATCCTCGATATTGTTCTTGAGGTGGTGCAAGATGCGACCGCTTTCCGCCATGCCAGAGGCGGAAATGATGATCATCGGGTCGTTCCAATCGTTCAGCGCCATCGACTCATCGACGCTGCGCGTGAAGATCACATTGTGATAATCAAGCCCCTTCATGCGGTGTTGGGCAATGAACTGCCAGGTATCGTCATCGAAACACTCGGTGTGCTTGCGATAGAGATCAGAAGCATTGACCGCCAGAGGGCTGTCAACGACCACCGGAATATCGGGAATATCGCCATTCTCGATCGCGTCGCTCAAAAAGTAGGTCAGGTTCTGCGTGCGCCCAACCGCGAAAGCCGGCACGATCACCTTGCCGCCGCGCTTAACCGTCCGCCGGATCACATCGACAAACTCGTCATAGGCATCGTCCATGTTCTCGTGAGCCTTATCGCCATAGGTACATTCCATCACCAGCGTCTGGGTGTCACTGGGAAAGACCGGATCGCGCAGGATCGGCACATCAAACCTGCCGATATCACCGGAGTACCATAAACGGCGCGGATTGCCTTGCTCGTCCTGATAGTCCAGCACGATCGCGCCAGAACCCAGGATATGCCCCTGGTCAACAATGTGAGCGACCACGCCCGGGATCACTTCTATCTTTTGTTGATACCAAAGCGAGCGAAAAAATGGCATCGCCTCGATCGCATCTTTTTGGGTATAGATCGGCTCCAGAGCCCGTTTGCCCTTCTTTCGGCGCTTCTTGTTCAAATAAGTAATGTCGTTTTCCTGGATGTGTCCGGAATCGCGCAGCATGATATCAGCCAGATCGATGGTAGCGTTGGTCGCATAGATCGGACCCCGAAAACCTTGCTTCACCAGATTGGGAATGTTTCCGGAATGGTCGATGTGCGCATGAGAAAGCATCATGGCATCAATTGAAGCTGGATCGAAGGGAAAATTGAGATTCACATGGTAGGATTCCTCTCGTTTCCCTTGATAGGTGCCACATTCCAGCAAAAGTTTGTGTCCATTGTGTTCGATCAGGTGCATTGAGCCAGTTACTGTGCGGGCAGCGCCAAAGGTGGTCAGTTTCATTTCTCTTTCCTCTTTATCAAATTAAAGATGCGGGTTCCGTATTTCTGGAATCGGTGCGGATAATCCTCCATCACCTCTTCCAGCGCTTCCATCGTGGTCGGGTCGTAATGCGCGATCCGCTCCAGCAGATCACGCGGGAAAACGGCGTTGGAAGGAATGCCCTCTTTTTCGCCAACTGCTTTACGCCAGTTGGTAAGCTTATCGCGCAATTTGAGCTCCCGGTCGCTCAGGCGAGTGATTTTTCGCGGTCTAATCGGGGCAGGATTTTTCCGCCATTTTTCAATGGTTTGCATGATTTGGATTCCATAACGTCGCAGCAAAGCAGGTGAAAACGAAGGCAGCAAAGCCAGTTCTTCCTGGAAATGCGGCTGTGTTTGCGCAACTTCGATCATCAGGCGGTCAGAAAAGACCTTGAAAGGGGGAACATTGCGGTTCATAGCAATTTGTTCACGCAGATGATTTATCTGCCGCAACAGGCTGAGCGCCTCCGGTTTGAGGTCCTGCACGCCACGCACGCGCCAGAGGTCCTCCTCATGGTCCTTCATTGGCAAGGTGACCTTAGCCAGGACGGCGCTGTCTTCCAGGACGGCTTCCAGACGACCGACTTCTTCCAATTGCTTTGCCAGGACATCGCGAAGCTGTAATAAATAGTGCGAATCATTCTGAGCGTATGCCAGCATTTCAGGGTCCAGCGGACGCTTGCCCCAATTCGCGCGTTGATATTTTTTCTCAATTTTGAGGTCAAAATGCTTTTCAAGTAAAGCCGCCAGTCCAATGGCAGGTTCAGCCAGCGCTGTCGCCGCCAGCATCGTATCGAAAACATTGTGAATCTCAAAGCCAAAATCCCGTTTCAGCGTCGCGATATCATAATCCCCGGCATGAAATACCTTTTGGATCGCCGGGTTGGAAAAGATTTCAGCCAATTCGCCCAGATCGGTCAAAGCGATCGAGTCAATCAAATAATCCGTCTTTGGTGTTGAGATTTGGATCAGGCAGACCTGCTCCTGATATGCATGCAAACTATTCGACTCAGTATCAACCGCGATAAAGGGTTGTCTTTTCAGGTCTTCGACCATTTGGTGAAGTTTTTTTGGGGAATCGATGATGCGTGCAAAGGGCAGCGCGGATAATTGCATGAGGCAATTATACACGCCAAAAGTGATGTTTTGTGTTATTTGACAGCTTTGCCAGGCTAATCTGGTAAACTACTAAGCAAACTTCGAGGAGACAGATATGCGTTTAGTACTTATCAGACATGGCCAACAAGACTACACAATTCCAGAAAGCAAAGGCTTTTTTGGTCCAGCCAGAGAATTCGCACCCCTCTCCCAGTTGGGCATCGCGCAAGCAGAGGCTGTCGCCCTGGACCCGCGCCTCGAGGGAGCACAACTGATCGTCAGCTCGCCCTACACCCGTGCCTTACAAACCGGCGCGATCATCTCACGCATGACTGGTCTCAAAATTGAAATCGCCTTCGATTTACATGAATGGATCGTTGACACGACTTACCAAAACAAAAACAAGCAGGATATCCTCGATGCGATTGAGGAAATCGATCAATTCAAAGGCATTCGTCACCCAGATGCCAAATTGCATTGGGAAGGTTATAACGAGCTCGCCCAGCGTGCCTATCAAGCCCTCTACCCTTATCTGCACTATGAAAAAATCATCGTCACAGCCCATTCATTTTTGATAAAACAATTCTATAATCCTGGCTACATCGATTATTGCCAGATCATTGAAGTAGATTTTGACCGAAATTTTAAATGGCCAGGTTATATTGAGCCTGAAATGCGAGGAAAGTGATGAGAGCTTTAATCCAACGTGCAGCTTATGGAAAAGTAACTGTCGAAAATGAAGTTGTGGCTTCAATTGGTAAGGGATTGATGATCCTGCTTGGAGTTGGGCCAGACGATAACGCAGAAAAAGCCAAAGAATTGGCAGAAAAATGTGCCCGCCTGCGCATTTTTGAGGACGAACAAGGGAAGATGAACCTGAGTCTGCTGGAAATCGGAGGCGAAGCGATCGTTGTCTCGCAGTTCACCCTTTATGCCGATACCAGCCGGGGCAGACGACCTTCTTTTATCTATGCTGCCAAACCCGATCTGGCAGAACCCCTGGTGGAGATTTTCGCGGATGAGCTGCGCAGGTTTGGCGTTGAGACGCAACAAGGCGTTTTTGGCGCGCACATGCTGGTAGAGCTGTGCAACGACGGCCCGGTTACGATCATGCTTGAACTTTAATCGCCATTCAAGCTTAAACCAACAATTGTGATTCTTTTCAATTCCCTTCAAAGGAGTCCATCACGCATCTAAAACCAAAACCGATTTTATGTTCCTTTGGGTCGTGATCACTGGTATAGGCAATCCGCGAATGTTTCCAGCTATAATCAAACCCACCGCCATGCACTACCTTGGTTCCGCCTATCTCCGGGCCCTGAGGATTTTCCCTGGGACTAAAGCTATAATAATCTTTGTGATACCAATCCGCCATCCACTCCCAAGCATTTCCAGCCAAATCCATGACTCCAAATGGAGAGGCGCCCAGCGGATAAGACCCCACCGAAGCGGTATCGCCCACACACATGTGACCTGTATTCTCATCGAGTGTATTCGCTAAATTGCAGTTTGGCAGCTCATCTCCCCAGGGATACACGCGTTGGTCTTCGCCTCTGGCAGCTCTGACCCATTCTGCCTCGGACGGCAAACGTCCACCTGCCCAGTTGCAGTATTCCTGAGCCTCAAACCATGAAACTGCAACTCTCGGATAATCGGAAAATTCGGGATCTGCATAATATTCAGTCCGAGTCACTGAGCGTTGATAATAGGGCGTTTCGCACGCTCCAGCCTGGACACAAAGAGCGAACTGAGCGTTACTGACCTCATACTTGTCTATCCAAAATTCGTCCACAACCACCTGGTGCAGTGGCAATTCGTCCGCCATGCAGGCAAATCCTGCGTTATTGCTCTCATCACAGCCGATCCAAACCTCCCCTTGCGGAATCTCAATCATTTCCATGCCATCAATCTCGCGAAAAAGCGTTTGCTCTCCCAGGTTTACTTCGGTTTGAAATGTTGCCGTTTCTTCGCTCAAAAGGGATTCATCCATTGGCATAGCAGTCATCAGAACCTCATCAATCGGATCATCTTCTGGTTGAGGTTCAAGCGTGATTGTTGGAGCTATGCTGGTTTTTTGCACACTCACATCACAAGAGGAGGAAAACACCATCATTAAAAGAATTGCCAAAACAAAAGCTCTTCTAACTTTCATGTGTCAATTATAAAGTCAATGCTGACCGAACGATAATAAATTCAAAATTATCCGGAATGATATCAATACTGATTCTGAGGGCACATAACCTCTGTTTATTGATAAAGTTCCCTTCGAACATCCCCTCATCCGCCCTGCGGGCACCTTCTCCCTGTGGAGAAGGCTTAGAATTGAACCCAAAAAAGTGTTCGAACCCTGCTAGGCACTATGTTTCGACAATAACGAGTTGCTAAAGTGGTACCCACCTTATACTTTTCAAAAACGCCAATTTCTGAAATAAAGGCCCCGAGCCTAATAAGCTCGGGGCTCCCAAAACTCAAAAGCACTAAACTAAGAGATCGTTTCCAAAAACTTAGCTGTGATCGCAGTGATATCCTCATTGATCGTGATGCCGCCCCAGGGATCATCTGGTTTGACCACGTTGACGACCACAATGTTGGCGCCATTGAAAACAGCGCTACGCGACTCCTTCAGATCAACACCACCAGCCGCTGAGATCAAAACGTCGTATTTACTACGAATGCGGTTGATATGGCGGTAGCGAATCATCTTGGTATTATTACTCTCCTCATCACGTCCGCGATGGATCACGACGACATCTGGCTGGGTATAAAGTGGTCGCAGCACCTGCAAGGGATCTTCCACCCCGAGCATGTCAATCATTGAGATGATGCCGTACTGCTTACACCGTTCAATGAACAAGCGCAAGGTCTCCACAGGAGCCAGCCCCAATGCCGTAATGGCACGGGCTCCAGCATGGGCGACCATGTCAACCTCGCCAATCGCTCCGTCCGAGACCTTAATGTCAGCCACGACGATCCCTGGCCACATCCTCGCCAGTGCGTTCACTCCCGACATTCCCTCACGCTTGATGAAAGGCGTACCCGCTTCGATCATGATCCGTGGATCTTTAACAACCCGAGGCAAAATTGAACGGGCTAAGCGCAAATCGTCATTGAAGGCGAGCTGCAGATAGCGGACATTGTTATCCAGCATGATCATTTCCAGATTTACTGATGTCAGTTACAGTTTTAGCCACAGTGCCGAGGTCGGAAGGTAGGAACAGCACAATTTTTTCCGACGGATCAGAGGCGATATCGCGGATTGTTTGCAAGGTACGCAGGTGCAAGGCCCCAGGGGTCGCAGCCAGTTTGTCAGCAGCATCACGCAGGTTTTCAGCAGCGCTTAATTCACCTTGCGAGGCAATGATAGTGGCACGACGTTCGCGTTCGGCTTCAGCCTGACGAGCCATGGCACGTTTCATTTCCGCCGGCAATTCGATTTCCTGAATCTTGATGCTCTCGATATCGACACCCCAACTGTTGGTCTCAATATCCACGATTTCCTTGATCGATTCGGCAATTTTTTCGCGTTCCATCAAAACCGCGTCCATTTCGTTGTTGCCGATCACATCGCGCAAAGCTGCCTGCGTGTATTGGCGGATAGCGAAAACGTAATCTTCGATCTTGATGATGGCGGCTTCAGGATTGACAACCTTAAAATAAACCACCGCGTTGACCAACAGCGAAATGTTATCGCGAGTCATGACTTCCTGTCGGGGTACTTCCGCGGTCATAATGCGCATGTCAACCTTGCGCATACGCTGAAAACCGGGAATCAGAAGCGTGAGACCAGGGTTGCGAATGCCTGAGAACTTACCCAGGGTAAAGACAACACCTCGTTCAAACTCATTTAGAACGCGAATGCTACGCAGCAGCATAACAAGAATCACTATTCCAATCGGTGCCAAACAAATTAGAAACCAGGCGTTTTCAAAAAAACTATTCATTCTTCCTCCAATTTTCCATTTATAAGTATTAAACCATAATCTTTATATAAATTTTATCCTATACTGATTAATCTGACCTGATATAATATAAGGTTGAAAACAAGACCTTAACAATAAGGTTGTTCTCGGAGGATTCTATATGGAAATTACCTGGTACGGAAACTCTTGCTTTCGCATCACAGAACGTGGCTTTGCCACTGTGGTCACTGACCCATTCGATGCCGGCACAGCGGGTTACAACCCACTGAAACTCAAGGCGGACATTGTTACCGTAAGCTCAAACGATCTCAGCCACAATAATGTCAGCGCTGTCAAGGGAGACCCTTTCATCATTGACGGACCTGGTGAGTATGAGCGTGGCAGTGTTTTTATCACCGGCATTCAAACCACTCCTCTGCGAACTGACGAAAAGAAACTACGAAACACAATTTACGTATTGGATTATGGCAACATTACTATTCTTCACTTAGGTCAAACAGACACAGTTCCCAACCAAACCATGGTCGAAGAATTGGGAAATATCAACATAGCCCTGGTTCCCGTTGGTGCCTGTGGAGGATTGAACGCTTCTAAGGCTGCTGAAGCCATCAGTATGCTTGAGCCAAATATCGTTATCCCGATGCACTACGAAACCCCTCATTCCAAACTTGCTCTTGATCCGCTTAGCAAGTTTCTCAAGGAAATGGGATTAACCGAGCTCAAGACAATGGAAAGCTACAAGATTACCGCCTCTGGGAATTTTGGCGAGGAAGGCACTCAGGTTATCGCTTTAGACCCTAAACTCATGTCGCTCTAACTATGTTGAAAGTGATTTTTACCTGGAATATCAAGCCAGGACACGAACAAGACTATTTCGCCTACGTGCTTCGCGAGTACCTACCTGGTATTAACAAACTAGGGATGGAGATAACCGATGCCTGGGCGACAGTTTTTGGCGATCAACCTCAGGTATTGCTCGGCGCAGTTGTGCCCTCAAGAAAAATTGCCCGGAAAATATTGCTTTCAGAGAAATGGGATGAATTGACCAACGTGTTGCTCGATTATGTTGATGATTTTGAAGTCAAGATCACATCACATAAAGGCGGGTTTCAGTTTTAGTGGCGTCAATACAAACGCAGCTTTTGAATTGGTACAACAAAAACGCCAGGGAGCTCCCCTGGCGTTCTGATCCTGGCCCATACAAGGTTTGGATCTCCGAAATCATGCTCCAGCAAACTCGGGTTGAAAGCGTTTTGCCATATTTTGAGCGTTTTCTATCCCGTTTTCCCAATATTTCGAGCCTGGCAACTGCAGAGATGGAAGAGGTTTTGCGCCTGTGGGAAGGTTTAGGCTACTATAGCCGCGCCCGCAATTTACACAAAGCCGCCCAGGAACTTATGCAGTCCTATAAAGGAGTTTTGCCGGATAAAGCCAGGGAGCTTCAAAAACTACCTGGGATAGGGAAGTATACCGCAGCGGCGATCGCTTCAATCGCATTTGGAGAGCCTATTGCCGCGGTAGATGGCAACATCAAGCGCATCTATGCCCGTCTGCTTGCCCTCAACGAAGCTCTGGGTACCCCTGGCTTTGAAAACAAAGTCAACAGCTATGCGCAAGAGATGATTCCTCAAAATAGACCCGGAGACTATACACAGGCATTGATGGACCTCGGTTCTGCGATTTGCTTGCCCCAGAACCCAAACTGTAAGGCTTGCCCGATCGCCATCCATTGCAAGGCTTTCGAACAGGAAAAGCAAAACCAGCTGCCAGTAATCATTGCCAAATCACCGGTCCCCCATTATGAAGTCTGTGTTGCTGTATTTCTTTTGAATGGGAAGGTCTTATTAAGCCAACGGGAAGCAAAAGGGCTTTTAGCCGGTTTATGGGAATTCCCTGGCGGAAAACGGGAAACAAGTGATCAATGTCTGGAAGATTGCCTTATGCGCGAATTGAAGATCAAAACAGGCTGTGATCTTCCTGACATTAACAAACAAGACAAAATGGGTGTCTTCCGCCACGCCTACACTCATTACAAAATCAGCGTTCACGCCTGGCGGATCGTTTTATCCGACGAACCAACACAAGACTTTCCCGCCAACCTGCGCTGGGTAGACCTCGCCGACCTGCCCAACTACCCGATGGGCAAAGTCGCCCGCCTGATCGCGAATAAGTTGTCGAAAGCCACTTCATTCCAATAAAAAGTCGATAAGATTCTTGTGTCTGATCCCGTCCCGCCCACGGTCAAATGTATCAAGACTTATAACAAATTTTGGGAAGTTATCCTGGATCTTTTCCAAACAGCCAAACTCTCTTTCAACCGTTTCATTATCCGCAAGCAAATAGGCAACCTGGTAATAAAGCTTTTCAGCACCTCGAGTAGCAATAAAATTTACTCCCTGAACATCAATCTTCCCAACATTCACTTTATAGCCACGTCTGAGAAGTTCAAGATAAACGATATTTTCCAGAACTTGAGAAATATCTCGCTGGTTATAGCCATAAACAGCTTCCCGAATACCGAGATCTGCCAGAAACAGCTTCTCCTGAAAACTCAACAACCGCTTTCCACGCAGATCATAACGTGGAACAAGATAGATCAAACAAGCCTCAACCGCATAGTTAATATAGTTATAGATCGTCTCGTGCGAAACGCTCCGATTTTCACTTTTTAAATACTTGCTTATCGAGGCTGTAGATAAGGTTTGTGAAAGATTGTCAAAAAAGAATTTAAAGATGCGATTGAGCAATTCGATATCCCGAATACTATACCTTGCGATAATATCTTTTAGCATGATAGATTGATAAATATCCTGCAGATAGCTTTGAGCAGCTGATTTTGAAAGTTTTGAGGCATAAATAAAAGGGAAACCTCCCAAACGAATATATCGCCCAAAAATATCTGTCAAATGAACCTCTTCCGCCTGCTGAGATTCATATTGATAGATTTCTTTAAATGAGAGCGGATAGACCGGGATCTCAATATACCTGCCCGCTATATGGGTTGCCAATTCACCGGAAAGCAAATTTGAATTCGAGCCTGTAATATAAATATCCGCATTTGGGATCAAACGCAGAGAGTTGATCAGTTTTTCCCATCCGTCCAGTTCCTGGATTTCATCAAAGAAAAGATAGCAAGGAACTTGTTTATCCTCGCAGAATTGCCTGGCTTCTTTTTGTATATCCTGAACAGACTTATTACTATGCTCCAGGTCCTCGAAATTGATCATCCAGAACTGGTCTTTGCCTGCTCCTTTTGCGATCAACTCTTCCCGCAACAACTCGATCAATGTAGATTTTCCTGATCGTCTAATACCAGTGAGTACTTTTACAATGTCCTTGTTTATAAAGGGTTCTATTTTCCGTATGTAGTCATCTCTCTGAATCATTTTCGCCTCCAAGACACTATTATACCGTAAACTTTTCAAGATATAGGCAATAGTTTACGGTATAGCGTAATCTTTTGGCTTTTTAGTCAATAATTTACGGTATAGTTGTATAGTTTTCGTGGTTGGTTACAAAAATGAAAACTATCAGGTTTTGTTAGGTCCCAAACTGCCTGTCACCAGCGTCACCCAGACCAGGAACGATGTAGCCATGTTCGTTCAAGCACTTGTCTATGGCAGCGATGTGAATCGGCACGTCCGGGTGAGCGCTATGCAAGCGTTCAATTCCCTCCGGCGCGGCTAAAATCCCAACATATTTGATTTTTTTAACGCCCCACTCTTTAAGTATATCCACCGTCGCGACTGCGGAACCGCCGGTGGCGAGCATCGGGTCCAGCACCAAACAAACCGACACCGTTGGCTCAATAGGCAGTTTGTTATAGTAAGAGACTGGTTTGAGCGTTTTCTCGTCGCGATACAAGCCAATATGCCATACCTCCGACCCGGGCATCAATTCCCAAACGCCTTCCACCATGCCCAGACCAGCCCGCAGAATCGGCACCAGGCCAACCCTATCAATTAACTTTGTTCCTTTGGCTATTGCCAGAGGTGTTTGAACATCAACTTCATGCACAGCCAGATCAAGCGTGGCTTCATAAGCCAAAAGAGCTGCAATTTCCCGTACCAACTCACGAAAACTCTTCGAGTCAGTTTTGGTATTCCGCAGGACGGTCAATTTGGTCGCTACTAATGGGTGAGTAGATAGAAAAACATTGTTCATTTCAAACGCTCCTATTCATAGATTTTTTTAATCTGATCAAAGAGTATAACCATAAAACGATGGTCAGACCCATTAACAATCCAAAAATGTTGTTTTCAGCTTTTAAACGAAACCAAAATCCCGATCCGGCACATAAAAACATCAGAAAGTGAGCGCCCTGACCTTGCCAGTCAATGACCTTCAACTTTCTCAAGCAGTGCCAGTCAGTCAAAACCAACAAAACCATTGTAAGATCCAACACCAGCCCACCAGCCAAGAACCAGAGCCAGACTTCTCGGGCGCCTTCCAGCAAAGCGCCAACAAGACCAAAGATGAACAGCAGCAAAGCCAGCACCAAAAAGATCATGCAAGCCTCACCGGAAGTCTGCTTTCTCCCTGTTTTCACTGTTATTCCAAAGAGACGCTCTCACCCAAGGGATGAAAGCTAATCCCAAAAATATGATCGCGAAAAGCGCCACAAAGACCATGCCGGCGATGACGCCCGGGTTTAAGCTGAAAATGGATAAGATTATCGCCGTGAGCAACGCCAAAGCCGGCAGGATCGCCAGGATCAAACTAAGCTTCTTAGCCTTCTGAACGGAAGCCATCCTGCGACCATAGATCTTTCCGCTCTGCCCATTCAAGGCAACAACCTGCCTTTTCCCCTGATCATCGATATAAAAAGTAGTGTAGACCGGCTGCAAAAACTCAGTCCAGTTCAAATTATTGAAATCTCCCTCAAAATTGACTTCCCGCTTTCGGTCCGCCGCGGCAGCCTTGATAATATCTTGCACCCCTTTTTCTCTAAGCCCATTTTGCGCAATTTCCAAAAGCTCCTGCGGGTCAATTTCCGGCATTTGGACATAGTTGTTTTGTATCGCGTTCTGCTCAAACAAAACCGCCTTGTTGCTATCGTATGCGCCTATCTGTCCGATGCGAAGGTTTTGATCGCGCAAAGCCGGTACGACGAGGTTGTCGTAGTGCCTTGTGATCTCGCCCATACGCGGCAGATATCGTGTTTCTGTGCGGACTTTTTCACGCGACTGCCAGCCGCTATCGCCGTAACTTTCATGCGCGGTCTTGACCTGATAGTCAAAGCCAAAAGTCCCCGACCATTGCCCCTGCAGGTCGCCATCCACCAACCATTGCGGCCACCACAAAAGCCTTAAGCGGCTGCGCATCTTGTTCGCGTCGAGGTCATCGACCTTAAATGGCACCTTTTCGGTAAAGGCGGTCAAAACCTCCATAACGCAAGTTTCGCTTAGCGCGGCAGGCAAAAAGATCTCCGGCGGCTGAAGGCGCACCAGACCAGCCTGCGGAACCAACTCAGCCTGATAGCAAAGCGGACAAAGCGCATCGGGAGCCTGTGAAGGGCTCAGGATCACCCGACGGCAAGCCGGACAGCCCTTGATCTCGCCGCCTGGCATCCAACTCAGGCTTTCTCTTAATTCGCCGTGAGGTCTGTGCTCAGAACCTTGCCCACTCATAGTGCCTCCATTCCCGCAGCCTTGGTATAGACCTGATAAGCCCAAATGCCGCCCCCCACCAGCAAAGCCAGCCCAAGCATGATCAAAAAGATCCCACTACCCATGATCGCGATCAGAGGCAGCCCGATCAGAGTCAGCAGTAAGCCTGGCAGGAGCATGGCAGCGATCGCGAGCCAAACCTTGGTCCAATCAATTGGTTTTTGACCGAAGACCCTTCCGTTTTGTCCGTTCACCATGACCTGATAATACTTTTCTCCAAAGCGATAGACCGCGATATAAACAGGCACAAAGAGATAACGCCAGCGCTCATTATCGTAGCTCATCTCGATCGACAAATTGCGCACCCGCGGATTGCTGGCATCCGAAATTGCCAGTTTTTTAGCGATCTCCCGCATCTGAGCCTTACACTCCGCCCAGGCGGTTGGCAGATCGACATCGTAGGCATTGGCATTGATCCCGATCAGGTAGTCCGAGTTGAACTTTACCAGCTCTTTCATGTTATATTGCTGAATTTCCGCCAGTATCTTGGGGTTCAAACGCTTCTTGTCCACGCCACTGACCAGATAATCCGAAAAACCATCTTTTACCTTGCCATTTTCCCAGCGCCATTCAACGCGTGTGCGCGTTTTCCAACTTTTGGAAGACGAATCATAGTAGCGTTCGGTCACGGTATGGGCGACTTCCGCTTCCCAATCGGCTTCAATGGTCAGTGAAAAAGCCCAGTAGGGTATATAAAAAGGTACAAAGCCGCCGATCTTAGCTGACTCCTTCAAAGCGGAGGGGTGCATCCAGCCGTCCTCGATCCAGGCTTGCGTTATCCCTTGCAGTTGGTCAGGCTTGACCTTGAATGGGACCAAAGCCTGAGGCTGAAAGAGATTGATCTCACTTTGCGTGACGTTGACGCTGTTGGAGCCGCAATAGGGGCAGCTGGTCGCCACTGCGCCCTGAGGGTAAGAAAGTTCCGCGCCGCACTGCTGACAATGGAGCATATTGCGCATCTTTCCCCAGCCTTTTTCGGCGATTTCCATCGTGTCAACGGTAAATTCCTGCCGGGCGACTGTTGGACCAACCACCGTTGGGCGAATTGCTGCCTTAAAACCACAGTGGCTGCACGCCAAACCAGAGCTAAGCAGGTCATAAGCCAGATGCCCTCCGCATTGTGGGCAGGTATGACTCTTTGCCTGTCGCTCCTCTTTTTGCTTGGCTTTGGGAACAAAAACGGTAATCCCTGGAACCTTTGATTCAACTTGCTCAAATTCCAACTTTTCCATCGCACTACCTTTCAGAATAATTATAACTTCTTCGATAAAATCTGATGATTTTGCCGAATGCCTTAAATAATGGGCTACAATAAATCCATGCAATACATCATCGACGGACACAATCTGATTGGCAAAACTCGTGGCCTCTCGCTTTCTGATCTGGAAGACGAGCAAGCTTTGATCGACTTGTTGGTTCCTTTTCTGCGAGCGAAAAAATCACGCGCCATGGTTTTTTTTGACCGGGCGGCTGTTGGTCAATCCGGTCAGCGCAATTTTGGTCTGGTAAAAGCAATTTTTGTCCCCTCGGGAACTACTGCCGATTCAGCAATTGCAGCTTATATCCGCCAGCTGGGCGCTACAGCCCGCAATCATACACTCGTGAGCTCAGACCGCATGGTCCAGGCAGCAGGGCGCAGCCATCATGTTACCGTCCTGACCAGTCAGGAATTTGCAGAAAAAATCGAGGATTTCTACAATACCGAACCTCAGTCAGCACCAGCGGAAATTCAACTTTCTGAACAAGAGTTACAGGAATGGGAGGACCTTTTCACCCAATATGGAGGGAATCCGCCTGACGGAATGAACCCTTAAACTGCCATAAACTTCACTTCTTAAAATTTTACAAAACATTTACATTCTTTTCGTCTAGTATCGGTCAGAATGCATTGCCAATGTTAATGCCTGCGACTATAATAAAGGTTATACAAAAGCTGTTGCAAACCTATTTGCAACAAGAGTTTTTAGAAAAAATATTGACCAGACAAAATTTTCTGGCTTACGAAAAAGCCTTGTGATGATTAAAGATATACCAAATAAAAAAATGCACATTCGCCTGTGGTTGAGCCTTCTTGGACTAAGTCTCATCTTGCTTGCCTGTCAACCTTTGGCTGCCACGAACGGAAATACATCTTTTGTCGCAACACCGACCCAACCGTCATCAATCCAGACAAACGTTCCTTCGTCTGAATCTGGTCCAACAGCTCCCCAAACTCCGCTAACTTATTGGGTTGATCCAAACCTCCCTACGGACCTGGTGGCTGGCTTCACTCTCTCAGAAGATTTTGTTCAAGTCGATCAATCCGAAGATGCTCTTCTGATCCTTGAGCCGAAAAAACCCGGTCTCACCTACATCAAGGAAACCAATTGGGTCTACGCCCTGGTGGCACCTTTTTTTACTATTGAAGACGATGTTTCTTTTGTTGAAATTGTCAAATCCGTCAATACTTCCACCCCAGTGGAAGATCGTCCCATCCCACAACTACAAGTCCAGGAGCAGGATCGCCAGGCAATTCTACACATCTTGTTCAAGCGGGAAGTCAAACGGTCTAACCTTGCAATAGCTAATGAGAACACAAACAACCAGGTTTTGGATCAATCCGCATGGATGATTCAGCCTTTCCACCTTCTTGATCCTCAATGGAAAGTGATCTCTGTTGATGGCCTCAGCCCGCTTGATGATGACTTTAACTTAAGCAAATACCCGCTCAGGCTCGCATATGGCTTGCGCCTGAGCGACCCAACTTTGCAAGTTGACCCGGAAACCTTCCCGCAAAGCAATTTCAATCCCGATCAACTCACCAGCCTGATCATGACGGGCGTTACCGCCATGGCACGCGATACTGCCTACGAGATGGAAATTCAAGGTGTGCTCTACCCCGGCACCGAGATCCGCGATGTGATGCGCGGCGCAGACCTGACCCACATCAGTAACGAAGTCTCTTTTTTTGAGGGCTGCAAATTCCCTGACCCCGATTACACTGGCTTCATCTTTTGCAGCAACCCGGAATATATTAAGCTACTTGATGACCTCGGTGCGGACGTGATTGAGCTAACTGGCAACCATAACAACGATGTACGCGCGCTTTACAAGGTCGATTCAGTGCCCACGACGCTTGAACTTTACGAAGAATATGGCATGCAATGGTATGCAGGCGGCACGGACATCACCAAAGCCCAGACTCCTCTCAAGATTGAACACAACGGCAACAAACTTGCTTTCATCGGTTGCAACTCTTATGGGCCAGATATGGCCTGGGCGACCAAAGACAGCAGTGGCGCTGCTCCTTGTCAGGACTGGGCCTGGCTCAAAGCCGCTATCTTTAACTTAAAGCAGGAAGGTTATCTGCCCATTGTAACCCTGCAATACCAGGAAGATTACTTTCCTCATGCCACGTCCACAGCGATCCGTGACTTCAGACCTCTCGCAGAGGCTGGCGCGGTGATCGTCAACGGAAGTCAGTCTCACGTTGCCAAAGCAATGGAATTTTACGCCAACTCTTTCGTTCATTATGGATTGGGAAATCTTTTCTTTGACCAACCCGAATTTTATATAACTTACAACAGTTTTATTCAAAAGCACTTTTTCTATCAGGGCAGACACATTAGCACCCAGTTGCTTACCATCACAATTGAAGACATCGCTAAACCCCGATTTATGACCACTGAAGAACGCCAGAAGTTCTTATCCAACATTTTTATTTTTTCCGAAGAACTCAGGAGCACCCCATGAGCCAAATTGACAGCTTCCCCACCGAACCTGAATTTACGATCAAAGCCGTCCAGCATCGCACTGGCATCAAACCCGTTACCCTGCGTGCCTGGGAGCGCCGTTACAACCTGCTTGAACCCGTTCGTATGCCAAACGGCTATCGACTTTATTCCGAACGCGATATTCAACTTCTAACTTGGGTTCAGCGACGTGTAAATTCTGGCATCAGCATCAGCCAGGTGGTCCAACAATTCAATCAAATTCGCGAAAATGGTGAATGGCCTGACAGCATCCAGGCTTACAACCCTGCCAAACCACGTAGACAAGCCCCACGTCCTTCACGCGATTACGCAGAAATGATATTTGGTGCACTCGTCTCGCATAACGATGAGCGTGCCACCATTATTTTTGAGGAATGTCAGATTTATTTCGAATTGCTTACCATCTTCCAGGAAGTAATCGAACCCGCCTTACAATTATTGGATGAAGCCTGGTATCTTGGCGATATTCCAATTGCGACACGTCACATGGCGGTCCAAATCATCAAGGGCCGCTTGCTTGGAATTATGCAAGGCTTACCCACTGTCAAGGAAGGCGCCCTGATATTGGTTGGTTGCGGCCCCGAAACAATGAATGAAATGACTGCCCTGATGTTGGCAGTCTTGTTGCGGCAAAGCAATTATCATGTTGAATACCTGGGACCTGACCTGCCCACAGATGATTTAATCGACTATTCCAAAATTGCCCGTCCTAAACTGATCTGTCTTGCAGTTGAATCCGAGCCTACGGTTTATTTATTGAAAAATTTTGCAAACAGACTTAACTCCCTGCGCGGAAAACCAAAATTCGCTTATTTTGGCACTTTTGTTGACCAAAATGAAGCTGAACGCGAAAATTTGAGTGGGATTTATTTGGGTGATTCGATCGATATCCATCTCGAACGCATTCGCCGCTTCCTGACAATGGGAGCGGTCTAACTCAAGACTCTATTGCTTAAATACAAAAACGGGCGGGAGTTACTGCCCGTTTTCACATATACTTCCTCTAAAACCCTTCTAATTTCGAAAGATCGGCATAAGGCTTCATCAGCCCGGCGATCCGTTGCAGGATTCCCAGCCGGCTCTCCCGCAACGTCTGATCTTCTGCCATCACTAATACCTTATCAAAAAAGGCATTAATAGGAGTCATCAGGGAGCTTACTTGCTCAAGGGTAAATTCAAGGTCAAAACTTCCTGCCAAATTCGCTTCAACTTTCAGAACTGTGGCATATAGCGTTTTTTCCTCTTCCTCAACCAAAACACTTTCATCCACAATGAAAACATCCTTAAGATCACGCGTCATGCGCACACAGCGGCTAAACGCGGGCAAAACATCAGCCCAGATCGGTTTTTCAACCCATTCGTTGAGCGTTTCCACCATCGGCTTTGCCAGCCCTGGATTTTTGCCATGAACGGCTTCAATCGCTTCAACCACATCGTAACGGTAGCCTTCATCCAAAAGAATGTTGTGCATACGACCCGCGATAAATGTCAATGCTTTTTCAATGACATCATCCGAAACAGCCACCTTTTGTACCTTACCAGCTTCTACCAAAGCCTCTCGAAGGTCAAAATCCAGCTCTTTACCCATCAGGATGCTGATCAATCCAATCGCGGCTCGGCGTAGCGCGAAGGGGTCCTTATTTCCAGTCGGGATCAAGCCCACCGCAAACAAACCAACGATCGAATCCAGTCGGTCTGCCAGACCAACGACCATGGCGCTTTTGCTCTCAGGCAGGGGGTCTTCCGTCGTGCGAGGAAGGTAATAATCAAACAAACCCGCCGCGACCTCTTCACTTTCACCGGAATTGCGGGCGTAATACTTACCCATTACGCCTTGCAAGGCAGTCATCTCAACCACCATCTCGCTTGCCAGATCGGCTTTACTCAGCTGCGCGATTCTGGCAGCCGCTTTCTTTTGCTCCTCATCCAGGTCAAGTTGCTCTGCGAGAACGACGGTCAACCGTTCTATGCGCCTGGTCTTGTCAAGCATCGATCCCAATTCTTTCTGGAAGGTTAGTTGGCTCAACTTAGGAACAAAATCTTCAATTTTCTTCTTCATGTCCTCATGAACGAAGAATTCCGCGTCTGCAAAACGCGCTAGGATAACCTGCAAATTTCCATCAACAACCAGTTCGGCACTTTCAGCATCACCATTGCGAACAATGATAAAGTGATTGGTGAGCTTGCCTTCCTTATCCAGTACAGGAATATAGCGTTGATGCTTTTTCATCACAGCGATCAATACCTCAGGTGGCAAACTTTGCAGATAACGCGGGTCAAAAGTCCCAAGCAAGGCAGTTGGCTGTTCAACCAGATTCCCAATTTCTGCCAGCAAATCCTGATCCAGCGCCAAAGTTCCGTCGACTGATTCAGCCAACTTTAATGCCTCTTGCCAGATTATTTCCCGGCGCAAATTCGGATCCAAAATAATACCCTGATCCTGTAGATATGCTTCATATACCTTCAAGGAATCAATAGCTTTTTCATTTTCACTGGCAAAGCGTAATCCTCGGGTGAGATTTCCCGATTGCAAACCAGCATAGCTAAAAGGCACTACCTGCCCACCCAAAATTGCCAGCAACCAGCGAATGGGGCGTGAATAGTTGGCACCACTGGCATTCCAGCGCATGGATTTTGTAAATTTCAGATCTGCAATAATGCCTGGCAAAGCTTTTGCAAGCAAGTCCATGCTTGTTTGACCCTTTTCTTCCATTTGCACGACAACATATCGTCCGTTATCGAATTCTTTTACACCTAATTGGCTCACATCCAAACCACGGCTACGCGCAAAACCTTCCGCGACCTTGGTGGGCCTTCCATCAGCATCAAAAGCACGATCAGCTGGAGGGCCTTTGATTTCAACAGAGCGATCTTCCTGGCAGGTTTGTAAGTCCTTAATCAGAACGCTTTGACGCCGTGGTGTACCCTCAACCTTCATTGCTCCAAAGCCTAGGCGGTTTTCCACCAGCCATTTTCCAAAAGCTGTTTCCAGTTGCTCAAGCGCCCTATCTAGATCGCTAGCTGGCAATTCTTCACTTCCGATTTCAAACAAAAAATCAGCTTTTTCATCCTTCAGGACAGGCAAAACGATTTCCGCTTCTTCCTTTAAGTTTCCCGATTCACAGAGCCATGGAAAGCCCATTTCTTTCCGCTGCGCATAATAAGTTTCTGCCACTCTTCGGGAAAGCTCGCGCATTTTACCAAACAGGTTTTGACGTTCAGTAAAACCAACCGCACCCCTGGCGTCCAGAACATTAAAGGTGTGGGAACACTTAATCACATTATCGTAAGCAGGCAAGACCAGGCTGCGTTCAAGGGCATTTTCAGCTTCCTGGGTAAAGAGATTGAACATCTCGCGCAGGCGAGGAACATCCGCGACCTCATAATAGTAAGTTGAGTGTTCGCGCTCAGCCACCTGGTAAATATCGCCATAGCTGCGGCTCTCATTCCAGCGAATCTTCTTGAAGTCGTTGACCCGTTGCAAGGTCATGGCAATTCTTTCCAAGCCATAGGTAAGCTCGACTGCTGGTACATCCAGATTCAAACCACCAGCCTGCTGGAAGTAGGTAAACTGGGTAATTTCCTGCCCATCCAACCAGACTTCCCAACCCAAACCCCAGGCTGACAAAGCGGGAGATTCCCAGTTATCTTCAACAAATCGAATATCGTGCTCTTTAGGATCAATACCCAAAGCCAACAAGGAGTTGAGGTAAAGTTCCTGCGGATTCCCTGGATCAGGTTTCAAAATGACCTGAAATTGGTAGTGTTGTTGCAAGCGATTCGGGTTGACCCCATAGCGACCGTCATCTGGTCGAACAGAAGGTTCAACATAAGCTACACGGAAGGGCTCAGGGCCTAAAACGCGCAGAAAAGTCGCCGGGTTCATTGTCCCAGCCCCGACCTGGGAATAATAGGGCTGCCAAATCAGACAACCCTGGTTCGCCCAGTAAGTTTGGAGTTTGAAAATAATGGATTGAAAATCTAAGCCTTGGTTCATATCACGCCTCACAATTCACTCGGCTTATTATACATCAGGGGAGAACGATTCGCTCAAAAATCTTATCTAATGCGAAAGAGTTTACAGGTGATGATTGTAGTGCGTCAAGACAAAGTGCCCGAAAGGGTATTGAAATCGTGCCATTTGGGGATAATTTCAATCCGACGTCCAAACCACACGCACGCCATTGGAGGTCTGCGACCTCAGCCGGATTCCAGCAGAATCCGGCCTACATGTTCCTACGAAACAGCATCAAGAAAGCCCGGTGTTTTCAAGCCATATTCAAGCAAATAGGTCAGATACTTCTCGATCAATTTGCTCAGTTCCTGATCTGCTTCTTCAGGGATCGTGCGCGTTTTAACCTGCGCCCAGGGTGAACGTTGAAAAAACCGCAAATACCTCAAGGCATTCATGCTGACCCTCCAGGCAGTCGGGTCGCCCGCAAAAGATCTGGGACAAACAACTCCACCCAGTTTCGCGGAGAAATACTGATCTTCGGGTTGAATTTTCTCACCGCAAACAACACATTCCTGCAACTGCGGCTTAAAACCAAGAATATCCATCAGGTGAACTTCATAATAATGTACGACCAGACTTGGCGAAACACCGCCATCCAGGCGCACCAATGTCTCCAGCACCAGGTTAAAAAGCTGTCGATTGGGACCTTCCTCAAGCGTAAATCGATCCAAAAGCTCCAGAACATAAGCGGCTTTAGCGGTCAGTTTCAGATCAGCTTTGATATTATGAAAATTCCGAACCGTGTCAACCTGGCTGACGACATCCCAGGTACGCCCTTTTGCCAGTTGCAGGATCACCTGTGTCATCGGCTCCAGGTGTCCTGCCTTGCGGCTTTTGATCTTGCGCACACCTTTAGCGATCGCCTGTATCTTGCCTTTTTCAAGCGTATAGAGGCTTAAGACACGATCCGCCTCACTGAATTCACGGTAGCGGATCACGAGAGCCTGTGCCCGGTATAAGCGATTTTCGACAGCCATTTTAGCTTACAGGAGAGATTCCGGTCCAAACGAGCGCGGCAGGATGCCGTCCATGCTGGTCTCCCAGAGAATTTCACCCTGCTCATTAGCAATAAAGATAGGCATGTCCAAGGCAGCAAACTCGCGCATCACTTGCCGGCATGCGCCACAAGGTGAACCGGCATTTTTTGTGACAACACTAATCGCCAGTATCTTCCGATTTCCCTCTGAAACAGCCTTAAATATCGCTACACGTTCAGCACAGAGGCCAGAGGGATAAGCTGAATTTTCGATGTTGTTCCCACCGTAAAGCTTGCCATCCTCAGCCAGCACAGCCGCACCAACCAAATATCCCGAATAAGGCGCATAAGCCTGCGCCTGATATCCTCGGGCTATTTGAACTAATTTATTTTTCTGCTTAGTCGTCAGTTGTGCCATTTTTGCCCTCAGTATCGGATTTTTCCTCAGCAGGATGAACTTTTTCGACCTGAACGGTCAATATGCGCCGGGCGACAACTTCTTTAACAGTGAACTCTAATCCGTCGTTAACTACTTTTTCACCAGATTGTGGCACTCTGCCCAATTGGCCATAGATGTACCCGCCCAAAGTATCAGCAAACTCATCCGAAATATGTGAATGCATTATTTCATTGAACTCATCAATGGTAGCGCGACCTTGAATGACATAGCTGCCGTCTTCCTGTAATTCATATAAATCCACTTCGCCAGTATCGTACTCATCACGAATCTCACCAATGATTTCTTCAATTATGTCTTCCAGAGTAACCACGCCTGCCATACCACCGTATTCATCAACCACCAACGCCATATGCACGCCACGACTCTGCATCTCGGTCAACAATTCATCCACCTTTTTGGCTTCGGGCACAAAATAAGCAGGCCGAATCAGTTTGCGCTGCTTGGCAATCGTGTCCTCACCATCCACCACCGCCAGCAAATCTTTGGCATAGAGCAATCCAACCACATTATCAATTGTGTCATCATAGACCGGAACACGGGAATGTCCAGCTCTGATAAACTCTTTTCGGGCTTCGCGGATGGTCGTGTTGATTTCCAATGCCAAAACGTCCATGCGTGGAACCATGATTTCTTTGGTCATGGTTTCGCTAAACTGGAAAATCGAATAGATCATTTCACGCTCGCCTTGATCGAGCGTGCTCTCAGGCTGATCCTGATTCACCCAATCGCGCAAGGATTCATCTGTTACTGAAAGTGTCACTTTCTCAGCATATTCCCCCAACAAAGACATCATAAGTCGGGTTAGTGGAGAGACCAAGAAACTAATCATCCTTGCCGCCCCGGTCCAGGAAAGAGCTGCATTTTCCGGTTTGATCAATATGCGACGCTCAAGGATAAATTCGAGCGCGGTCACCAAAATCATGACTGCTATAAGGATTAAGACAATTTGCCAGGCTGGTTCGATATTTGTCGCACGATCAAGGAAAAGCACTGTCAGACCTGCCAATAAAAAGTGCGAAACGACCAATCCCAGGCGAAGGGCAGTCCGCAAGCCTTGTTTTTCGACCAAACCAATGGTCTTGTCCACCTTTGCCTGATTTTCCATGCCAAGGCTTAAAAGCCAGGGTAATCGCACATGAGTGAACGCTGATTTTGTTGCGGATGCTATCAAATTGATGATCAAAAAGACCACCCAGGCAATCCCCAACCAAAGAGTTTCTTTCACATTAATCCTTTCTATCCTTAGGACGGGCAGGAACCCCGTAAACAAGCGTGTCGTCCGGAACATCCCGATTAACAACTGCTCCAGCTCCTGTTTTTGCGTTTTTACCAATTTTCAACGGTGCGACCAACATTGTGTCGCTTCCGATAAATGTGTTTTCACCAATCTCGGTATTGTGTTTGTGAACACCATCGAAATTACAGGTGATCGTTCCGGCCCCAATATTAACGTTTTTGCCTATCTGAGCGTTGCCAATGTAAGAAAAATGTCCCATTTTGACGTCTTCCAACAGGGTAGAATCCTTGACTTCGCCAAAATTGCCTAAATGCACGCCATCCTTTAAGACGGCCCCCGGACGAAGATGACTAAAAGGCCCCATGCTGACCCGATTACCCAACCAGGCTTGCTCAGCGAAGCTATAAGTGATTCGGCAATCATTGCCAATGGTCGTGTCCTGAATGGTCGTATCAGGACCGATGCGATTGTTCTCCCCGATCACAGTATTGCCCCGCAAATGCGTATTGGGCAAAATTACAGTATCTCTGCCAATAAGGACATCACTTTCAACCGTGCAACTATCAGGATCAAGAAAGCTAACCCCCTCAAGCATCCACCTGTGAATCACACGTTTTCTCATCGCGACTTCACAATCAGCCAGATCAATACGATTATTAACGCCCAAACCCTCAACAGGATCATCAAGAATTACGGAATCAAGCTTTTTCCCTTGCTCCACTGCCATTTTGATTAGATCAGTGACGTAATATTCACCCTTGGGGCTTGGCTGTATCTGAGTTAGATTCCCCCACAACCAGGCAGCGTCAAAACAATAAACTGAAACGTTATATTCACGAATCTTGCGCTGTTCTGCCGTGGCATCCACCTCTTCCACGATGGCAATCAGTTTCCCGTCTTTATCTCTTACCACACGGCCAAAACCACGGGGGACATCGCCTTCAACACTGGTCATGGTAAGAACATTTTCATTTTGCTTATGAAAATCGATAATTTTCTCGATCGTCTCAGCCTGGAGCATTGGCATATCAGCACAGGTTACCAGCACTAGTTCAGAGTTTCCCCGTAGAGCGTCCATCGCGCTAAATATAGCGTGACCAGTGCCTAGCTGTTCAGCTTGTAAAGCAAACTCCACTTGCCCTGGAAAAGTGTTTTGAACCGCCTCTCTAACAGCCTCAGCGCCATGACCAACCACCACGACAGGTGGCAGATTAGTATGTGGCAAGACAGCGTTCAAGGCATGCAAAATCATGGGTTTTCCGAGGATGGGGTGCAACATCTTGGGTAATCGGGATTTCATGCGCGTGCCCATACCAGCAGCTAATATAACTGATGCGATTGTCATTTCTTACTCCGGGAGTTTAAAGATATAACCATGCCCAGGCATTTTGCACATGGTAAGCATGAGTTAAGAGGAGGGTCGTCGTCTTCAGTATTCACAATAAATCAGCCGGGGCACTTGGAGTCGAACCAAGATCAACGGATTCAAAGTCCGGTGTGCTGCCATTGCACCATGCCCCAATAAAGTAGCCAGTATTTTAGCATAAAACCCTGGCATCAACAAATGTTGATTTTACCATATAATCAAATCGATTTTCCTCGCACGCGCAAACCACGTTCATTGACTTTTTTTGAGGTTTACGCAATCAGTTCAACACAACACTCTCCTGATATCGTATTAATAAAAAGGCTGCTCTTCTTAGGCAGCCTTATAGTTGGTTTTACTCATTAATCATCATAAGTTAATTCATCTCGACGAGTTCGATATCATTCGTCCAGCTCCAGAAGGTGGTGATATCGGGGGTCAGGGTATCGATATTTACGCTCTCGGTGCTGAAGATGATGACGTTCTTGCGCTGGTAAATCGGAATTTCAACTGCCCAATCCATTATGCGATCCAAAGCCTGCTTGTAGATAGCTTTGCGGAAATCCTGATCAACGCTTATGCGAGCTTTCATGATGAAATCGTCGAGCTGTTGGTCCTGAATATGATAGTAGTTATACTCTGTTGTACCTTCTTCCCCAGGGATATTCTCGGAATAGTAAAGCCAATACATGTCTGGATCAAAAGGTGAATCCCAAAAAGCAGCCCAGAGTTCCTGTTCGCCGGATTTCAAAGCATCCATAAAGATGTTGAGGTCGGTAAAATTCTTGATTTTTAATTCGATGCCGATTTTGGCAAGGGACTCCTGGGCGCCAGTGATCATATCAAAAGCATGATGGTCACCAATGCCATCACCTGGAACAATTATTTCGAAGGACATCTGGGCACCATCAGGAGCCACTGTAACTTTACCATCTTCAACGGTATAACCTGCGGCTTCGAAAAAACCCAGGGCAGCTTGTTCAGCTGCAGCGTAACGTTCATCTGCTGTCATTTCAGCGGTATAAATAGGATTTCCATTTACATCAACAGCAAATGCGACCTGATAACCTTCATCAGTAGGTTGAGGTGCAGCCCAGGATGTGCTGGAAATCGGATAATTAATAACAGCAGCAGTTTCGCCATAGTAGCTATCGATTGCAACGTCACGATAAACTGTCAAAATCGTAGCAAGAGCCCTTCGCAGGTTCTTGGAAGCATCTGAACCCCATTCGTCATAGATGTTGACGGTGGAGGCATTGATACCGATATAACCATAACTCAGGCTGTCAACCAGGCTGGATGTGATCACCGGACCGGTCATTTCGCCATTTTCATTGTAGGTCATGACTTCTTCATAACGTTCTTTGTTATAGCTCATCTCGCCAGCATTTGCAGCACCGGACTGGATTGCATCCACCATTTCAGCGGGTAAAGTTTTGCGGAATTGGATTTCGTGAATCTTGGGGCAACCACGATAGTAATATGGGTTGGCTTCAAAGAAAACAACATCATTGTTAAATTTATTGAATTTGTAGGGGCCAGCACCCATAGGTGTTGCGATTAAACTTCGTTGCTTGGAGAGATCGCCAAAATCGAAACCGAACTGATTGTTCTCGTAATCGTATTTATCAATGTCACCGTAATAATGCAGAGGAGTGATACTTACGCCAAGAATGCTGTAAACGGCGGGAGCAGAGAACCCCTCAATGGTAACCTGGACAGTGTAATCATCGAGTTTCCTGATACCGGCAATGTTAGGAACACCTTTACCGCCCATGGAATCATCCAAAGGTCCAAAGTGACTGATAAAGGCTTCTTTCACATTGGCAACGACATCGGTGGTACCATCTGTGGATTCGTAAGGGAAGGCTCTACGGATATCGTTCTCATACTTGATGAGCACTTCAGTATAGAAATCATCAAGGGTCGGGAAGGTTTCGATCAGGTCAAAGGTTACGCCGGAAGGAGTAGTAAAAAGACCATCATCATTAACTCCACCAAAGTCCCAGAGAGCCATCCCAAGAGCAATTTTGAGTCCTTCGTTATTAGCAACCTCTTCAGGTGTTTTGCCAATATAAACTTCTGCAAAAGCGTTGCGATTGTTACTATCGTTGAAAGTAACAATCGCTTCGACTTCAGCCAGAACACCGTCCTTGAGTGCTCCGTTGACGAAATTCTGTTGTTCTTCGGTCCAGCCATCAACTTTAGCGTATTCATGATCTATGCCAGCCGCATAAATCTCTTCGAAAATAGCATCGTACTTATCAAAGACCTCACTGGTGGTTTGGGTCTGGTAATCCTTCAAGCCAATGATATCGAATGAAGAAATCTTGTTAGGACCGTCATAAGAAGGATCAAGATAGGTATAATATGTGAAGATGACATCATCTGCAGTCACAGGCTTACCATCAGAGAACTTTATACCGACACGCAGTTTCGCGGTGTAAACGGTTGTATCACCTATTTCATCGTAATTTACAGAAGTATCTGCAGCACCCTTGTAAAGATAATCGACGCCATTATATGAACGGATTTCACCTTCAATAGCATTGTTGACAATACCACCAACCCGGTCGGTGGTCAGCAAGCTTATCTGGGTCATCCCAACAACATCGGCATCGGATTCGGATTCTGAGAAAAAAGGGCTGAACTTCTGAGAGAAATCCGGATATGCGATCACGAAGGGAGTGTTAATAGTGGACTCAGTAGGTAGATTTCCGCCGAAAGGCTGTTCCTCGTATACCAGAGCAAGTTCTTCGGTCTCAACTGGTTCATCGGTCACAACGGGTTCATCAGCAGTTTCGACCACAGGGAGATCAGTTTCCACGGTGGAATTATTGGAAGGACCACAAGCGGTGAGTGTTACACCAAATAGAACGAGCACAATCAGAATTGAAATGGTTCTTGACAATTTTTTCATGTATCTTGTTATTTCACTTTTCTTCATAATCTAAAAGACAGCCTTTAATAGAGCTTGTTGTTTACATTGGCGTTGGTGAACATTTTACCTAATTCTTCAGACTTGTGCTTGAATTCATTATTAACAGTTCACAGTTGCTACTGTTTGGATTTTAATCCCAATTCCGATTACTTCATCCAAACACCGCGAAGGAGCTCCGCCCAATCCAGATATCTTTCTTTATTCCTCAGGCAAAAATTGCCAGATATCAGCAAAATCAACCGCCTCGGGTAAGACTATATCCGAGGAAACAGCCCAAAGCCGATATTGCGGCATTAGCTCCATGGCAGGTAAAAAGTTTCCCATCAATTCCGCATCGCTATAGTTATCTCCGGCAAGCCAGCCCGCGCTCGCCCAGCAAGCCAGGTCAAAAGCCCCATCGCTAAAACCAGCCACATTTGTTCCCACCCAACTATTTGAGGAAGTTGGAATCTGATCGGAGGTATACAACTGACATGCGTTCATATGTCTTTTTTGCCAGCTAATCAAAGCCAAATCGAACTGGCGTCCGAAGATCAAACCATCAGGCCCCGGCTGATAAAGCTTATCAATCGGTAGGCTTTCTACCGTTGCTGCCACTCCGCAAAGCTCCAGCGAAGCCCTGATCATTTCCGCGACTTCCTGATCCATCCGGCTCTGCCCGACCAACAGGCTCAGCCGCAATTCGCTGCCGTCCAAAACGTTCGGCACATTCTTCGCGACCCTCACCGTTCCTTCTTCCGGGTAGATACAACCGATCTCTTCCAACAGAGCGTTACCATCCAAAATCTCGCTCACATGGTTTAATTCTGGCGCAACCACACTCTCCGGCAAATGGGCGTTGAAATATCCATTTCGCAAAGCGATCGGATCGATGCAGGCGCTCAAGGCACTCCTGGTCTCAATACTTCCCAAAACATCCTGACGCTCAGCCGTCCAGGCATTATAAAAACCAGCATCGTACACAGCCGGCTTAATGCCAAAGACCAGGTGTTGGACTGGCTCCCAATCCTCACCAATCAGCTTTGCATCCAGAGCGATCGCCTCAAGCTCGCTCTTGGTCAGCGCCTGAAGTTGATAGCTCTTATCGAGGATATCGCACTCACCTATGCGCAGTTTTTCCAGGGCGGTCGCCAGATCCGGTTCAAGCTGGAAATTCACCAGGTCATAGCCAGAAAAGCCCTCACCCTTAATAAAGAAGGGATTAGTCTCAAAATGGATCGCATCGAGGGAGGAAGAGGCCTGAATGCGGTATGGACCCCAGCTGAGAGGGCTGATGTTCTTCACATCCTGTTCTGGTTCTAGATTTTCCGGCAGATTCTCCAACGCCTCTTCCGGCAAGGGCTGCCACAAGACTTCGCCCGGGTTTTCAGGAACAAAGCCCGGCACACCCATCCAAACCAGAGTCTGCTCATCCTCAGCGACAAAGCTCTGTGCTCGGTCAAGCGCCCATTTGTCATGCCCCAGGGCTGTCTTTTCTGCCAAATGATAAGAATAAACGAAATCACTGGCGGTTATAGGAGAACCGTCAGACCACTTCAACTCAGGGCGCAGCTTGAACGTGATCTGGAATTGGTTCATGTGATAATCCTGCTCATGATTCCATTCCACCGGATTCTCAACCGAATAATTGATCGCGTGCTCGATCAGCGTACCTTCTTCAAGATAAACCACCTGTCCACTGGCATTCTGCACCGGTATCCCCACTTTTACCTGAACATCCAGCACCTGAACTGCGCCATTCTCCTGATTGGGAATGCTCTCAAAAAAGATCGCTTGTTGACTTTGCGCATCAACACTCAGCAGATCGGGATAGAGCAAGGCAAACACGCTCTGCTTTGCCAGACTCTGTTTTCCGTCATAGCGATACAAGCTATCTGGCGACTGCGCCATACACACGTCCAAAGTTTTGGGTGGTATAGCGGTAGGCGTTAAAGTTGGCGTAGCAGTAGGAATATCAGTATCCACATCCACGGGTTCAGGCGAAACAGTATTACCTCCACAGGCAGATAAGAATAAGCTCAGCAAAATCGCTGCAAGCACTAATTTTTTCTTGTTCATTCTTCATCCTCCAGGTCAAGGTCCTCTCCCTTGGTCCCGAATCGCAGGCGCATGTACGAATCATACCGCTCGGGATGTATATTTCCCTCTTCAACAGCTTTCCGCACCGCGCAACCTGGCTCATGCGAGTGACTACAGTCATTAAACTGACATTCCTGCACCAGCGGCGCGATTTCCTTAAAATAAGCGTCCAACTCTTCAGCTTCGATATCCCACAAAGCAAGCGTCCTTAAACCTGGCACATCGGCAATATAGCCACCACCAGGGATCTCGAATAGTTGGCGCACCTGAGTGGTATGACGTCCTTTTCCCTTACCCAGACCCTGACTCACCTCACCGGTTTCCAGTTCAAGACCAGGTAAAAGTTGATTGATCAGGCTTGATTTGCCCACTCCGGAAGGGCCCGCCAGGATAGTCAGCTTTCCGCGCAGATGCTTCTTCATGCTCTCAACGCCCTCGCCTGTCTTGGCGGACACATACAAAACCTCATAACCAATCTCTTGATAGAGAGAGAAAAGTTCTTTAGCCCGATCAAGTCCACATAAGTCCACCTTATTTACAACAATGATCGCTGGGATGTGAGCGCGCTCTGTTACAACCAAAAAACGGTCCAGCATGCGCAGCTTTGGCTCCGGGCTGGCACAGGCAAAAACAAGCATGGCCAGATCGGGATTAGCCAATATGATCTGCTGATATTCGTAATTCACACCCGAAAGTGCTCTGGAAAAAACGGATTTTCTTGGCAAAATCTCTTCAATGCTGCCGGTTCCATCCGCCTGAGGCTCGATTAGTACCAGGTCGCCTACGGCGACCAGATCGCCCTCAGCCCTGCCCTTGCGGAAACGACCACGTAAGCGTGTGCGGTAATCGCCTTTCCCAGTACGCACGTCCAGATAGCCAGCCTGGGAGCGTATGACCAAACCCTGTAACAATTCAGTCATGGCACCTGAACATTTTACGAAATTGGTAAGGCAAACTAATCCTCATCCGGCTTGGCAGGAATATAAGGTTCCTCTTCCCAGGGCATCGTTCCCCCGGCATTTTTCATCCCGGAGAAGTAAAGTGCCATCACGCGTCTAAAGAGAGGTGCCGCCATCTCAGACCCCTCACCCGCATTTTCCAAAATAATTGCAACTGCAATATCAGGTAGATCAGGGTTTTCTTCATAGCTATATCCGGCAAACCAGGCATGTGATTTGCCCAGGGGATTTTCGGCTGTGCCTGTCTTGCCGGCTACGTCATAGGGGAAGTTTTTAAACTGGAAGTTTGCTGTGCCACTTGGGTTCCAGATCACCATTTTCATGGCTTCCTGAATTGCCAGCAAATTTTCTGGCGTCACCGGCAGCTGACCAATTTTCTTTAACTCAAATTCATAAACAGGCTCATTTCCGGTTAATCCGATACGTTCAACGACGGTTGGTTGATGCAAAGTGCCCCCATTCCCAACCGCTGCGATAAAGTTCGCTATTTGAAGGGGGCTATTTTGCAAGGTGCTTTGTCCAATCGCCATCTGGACATAGTCGCCAATGTCAGCAGGGGTCATGTTGAGATTACCTTCAAATTCCGGGATCTCGATACCAGTCTTTCTGCCCAGGCCAAAGCCTGCGGCAACATCAGGAATAGCGGTGCGATAGCCATCGTTCCACAAAGTGTAACCAATATGATAAAACCAGGGATTGCACGAACGCATTAATCCTTCCTGCAAGGTCAAAAGCCCCGACGCCCCGAAGCCCTTGTCATAAGTCCAGTCTTTCAGAACAACGCCATCCAGTTCGTGCCATAAGCTATCGCAGAAATAAGGGTAGTCCTTGGTGAACACGCCCGTTTCCAACGCCGCCGCCATCGAAACAACCTTAAAAACCGAACCCGGAGGGTACACGCCCTGTGCAGCCCGGTTATACATCGGATTGAGGGGGTTTTGGGTCACCTCTGCAATGGAATAGGCTGTATAAGAAGGTCCTACGAACACATTTTGATCAAAGCCAGGGTTAGATACCATCGCGATGACTTTGCTCGTATCCCGTTCCAGAACAACGATTGCTCCGATATTATCGCCCATGCTTTGTTGCAGCCAATATTGGAGCTGGCTGTTGATGGTCGTATAAATTGATTGCGCGGGTTCAGCATCGGAACTGGCAATCCTGGTCAAAACCTGACCCTGCAAGTCCTTGACATACAAATCAGCGCCATGGGTGCCTGCCAGGTATTGCTCGCCCCAGGCTTCCAGGCCTGAGTAGCCAATTTTCTCATCGCCGGTATAGCCCAGGCGCTGATATTCTTCCAGGCGTTCAGCAGGAACATTCAGGACATAACCGGTAACGTGAGGAGCAATGCCGCCATCATAATAATATCGTGCTTTAAAATTCGACATGCTGATGCCAGAAAAAGCGCTCAGGCGATCGTAATACTCATTGGCTTCCGCGGCTGTGATATCACCGATGATCGCGTATTGATAATCAGCTGTGTTTTCGTATTCCTTTCGAACGCTATCTTCAGAACGTGAAAGCACAGTTGCCAGCAAGGAAACCATGCGGTCTTCAGTGCCCTCTTCTATCTTACCTGGAGTAACCATCAGCGTAACAGCCTCTTCAAAAGCGACCAGTGGATAATTGTCCGAGGAGTCCGATGAATAGATGTTCCCACGAGCTGGGGTTTCGATGACCAGCTCAAGATAATTCCCATTTGCCAGTTCAGGCAACATCATTTCATCCGCCCATTGGATATGCCAGCTTCCATCTTCCAGGATCATGTGCATGATGCTTTGTCGGCTGATCGTGCCCAGCAGGTTTGTTTCATAATCAAGTTGGTAGCTAACCTGGGCGGTGTCCATCCCAAGCAGGCTGGAAAGGATCTGATATTCCATTGACTTCATCGTCAGTTTGACGGCGGTGTTGCGATGCCGTGCCTCAAAGTCTTCCGCCGTGATGGCGTCTTTGGTCAGACAGCTCAGCTGAGCGTACATCGCCGGGTAATCCTCCGCTACCCAGAGGTCCAGATAAGCTTTGGCGGCAGCCTCCACATCCGGCGCTTCAGAGATATTCACAAAGGGGGTCGGCAAACTTAATATTTGGGTCGGTATAGCTTCGGGCTTGGGCTTTGGGTCACAAGCCGCGAAGACCATTAAACTCACCAGTATGATCAAAATGATTTTAGACAATTTTTTCATTTTATTCTTCTTGCAATATTAAAGGATAAACCGCGCAATTTATCTGATTATACCGCTGACAGTCACAGGCGATATTTTCGTTAGGCACAAAGCCCGCTTTTCTCAAAAGCTTATATACATTGCAAAGCGGTAAACCCATCACATTGGCATAGCAGCCTTCCACAGCCTCAACCGGGTGAAAGCCTGGATCCTGAATCGCATAGCCGCCCGCCTTGTCACGATAATCACCACTGGCGATATAGTTTTCGATCTCCTCATCGCTGTAATTGCGCATCGGCACCTTGGTCAGGCAAACATCACTCAAAACCGATTCCTTTCCAACGTGCAGGGAGAGCGCCGTGTGTACACGATGAACTTTATCGCACATCAACTTCAAAATTCGCTCGGCGTCCGCGTTATCAACTGGTTTTCCTAAAACCAGTTCATCCAGGTCAACGATCGTATCCGCCGAAAGGACAATTTCGCCCCTCTTGGTCAGCAAGGCTTCACCCTTTTCAAAAGCCATTCGCTCAACATAGGCTCGAGGGGTTTCCCATTCGTTCTTATGCTCATCAATATTGGTTGGACGCGAAACAAACGGTATCCCCAACAGGGCCAAGAGTTCATTTCTTCTCGGAGATGCCGAAGCAAGGATTAATTTCTTTTCTTGTTCCACAAGATTAGATTTTAACACCTTTTATGTTTGTGATTATTCGCTTCCTCTTTTCTCATTTTTACTTTGGACATGTTCAGGAGACCATATCCAAACAAGAAAACAATCTTGTTCGTTCGCAGTCTTCCAGTTAAGTTCGCTCGTGGTCTCCCAACCACGAGCCATATGAGAATTGCTAACTGCGTTTGATCTGGAAATTGTCAAAGTCGCGTGCCACCCAGGAATTCGGGAAAATCGATTGGGCTTCCTCCAGGATTTCCTCATCCCGATAGCGCCGCGAGACATGCGTGAGGATCAGCTTCTTTACATCCGCTTCCTGCGCCAATCGCGCCACTTCTTCAGCGGTGCTGTGCCCATAGGTGGCTGCCATCTCCGCTTCTTCCGTTAAATAAGTAGCTTCAATTACCATCGCGTCTGCTCCACGCACATATTCCAGCAGCTTGTCCGCCCGCCCAACGTCGCCAACCACTACCAAACTGGCACCAGTCTGCATCTCACCCAGGACCTGGTCAGGTTGTATCCTTCGACCGTCAGGCAAAACAACCGCCTGACCCGCTACCAGGTCCTTGCGCCATGGTCCGGGTGGGATATTGAGAGCCTCAGCAGCATCGACCAAAAATGGTCGTCGTCCATATTCGTCAAAACGATATCCCAGCGAGCTTGAACCGCGGTGCTCTACCGGGAAAGCCGTGATCTGGAACTTTTCAGCCTCGAAAATGACGCCTGGCTTGATATCGTGAAGATTGACCGGCACTTGAGGCGTTTGACCCCGCAGCACGACGCCATTGATCAGGTCATCCACCCGCTCCATCGTATGACGGCTGCTGTAGATGTTGACCTCATCAATCGCTTCCCAGCGTAAAAAGGTGGAAATAAGCCCCGCCAGACCCAGGATATGATCCAAATGCCCATGCGTTAGCAAAATGTGATTTAGCCGCTTAAAGCCAATCCCAGCTCTGAGGATCTGGCGCTGCGTGCCCTCGCCGCAATCGACCAAGAAGCGGTATTCGTCGTGTTGGACTACCAATGATGAAAGCCCCCGCTTGATCGAAGGCGCGGAGGCAGAAGTCCCAAGAAAAGTCAGGTCAAACAAGCGTTCCGACCTCTTAATTAGGCAGAAGTCTTGCTGATCTTGGTAATTTGTTTCAGTGCGTTGACAGCTGCAAGTCCAAGTTGCAAGCCTTGGGTGGCGGTGATGGGCGTTTTATCCGATCGTTCTTCTGCCGCTTCAATGAAATTCATGGCAGCGCGATAGCCCAAAAAAGCGCCTAACGCTGTGCCCACAATGATAGTTATGGTTTTGATGTTTTGATTCATACCTTATTTTCCTTTATCTAAAAACCTTAGTTCCAGACTGCGTTTGACTTGCGAAAGTTTGTGTGCCCCTTCCCGCAGGCTGATGATCGGGGCTACGCTGGTGTCAGCCGCCTTGCGCAGATGCCAACGCGCTTTCTCAAACGCCTGTAAGATAGCCATGCCAGCCACAGGGATCAAAGGCTTTAGTTTTGTTAGTCCATAAATAATGGCAATCAGGATTGCCAGCTTGATCAAAGACAGAACGAAGAATGGCAGGGAGAGAAAGACCACCGAAACCCCGCTCAGGACTTCGAGATCAGGCCTGATTCGGTGGCTAAATACCGCCAGATAAGTCATCAGGAGCAGGAGCAAAACCCCTGCGGTGATCATTGGTAAAAGGATATACCGAAACCGCTCGCGTTTGTAAGCGATATGACTCGGCGTTTCAAAATAAGCAGGGCTCTGTTTTTGTTCCATGCGCCTATTTTAGCACGAGATTAAGTCCTGGTCATCATTGTAGAAAAGATTGGTTTTTCTCATTTCTATCTTATCATCTAATAATTTCGTTAAAAATAAAAAAACATTGAATCTGTTACTTTGCTCTGGTCATAGAAAATTTGGATCTGACTCATTCTTTATTCACTAATGCCTTTCCTGCCTATAATTTTTCACTATTAGAAGGTCGTGATTGAGATATGGCGTTAAAACGCCCATATCTCAATCCGACGGGATTACTCCGGCATGTTGATGTCGGATTGAATAATTGGGCCATTGGGCCCAATTATTCAATCTCGACCTACCAAAAAGAACGTATTGGAACGGGTTCATCCCAATTTGCACCTATAGGTTGGTGAGTCGGGTTGCGTAGTTTGTCCCCTTGGGGATGAACCTGACGGTTGTAGGTCGGGTTGCGGTTTTCAACCCGACAATTTGGTTGGTCGGGGTGCGAAGCCTGCCCGAAGGGTACCTGTGCCCTATGGGTATTGCGGTGCCTGCCCCCTTGGGGGTAAACCCACATTGTTTGATAGGCTCTCTCTGCCTCCATTGCGATTTTCAACCCGACATTGTTTGCCTGGCTCTCTCATGCCGGATTCAACTGAAGAATCCGGCCTACATCACTTCGTGCTCATAGCTACCCGAACGCAGATCATCCCGCAGATTGATCAAGTTTTCTTCCAAAGATATTTCGAATGTGGCAATGTCAGGACGAGATCTGCGAGCTTTTGAGGCTTTTTTATAGGATAAATATAGATGCTCAAATCTACTTAGTTCTTCCCACATAATTTGAAAATATCCCGTTTTTAAAAAATCTTTTAATCCAAGGGGGCGTGCCCCCTTGACCCCCAGAAATTAGAATTTAGAAAATAGAACCCCGCAGCCACTTAAGTTTGTGTTATACAACCTATCCTTAAGGCTGCGGGAGAGCGCAGCGGAACCCGATGACGTTGAGCGTATAGGACGGATCGGTGTAGCTCCGATAGGCAGCACGGATACTCCAATTGCCCCTGTACCAGGAGCCGCCACGTAATACTCTGTATTCCCCGGAAGTGGGTCCTGTTGGGTTCTCCGCGGGACTGTTGCTGTAATAGTCGCTGCCATACCTGTCCCTTACCCATTCCCACACGTTGCCTGCCATGTTCAATGCTCCATAGGGACTGACGCCTCCCTCATAGTCTGTCACCGGGCTGGTATCGCCTACACAATAATTTGGGTTTTCATAAGTACCTTGATTGAAATTTGTCCACTGGCAGGTCGGGCTTTCATCACCCCAGGGGTAGGTCCTGCCATCTGTCCCCCTGGCTGCCTTTTCCCACTGCGCTTCTGTTGGCAGGTCTCCTCCCGCCCACTGGCAATATGCCTGTGCCTGATGCCAGCTCACATAGATGACCGGATAATTATCATATTCTGGATTACCGTAATAGCTGTTGCGAGTGGAAGAACCAGTATATCTGGGCTTCGTGCAATCTCCAGCGGCAACACACAGTGCGTATTGCGCGTTGCTGACCTCGTACTTGTCGATCCAGTAGGCGTCCAGATCGACCGTGTGGACCGGTTTTTCATCGTCCCAGGCATCGGCGTCACTACCGCCCATCTCAAACTCCCCTGCTGGCACGTAGACCATCTCCATTCCATCGATCTCACGGGTCGTAGTGCGTATTTGTATCGGCGCCTGGGTTGGCGTCTTTGTCGGTTTCCGCGTTGGCGTTTTTGTGGGTGTCTTGCTCGGTGGCTGTGTCGCCGTTTCTGTCGGGTTTTGGGTTGCTGTATGCGTTGGCGTTGCGCTCGCCACAGCAACCGGAGCATAGCGATTTTTGCCTTTCAGAAGACTAAAGCTCAGCACGATCAACAATATCGCCAGTATCCCCAGACTGGCATACAGCATCAACTTCCTCTCATCTTTCTTTCTCGCCGGAACTTTCCGCTCTTCAGCGCTTTTCTTATCTTCTGATTGGTCGCTTTGCTGTATAGCTACTTCGGTTGCCTGCTCAGCTTCTTCAGGCAAAGCCTCAGGCATTTGCCGGGTTATTTCAGGCGCTGGCTCTGTTTCGCTGGCTTCTTCTGCCTGTGCTTCCTTTACCGTGGGCGCTTCACGATGACCCAGCAAATTTTGCAATCGCTCACGCAAGGGTGTTTTTTCGGTCGCGTCAGGAACTTCATCTTCAGGCTCAGCCTCATCACCCGCCAGGAGCAGGTCATAAGCCTCATGAAGCGCTTTTACGTCCGCATAACGCTCATCGGGGTCCATGGCAAGGCATTTGTTCAGCAGCCCGCGCCAGCCCTCACCTAATTCGTGTCTGAACTGAGGCCCATCAACGACATGTTTGGTGATGACTTCAGCCGGGCTGGTGCCCTCAAAGAGCACCTCTCCGGTCAACATTTCGTAAAGGATGCAGCCCAGACTGTAAATGTCCGAGCGTTCCGTCGCCTGGCTGCCGCGCCAGACCTCCGGCGCCATATAAGCAGGCGTGCCAACCATGCCCCCGCTCATCGTCAGCGAAACGCTCGAATCAGCATGCAGGGCTTTTGCAAAACCGAGATCGCTGATGCGGGCGATATCATATTGGTCAAAAAGGATATTGCCAGGTTTCAGGTCGCGGTGAACGATGCCGTTCTCGTGAATGACCTCCAGCCCTCGGAGGAGCTGTGGGATGGTCTCACGCAGGCTTTCTTCAGAGAGAGCGCCCTCTTTGAGCTTATCCTTGAGCGAACCGCCCGCCATGTATGCCATGGTGATAAAAATTCGCCCATCAATTTCTCCGAAATCGTAGATTGGGACGAGATTGGGGTGTTCAATCTGGGCTGCCAGCCGGGCTTCGTTGCGGAAACGGGTTACAAAACTCCTGTCAATCAGCAAGCCTGGGTGAAGAATTTTAAGCGCGATGACGCGCCCCAAAACCTCATCCTGGGCTTTGTAGACCGTCCCAAACCCACCGGAACCAACTTCTTCAAGGATTTCGTATCTGCCAAATTTCATGGCTCTATCTCCGAATAACACCGATCATTCACTCTATTATATTGCATCTTTTACGATTTCAGAAAAAAGCAGATCCAATATTATTCCATTTCTATGCCCAATGGGTGTCTATGCCGTATGGCAACCTGTACCTTTTAAGTATTGCCTGCCTCCCCTATTTGTTTCTTCCTGGGGTCACTAAGTTTGGTTTCTACCTTTTACTTTGCGACGCATTAGAAGGATGACTTAGAGACAGGTTTTTTTTCTGTTGTCCTTTAAGCTGCACCAAGAGAACAGCAGCGAGCATGATCGCGCAACCCAACCATTCACGCGCCGTGAGGCGCTCGCCCAAAAAGAGCATACCGCCTATCACTGCGAACACGGCTTCCAGCCCCATGATCAGGGAAGCAAGGGCAGGATTCACCCGTCTCTGCCCGAATATCTGTAATGTGAAGGCGATGCCCACCGCTACAACGCCGGAATAGACCAAAGGCAGGATCGCGGAGGAGTTCTTGATCAGCGGCAGGCTTTCCGTGAAGAATACTGCCGCAAATCCAAACAGGGACGTGACCGCGAATTGACCAAAAGCGAGGTAGAGGTTATCAGTTTTGGTGCTGAAATAATCGACCGTTAAGATTTGAAAAGCCCAAAAGAGCGCTCCTGTCAGGAGATAAAGATCGCCCTTATGCACGCTCACATCTAAATCGAAAGACAGGAAGTATACCCCAAGCAAAGCCAGGAAAACGCCAAGCCAAACCCAAAGGTTGACTTTTTTGCCCCAAAAAAAACCAAAAAGGGGTACTAAAACCAAATAAAGGGAAGTTATGAATCCTGCTTTTGAAGCTGTTGTGCTGATAATCCCAAACTGCTGAAACATGGTGCCGAGAAAGAGTAAAGATCCGCAGGCAAAACTGGGTGGGATGCTGTCAAGGATGGCTTGATGTCTTTTGGCGTGGGTCTGATCCTGATGGTCAGCTTTCTTCCAGTGGAAAAGGAGTAAGGGCAAAAGCACCAGGCAACCCATCAGGAAGCGTAAGGCAATGAAGGCGAAGGGCTGCATGCCCTCCATGGCTTTGCGCTGGGAGACAAAACCAGTCCCCCAGATAATGGCGGTGATCAGTAGGATCGCTTCCCCCGGGATCTTCTCAAAAGCTTGTTTTTCTTTATCCATCGCAAGGATTATAGTCGGAAGTCTGCATTTTTGTGGAGCAATCCATTGCTGCGGTAAATAAGGTGTATTTTTGCTGTTGCCTGATTGTCATCGCGAGGAGCCCTTTAGGGCGACGCCTGTGCCCGTAGGGGTATGTGCGATCTGCCTTAAAGCTTTTGTTGTTCAAGAATGGAATGGAAAAATGAGTAACTGCAGATTGCCATACCCTGACGAGCACAGGCACTCCTAAAGGGTCTAATGTCAGTCAGGCAACGGTACAGCATACATTTTATTTGCTGCGGTAAAATGGATTATCCTTGGTGGAGGAGATACAAATGAAAACAAAAAATCCCCTATATCCCGACCATATTTTTGGAGACCTTGAGAAATCCCCAAAGAACCTGAAGTATCACGCCCAACAATCTTCTGGTGTTCATCATTGGGACTGCGTTGAGCTGCTTGAAACGGCTCGGGGGGTGGAGCTAAGCGTTTTTGCCACTACCGAAAGCAAATTACCAGTCCTCTCCGTCCATATAGAATGGTCGATCGATGATTGGCAGACCGTCAATAGAACGGAGTTGAAAGAGTCAGGGCAAAAATGGGACTCCATCAGCTGGGCCTGGCAGAAAGAATGGAAAACAAAACTCACCCTGCAGGACGAAGACCTCATTCGTTACCAGATCTATGCGCACCGTGGCGGACGGCAGCAGGCAATACGCGGATAACAATGTCCAGGAAGCGTCGGAAGCCACCCAATTTGCCCGCTGGATCACCACAAAAAACCTCGTGCCGGATTGGGCAAAAGGCGCCCGCATTTATCAGATCTTTGTTGACCGCTTCAACCCGGGCGAGGGTCGCCAGTGGCTGCAAACCGAAGACTTATGTAAACCCTTTGGCGGAACGATCCTTGGCGTGACCGAGAAGCTGGACCATATCCAAAAGCTTGGCTTCAACACCATCTGGCTCACGCCCATATTTCGCAGTCCCTCCCACCATGGATACGACATCAGCGATTATTTTGAGATCGAGCCGCGCTTCGGGAGCAAACAGGATCTGCGGGAGCTGATCGATCAGACCCACCAACGGGGCATGCGCCTGATGCTCGATTTTGTAGCCAATCACTGTTCAAACGAGCACAGCGCTTTTCTCGCCGCGACCCAGTCCAAAAAAGACCCGCACCATGACTGGTTTTACTGGAAACGCTGGCCCAAAACTTACAGATGCTTCTTTGGCGTGCCCGGCATGCCCAAATTGAACCTGCGTTTTGGCAGCCCGGCGCGCCAACATCTGCTTGAGGCGGCGGCTTATTGGCTGGAACTGGGCGTCGATGGCTACCGACTGGATTACGCCAATGGGCCCGACCGTGATTTCTGGGTCGATTTTCAACGCGTTTGTCTGAAGCGCAACCCGCAATGCTGGACTTTTGGGGAAGTGGTCGCGCCTGTGGAGGAACAAGCTCAGTTTTCCGGCAGCATGCATGGCACGCTCGATTTCCTGACCTGCCAGATCTTGCGCGAAACCTTTGCCTTGCGCACGCGCCCGGTAGTAGAGCTGGCAAGCTATCTGTGCTCTTCGAGGGTTGGGTTCCCGGCAGGCTTTAGCCGACCAGCCTTTATCGATAACCATGATATGAACCGCTTCCTCTTTACCGCTGAAGAAAAGCTCGATTCCCTCCATGCCGCTTTGAGGCTTTTGTACCTGCTCCCCGAAGCGCCGATCGTCTATTACGGCAGCGAGATCCCCCTCAGTCAGAAACGTTCCATCCACGCCAAGGGAGGCATTGGCTTTGATGAGGGTCGGGTGCCTATGCCATGGGATCAGCCGACGGATACGCCAACCGCGGCGCTGCTGCGGGAACTGGCTCAAGTCAGGCAGGAGAACAGTTGGCTGACAGATGCAAGCTGGAAACTGATCTCGACTTCCAAAGATGGCAATGAGGCGCAACTGCACCTTGAGTCGGGCGGGCATGGATTGATTGTGAGCATCTTGGTTAAAGATGCGGAATGCAGTGTGACATGGGAATAGCAAGACGGGCAAGTATGCCCAAAGGCGCGTATGGCGACCCGCCCCTTGCAATCGTTTCTTTCGTTTATTAACAAATTTCTAATACTTTAACCTTTACATGAATTGGATTTTCTTCGTATCAGGCTCTATAATATAAATAACAACAAAAATTCTGAAAGGAAAAGAAAATGAATAAGAAATTAGATGTTTATCTGGCAAATCTCGCAGTCAACTTTGTAAAATTACACAACCTCCACTGGAACGTTGTTGGGAAGACCTTCAAACAAGCTCACGAGTATCTCGAGGAAATGTACGACGAAGTTTTTGAGAAATACGATGAATTCGCCGAATATCAGAAAATGGGTGGAGAATTCCCCAAGGCTTCCATGAAGGAATATCTTGAAATTGCCACCATCAAAGAGATCGAAAGCAAGGAATACAATTTCGTTGATACCTTCGAGATCGTTCTCAAAGATCTCAAACTGATGTCCGACCTGGCTACTGAGATCCGCAACGAAGCTGACGAAAAGGGTGATTTTGGCCTGGTTGCCATGATGGAAGGCGAAGTCGCTTCCTACAGCAAGAGAATTTGGTTCGTTGAATCAATGCTCAAAGGCAGATAATCCCGATCTTCAATAGGCGCAGCGGGCTCCAGCAGCCCGCTGTTTTCTTTTAATTCAACCTCTGCGAAAAACCGCTTCTGACTGGTATACTTTTGCCATTATGGCATTGCTGACCGCGCAAAACCTGGCACGTTCTTTTGGTCCCGTCGACATTTTTGATGGGATCACGCTTTCCATCCCGCACAACGCTCGCATTGCCATCGTTGGCACCAACGGGGTGGGCAAAACCACCTTGCTGCGCATCCTGGCAGGCGAAGACGAGCCCAGTGAAGGGACGGTCTACCGCTCCAAGGGCTTGCGCGTGGGTTATCTCCCCCAGGTTGCTGTCCACGAGACCAACGGCACGCTCTGGAGTAGCTGTCTGGTCGCTTTTGAGGAGCTGCTGGCAATGGGTGACGAGCTCAAACAGCTCGAGCTTGCCATGCAGGACCCCCAGTGTGACCCTGACATCCTCAGGCGTTATGGCAATCTCCAACACCGTTTTGACCTGATGGGCGGTTACACTTACACTGCCCGCATACGCCAAACCCTGGCAGGGCTTGGTTTTGACGAGAGCGACCATCATCGTCCCCTAGAGCAGCTTTCCGGCGGTCAGCGCACCCGTGCCCGTCTTGCGCGCATTTTGTTGGAAGATCCTGATATTCTCTTTCTGGACGAGCCCAGCAACCATCTCGATATCAATGCCGTCGAATGGCTGGAAGCCTACCTGCGCGATTGGAAAGGCGCGGTGGTCATCGTTTCGCATGACCGCTACTTCCTCGACCAGACCGCGCGCGTGATCTGGGAAATGACACCCTCACTCGAAGTTTATCGCGGCAATTACACGGCTTACCTGCATCAACGCGAAGAGCGCTACGCCCGTCGGCTGGCGGAATTTCAGGCTCAGGCTGAGTACATCGAAAAGCAGGAAGAGTACATCCGTCGCAATATGGGCACCCAGAACACCAATCAGGCGCGCGGTCGCCAGCGCCGCTTGGAGCGTCTGCTGGAAGACAGCCGCCTGACCCCGCCGCAAAGCCATACCCGACCAGTCCATCTGCGCCTTAAAATCGTTGGGCGCTCAGGCGATCTGGTCCTGCGCACCTACAACCTCGACGTCGGCTATGAAGATGAAGGAAAAGCGCTCTTTAGCAGCCCTGACCTGGTTTTGGAACGCGGGGAATGCGTGGCGCTGATCGGGCCTAATGGTGCTGGCAAGACCACCTTTCTTAAAACAATTCTTGGGCAGCTTCCTCCTCTTGGCGGCGAAATTGAATTGGGTGCCAGCCTCAAGGTTGGCTATTTTGCCCAGGCGCATGAGGACCTCGACCCCAGCAACGACCTGATCCAGGAGATCAACAAAGTCATGCCCAACCTTTTGCCTGCCGAGGTGCGCAATTACCTGGCTCGTTATGGTTTTCAGGGCGAACAGGTCTTTGACCGCGTCGCGACGCTCAGCGGCGGCGAAAGAGGACGGCTGGCGCTGGCGAAACTGGCGCTTTCGGATGCCAATCTGCTCCTGCTGGACGAGCCCACCAACCATCTTGACCTGCCAACCCAGGAAGTTTTGCAGAAGGTCCTGGCTGACTATCCCGGGACGATCCTGCTGGTCTCGCATGACCGTTACCTGATCGACGCGCTGGCGACCCAGATCTGGGAGCTGGTGCCCGATGAAGAACGCCTGCGTGTTTACAAGGGCAGCTATTCCGAGTATCGCGAGTCTCTGGCTGGGCGCGAACAGGCCTCGGCTCAGACACCACATGAGCCTGAGAAAACGGACTCTGTCCGTGAGGCTCCTGTCGTTAAGAAAGGCCTGAGCCGCAACCAACGCCAGCAGCTGGAGAAGAAGTTAGCCGCGCTTGAAGAGCGCATTCACGAAACCGAGACCCAAAAAGGGCTTTTGGAGGCCAAACTCGCCAAACCGCCCAGCGATCCCGTCAAATATCAAAAACTGGCAGATGACTATCAGAACATCCTGAACAACCTCGAGCCAATGTTGCATGAATGGGAAGCCATCGCCCGCCAATTGCACGAAGACGAATAGCTCGTAACCAACTGCTTTATTGCCATCATAAAATAATTTTCCTAAAATTTTCCGTAAAAGTTGACCTCAGGGCTGCCAGCTAAGGAGTAGGTCGAAATTGAACCCTTCTTTTGGGTTCAATTCGACGTCAATGCATGGACTAATTTGCGCAGATTCTTTTTAAGGGCATTTCATGAAAATCAAAGGAGATAAAGGGGTTATCGGACGCTCTGCGATCAGACCTGCAATGATACCAACGGCTGATACGACCGCCATGATCGCTGAAAAATTTGACCTCAGGGCTGCCAGCGTCTATAATATAGACACTATGCAGGAGTTAGCCTGATACGCATGAACCGAAACTTTTCGGAATACTACAGATCAAAACACGCTGCCATTTTTCGACGCGTGTTTTTGTTTAATAACAGGAAAAGGAGTCAAAAACATGGATAGTGGATTCATCGGTAAGATCGAAAAAGCCAAGCGCTATGCTGAAGAGCGTGACCGCATCCAGCTCACCAGCTTTGAAGCCAGTTTTGATGGGGAGAACAACACTCACACGGTAACTTATCGCGATGGTCAGTGGCAGTGCACCTGTAATTACTTTCAAGCCCGCGGTATTTGTGCTCATACCATGGGAATGGAGATGATCCTCGAAGGCATGGTCCAGCCTCTCGAAGACGCAACGATCTAAACCATAAATCGTTCGGATAAATAATTTAAACAGACATTTTTGGAGCTTTACAGGCTCACTGTTTTTGGGCTTTTCTTCACAATGTCAGGATGAGACAGCGCTTGTTTAAGGGTAAAATCAGGCCAGGAATTAGCTAAAAATGACCGCAACTCCCACCCATGAAGATCGGAAACACATTTTCCTTTCGCTCTTATTGAGTCTGCTTGTAAAGATCCCGATCTCGCCTTATTTCTATCCCTTTCCAGACCGCGATTCCGGCGTTTTTGCCTATATTGGGCGGCGCATCCTCAATGGCGATCTGCCCTACCGTGATGTCTGGGATCATAAACCGCCGCTCATCTTCTACCTGAACGCGCTCGGTCTCAAAATCGCGCCCGATTCCTTGTGGGGTATCTGGCTGCTTTCCGTTATCCTCCTGGCGGTGGCGATATTTTGCAGCCTCAAGCTGCTCAGCAGGCTGTTCAACAGCGAGATCGCGCTTGTTTCCACCGTGATCGCCATGGGCGGTATCCCGGTTTTGCTCGGGCTTGGCAACCTGAAAACCAAGTAAGACTTGATACTATTAATTATTCATATATAATTCCTAAGCATTATTTTTGAAATACGGAACGGTTTCGGTATGGAGAAAAAGTATAGAAACGATACTATTTTGTTAGCACTCGGATTGTTGCTAATCTGTCTATTGTCTTATGGAATATCTATCGGGCAGTTCGGTTATTTCTTAGATGATTGGTACATTATTTGGACATATACGACTTTGGGGGTTGATAAATTTGTTGAATTTTTTAAAGCAGATCGACCACTTTTTTCGATTGTCTATAGAATTATTATCCCAATAATAAAAGATTCTCCTCTTTCCTGGCAAATATTTGCAATTTTTACTAAATGGCTTAGTGCAATCAGTCTATGGGCTTTATTAAAACTTCTATTGCCCAAAAGAGACTTTTTTTCATATGCCATATCAGCGCTGTTTGCGGTTTATCCTGGTTTTAAATTCCATCATTTTGTTGTTATGTATGGACAAAATTATCTCATATTATCTCTTTACCTGTTATCGTATATTCTTATGATCAAAGGTTTGGAAAAGACAAAATATAGTAAATTGTTCATAATACTCGGACTAATATTTCAATTCATAGGTATTGCTCCAATGGAGTTATATTATGGCTTGGAGTTAATGAGGCCTATTGTATTGTTTTTCACTTTTCGAAGAGATGACTCTAATTTAAAATCCGTATTCGCCAAAACTGCCAGGGCTTGGTTACCATATTTTCTCGTTTTAACAAGTTTTACCCTCTTTAGGATTCTATTTAGTCATTTGTACTCCTATCAAGTAAGTATTCTTCAGAACTTAATTGATGCTCCGATTGATACTCTAACAAGTTTAGTGAAAAAAATATTTGTGGGATTAACTGATAGTTTGGTGCTAGTGTGGCTGGAATTCGAAGAAAGATTTTATCTTGTAAAAGACTATCAGCAGAAACTGTCTATTCTCTTCCTGATCATTGTTGGTTTCTTAATTATATATTTCATGTTACATATAACAAATAAAAAAGATTCTGGTTTAAGCGATAAGGTTTTCCCATCTTCTATGCTAGGAATTGGAGTTTTCGCTACACTAACTGCCATGATCCCGATAATAATGGGCGGGTTTGATATTGGGCTTAGTTTTCATAATAACCGGTTTCTCTTACCACTTTCCATAGGGGCATCTATGTCAACGATTGGTTTTATAGGGCTTCTTTTTGAAGATAAATTCACAAGAAATGGGCTGGTTGCGATATTGATCGCTTTATCTATCGGGGCAAACTATGCCAATGCATTAGAGTTCAAACGTGCCTGGGAAGATCAAAAGTCGTTTTTTGCACAACTTTCCTGGCGTATTCCTCAATTGGAACCAAGTACAGTTTTATTTACAACGTCACTCCCATTTGCCAGTTACTATTCCGGTTCATCTTTGACTGCACCTCTTAATATGATTTATGCGCCTGAGATTCAGAGAGAAACAATTCCTTATCAAATGATTCTATCGGTTTCACCACAAATGGAGTCCATGCCAGTCCTTATTCCAAATCAAAGAATTGATCGACCAACCAGAGTCTTTAGGTTCATAGGAAATACATCTGACTCTCTTGTTGTTTATAAACCTGAACAAGGATGTCTTAAAATTTTGTCATCTGACACAGATCCAAGGGCTTTCGAAACCGATGAGTATTATGACTCATGGAAAGATATCATTCCCCTGTCTGATTTAAGCCGGATAAGAACAGGGGAACCAGGGACTGAACTGCCAGTGCGTTATTTTGGGAATGTATCCACAGATGATTGGTGTTACTATTATGAATTGGCAGCCCTTGCAGAGCAGGAATTAAATTGGAGTAAGGTTATTAGTATTTACAAAGAAGCGCAAACAAATGGTTACAAACCCGAAGACAACAGCGAATGGTTACCACTAATAATGGCTTATATAAATGTTGGTGATTTTTATTCAGCCTTGAAGATTAGTGAGGAGCTGGAAATTGACAATAACTTTACTTATCGTGGGCTTTGCTCAGTATGGCAAAATGACAAGTTAAACATTCCAGCAGAAGAGATACAATCAGTGAATATGCTTTTGTCGCTTTGTGATTGCGATTAATAAGGAACTATAATGAAAAAGAGTATTGCCGTTGTTATACCAGTTTACAACAGTCAGGATAACTTACCATTATTAATTGACTCACTTACATCGGTTTTAAATAACAATTTTGAAAAGTATGAAATAATTCTCGTTAATGATGGAAGTAAAGACCAAAGTGGACAAGTTATAGAAAATCTTTTGAAATTGTATCCATGTATCCGAACGTTTGAACTAGCAAAAAATTATGGACAACACAATGCTATTCTTTGCGGGATTAGAGAGGCACAAAGCGATGTTATTTGCACAATGGATGACGATCTTCAGCATCCACCTGAAGCGATTCCTCAATTAATCAGAAAGTTAGAAGAAGGATATGACGTAATTTATGGTGTTCCGAAAACAGAAAAGCATGCTGTTTGGAGAAACCTTACTTCGAAGCTAATTAAATTGATTTTAAAAAGTATAATGTCTATATCAATCGGACAAGAAATTTCCGCTTTTCGTATATTTCGCACCGAGATTAGAGAGTCGTTTGCAAACTACAAAGGCAATTTTGTATCTATAGATGTACTTCTTTCATGGGGAACAACTCGGTTTTCTTCAATTACTGTACAATTTAATGAAAGACATTCTGGTCGTTCGCAATATACGTTCAAGAAATTACTTAGCCATGCATTAACTCTCATAACAGGTTTTAGCATCCTACCTTTACAAATCTCCAGCTTCATGGGCTTCGCATCTGTTTTTTTGGGTATAGCAATCCTAATCTTTGTTTTTGTGAAATACATCATAAGCGGTGGAGTTGTGCCTGGTTTCACTTTTCTCGCTTCTGCTATGGCCATTTTTGCGGGGGTACAATTGTTTGCTATTGGAATGTTAGGAGAATACTTGGGTCGGTTGTTTTCCCGTACGCTTGGACAGCCCACCTATACTATTCGTTCGCAACACAAGAGCCAAAGAGGCTTTTTCGAATAAAGCAAAAATAGGATTTAATATATGCAAAACACCTATACAAATCTCTCAGAACTGGATACGAGTCTATTCGGCGTTGTCACCGCACGTACTAATTTAGCTTCGACAGGCATGCTTCCTGAAATTAATGCGTTCTGCAAGAAAAACCATGTAAAATTATTGATAGCAAGAATACCTTGTTCAAATATAAAGACTATCCATTCAATGGAAGCAGACGGTTTTCATTTGATGGACACACTCATTTATCTGCAGAACAATATTGATTCCCTTATCTCGGAACCGACCTCACATGGTTTCAGTATTCAAGCATTGGATATCAGAAGGATTCCTGATATCATTCAAGTTGCAAGAGAATCATTTACTGGTTATCAAGGGCATTACCATGTAGATTCTCGATTGGATCCTTTACTGGCAACCGAAGTTTACACTTCATGGGCGGAAAGATGTTGTACAGATACATTAGTCGCTAACTACGTTATGACCGCAATGGTGGAAGAAAAAATTGTTGGATTCCGAGCGATTCGTCTTAATAATTCTGAACAAGCGGAATTTGTACTTGCGGGAGTTCTGCCTGAGATGAGAGGGCATGGAATATATCGCTCTTTTGTGATGGAAGGCTTGCGATGGTGTAAGGCTGCCGGTGTAAAACAAGTGTTAAATTCAACTATAGTAACAAATAAAACGGTACTGAATACTTGTACACAATTGGGTTTCCAAGTAATAAAATCCTATCATACATTTCATAAATGGTTTGATTAAATGGATTAATTTAATTATAGAAAAAATGAGAAAAGAAAAAAAGCATAACATGTTGGTATATTTATTTATCGGTTTAACAATTTTTTTTACAGTGTGTGGACAGTTATTAGTAAAAAAAGCTTCATTTGAATTTCAACAATTTCCTAAAAGTTGGTCGGACGCCTTTCCATTTATACTAAGTTTCTTTTCAAACATTAAATTGATAGCGGGCTTGTTATGTGCGGTAATTGCGTCAATTATGTGGATGAACGCCTTATCAATGAGCGATATTAGCTTTGCATATCCGTTCATGGCTTTATCCATCGTATTAGTGCTGGCTTTATCTCCATTACTATTTAAAGAGCATATTCCATGGACACGATGGCTTGGGGTCGCTATTGTCTGTATTGGCCTTTGGATCGCTTCAAGATAATGTTGAAATTTTTATTGAGACGAACGAATGAAGTTAATGAAAAAGATACCTTTCAATAAACCTGCGTACATAAAAAAATCAAAACTCTATATAGAGCAAGCTTTAAAATCGAACCATTTATCAGGTGATGGTTTTTTTACTAAAGAAAGCAGTTTCCTATTAGAAAAATTAACAGGTACTAAAAAAGCCCTCTTAACGACAAGCTGTACACATGCTTTGGAAATGGCTGCTATACTCCTGGACATAAAACCAGGTGATGAGATTATTGTACCGTCATTCACTTTCGTTTCAACGGTCAATGCAGTGGTTCTTCGAGGCGGAAAACCCGTATTTATTGACATTCGTCCAGATACATTAAATTTAGATGAGAGGCAACTTGAACAACTTATAACACCTAAAACCAAGGCGATTTTTGTTGTCCATTATGCTGGAGTTGCCTGTGAAATGGACTCAATTATCAGGATTTCAGAAAAATATGGTATTCCTGTTGTTGAAGATAATGCACATGGTCTCTTTGGCAAGTATAAGAATAAAAATCTTGGGACAATCGGAGCCCTTGCAACGCAAAGCTTCCATGAGACAAAAAATATAAGCACTGGTGAAGGTGGCGCATTATTAATTAATAATCCATTACTTGTTGAACGAGCTGAAATAATTCGCGAAAAAGGAACGAATCGAAACAAATTCTTTAGAGGACAGGTTGATAAATATACATGGGTAGATATTGGATCGAGTTATCTTCCCTCAGAAGTTGTGGCTGCTTTATTGTTGGCTCAATTGGAAGCTGCTGATGAAATACAGAGTAAAAGATCTTCGATATGGAACACATATCAATCACAGCTATTAGATTGGTCAACCGAACATTCTATAGGGACCCCTTGCATTCCAAAAGATTGTTGTCATCCTGCCCATTTGTACTATTTACTCATGCCAGATCTCGATTCACGAACCCGATTTATTGAATGGATGAAATCTCAAAACATTACCTGTGTCTTTCATTATCTTCCTTTGCATTTATCAGCAATGGGTCGAAAATTTGGAGGAAAAGAGGGCGATTGTTCGGTCACAGAGTCTGTTAGTGACCGTTTAGTTCGTCTACCACTTTTCTTCGAGCTTACTGATCAAGAGTTATCAAGAATTATTAAGACAATTAAATCTTTCATTCCATAATTAGTTCGGGGATTAAGTTGCTGATTCGCTTTCTTAATAAAGAGGCGGCGATCGTTAACAGCTGATAGTTCAAGCAGAAAACTCAGGGATTACAGACTCTAGCTTCTCAGGGGCGCCTTTATTATCATATCCTCGGATGTGAACACACCCTGCTTCTCTGTCAATTGCTCCATTCGTAAAACGCCTTACTGGCAATATGTTTGATCGTTCTTCATTATGCCTTTGTTTCGGCTTGCCTACTGTCCTTGTCAGGAACAAAATGTGAATCCCTGTTGGTTCGAAGAAGTCCTTGTTTTTAGGATAAAATTAGGCATGGATTCTGGTATGAAACTTTCCACTACACCTGCCCATGAAGATCGAAAACATATTTTCCTTTCGCTCTTATTGAGCCTGCTTGTAAAGATCCCGATCTCGCCTTATTTCTATCCCTTTCCAGACCGTGATTCTGGCGTTTTTGCCTATATTGGGCGGCGCATCCTCAACGGCGATCTGCCCTACCGTGATGTCTGGGATCATAAACCGCCGCTCATCTTCTACCTGAACGCGCTCGGTCTCAAAATCGCGCCCGATTCTTTATGGGGCATCTGGCTGCTTTCCGTTCTCCTTCTGGCGGTGGCGATTTTTTGCGGCTTCAAACTGCTCTCAAGGCTTTTCAACAGCGAGATCGCGCTCGTTTCCACCGCAATCGCCATGGGCGGTATCCCGGTTTTGCTCGGGCTTGGCAACCTGACCACTGAATACACCCTCCCATTGCAGTTCCTGGCCTTATTGCTCGTCTGGAAATTCTGGAATGAGGACGTGAAATCTACCTGGAAGTATCTGTTTATTGGTGCATCGGGTGGGCTGGCTCTCCTGACAAAACAATCCAGCATTGGCATTTGGCTTTCCATCGGTGTTATTTTGCTCTTTCAAACCTTCATTAAAGGCAAAACCCGCCTCTCGATCATGAGGTTGGTCTGGTTCGTGTTTGGCATTGGCATCGTGGTAGGGTTGGTCGCGCTTTATTTTTATCGCAACGGCGCTTTTGAAGCCTTTTGGGATCAGGCTTTTCTTTACAATTTTGTCTATGTAGGCAAAAGCGAGCTTGGTTTGATCACCCGCTTTGTGAACCTGTTTACGATGCGGGAAATTGAGCCGATCACCGTTTTCCATCTGGGCATGATCGGTGCGACCCTGGCATTGGCGGGGATCGTTTTGCGAAAAAGTGATAAAGTCGAAAAGAAACAAAAAGGCTTTTTCACACTCCTTTTGATCGACCTTGTGCTTGAGGTTCTGCTGACACAATTGCCCGACTTCACCTATGCCCACTATTATTTGACCCTTCTGCCCGTCCTGACGGTGTTTACTGGCTTAAGCCTTTCTGTTTTGCTGTCGGGCTTGAAAACCACCTCTAAACCTTTTGTTCCGAAAACAAAAATTCTCTTCTTGGCTTTGATCGCCCTGTTTGCCAGCATCCCCTTGCTGACGGAATGGTATTACAGCCTGAAAGAACCGGATCAAAACTTCAACAAAATGCTGGTCCAATTTATTTTGCAGGAAACTGAGCCGGATCAGGAAGTTTTGATCTGGGGAGCGGAAACCGCCATCAACTTCTACACGGATCGAAGCAGCCCCAGCCGGTATGTCTATCAATACCCTCTGGTGCAGGAAAACTACGTAACCGAAGAAATGATCCTCGACTTCCTTAGCGAAATCGAGCGGAACAAACCCGAGCTGATCATCGACAGCGCCCGGGCGGATATGCCCTTCATGCGTTTTCCGATCGAATCGGAGCACATTGATGAGCTGATCAACAAAATTTACGCGCAATACAAAGAGGCGGCGATCATTAACGGCTGGTGGGTCATTCAATTGGTGAAACCCTAACGCCGGGATCAGCTTCGATTGTCACTAAAAATTTCTCAGGAACCAGGACAAACAAAAAAACTTTAATAAAGAATTACCGCAACAGGGTATAATCAAAAAAGAGGAAAATACACGAAACGATGCCTATTTTAAAGCCACATGCCTTTGAATTTTTCAGCCATAGTCCTGAGCAAACTTTGCGCATAGGCGTTCGCCTTGGTTCTTTGCTTCAGACTGGCGATGTCGTTTGCCTCGAGGGCGACCTCGGCTCAGGCAAAACCACCCTGGTGCGCGGCATCACCCAGGGCTGGGGCTCGGCTGACCGCGTCAGCAGCCCCACCTATGTCATCGTCAACCAATACCGCCATCCCAGCGGCAAAATCCTCTATCACAGCGATGCTTATCGCCTTTCGCCTGATGAACCGCTCGATAACGCCATGCTCGAGCTTGACACAGTCCTCTCAAACGGCGTTTTGGTCATGGAATGGGCCGAGCGCATGAAAGCCAACCTGCCCGAAGATAATCTCTGGATCGAACTCGATTGGATCAACCCGGAACAGCGCCACTTCATTTTCACGCCGAATGGCAGGCGCTATGAGCAGCTTCTCAAAAAATTACAGAAAGCCTTGTTTGGAGCCTGATATGTTAGTTGCAATTGATACTTCCACGCAATGGGTCGGCATCGCCCTTTATGACGGCTCCCAGATCCTGGCTGAGCATATTTGGCGCAGTAAGAACTATCACACTGTTGAACTCGTGCCCGCGATTGCCGACATGCTTGCCAAATGTCAGGTCAGCCCTAAATCTCTGACCGGCATCGGTGTCGCCATGGGTCCCGGCTCTTTCACCGGATTACGGATCGGACTCAGCGCTGCCAAAGGGCTTGCCCTGGCTCGAAATTTGCCCATCGCCGGCGTGCCTTCGCTTGAAGTTTTGGTCGCCTCCCAACCCGGTCTGCGCCGCCCAATGATCGCAATGCTGCAAGTCGGGCGCGGTCGCTACGCTTGGGCGCGCTTCCGCTACAAAAATCCACGCTGGGGACAGATCACCGAAACCCAGGTTGACGATATCAAGACCATCGCTAAAACCATCACCTCACCGGTTTACGTGGTGGGTGAGATGGGTCCCGAAGAACGCCAGATCATGGGTCGCAAGTGGAAAACCGCCCAACTGGCGCCGGCTTCGTTTTGTGTGCGCCGTCCTTCCGTTCTGGCAGAGCTTGCCTGGGACAAATTGCAGCAAGGTCATGCCGATGACAACGCCAGCCTGTTCCCCATTTACGTGCACACCTTGAGCAACGTACCCGATTAAAAGACAAAACATGTCGCCAAAAATCACTATTCGGCCCATGACCTCCGAAGATATCACGGCTGTCAGCCAGATCGACGCCGCCTGTTTCGAGGAGCCCTGGCCCAAAAACTCCTTTGCCTACGAGTTGACCACCGATTACAGCATTTGCATGGTCGCGACCACCCCCGAAATGGGGGTTGCGGCTGCCATCGTTGTCTGGCTGATCGCCGACGAAGCCCATATTGCCACCATCGCCGTCCACCCAGACGCGCAGGGGCAGGGTGTCGGCGCTTGTCTGCTCGCCCATGCCTTGCTCGCGGCGCATCAACGCGGAGCCATGACCTCAATGCTTGAGGTGCGGGTCAGCAACCTGGCGGCAATTGCCCTCTATCATCGCTTCGGTTATCATGAGGTTGGCATTCGCAAAAACTATTACCAGAACAACAACGAAGATGCCCTCCTGCTTGATCTGGATCAAATTGACCCAAACGAATTAAGGAACTTTTTAGCCTTAAAGTGCGTCTAATACTATATGATGCGGTAAAATCAGGATTGAGAGTTTTTATGACTGCAGAAAAAAGATTACAGGAAATTCGCAAAGAAATAGAAGTTTGTCACGCCTGTCCGCTGGCAAAAGGCCGGGATAGATCCGTCCCCGGAGAAGGCCCCGCGCGGGTTGATATCCTTTTTATCGGGGAAGCGCCTGGTTTCCACGAAAACAGACAAGGCAAACCCTTCGTTGGTCAGGCGGGTCAGTTCCTGGACGAGCTTCTAAAAGCCGCTGGAGTTGACCGCAGCCAGGTCTTCATCACCAATGTTGTCAAATGCCGTCCTCCGAATAACCGCGATCCTCTACCTGAGGAGCTGCAGGCTTGCCAGGTTTATTTGGATGAGCAGATCGCCCTTCTGCAGCCCAAGGTGATCGTTACCTTGGGTCGCATCTCGATGGGAAAATTCATTAATATGGGGCGAATCAGCTCCATTCACGGCAAAACGCACAACGTCAATGGTCAAAAGGTCGTTACGATGTATCACCCGGCTGCTGCTTTGCATCAACCCGCTTTGCGACAGACCTTGATCGAAGACTTCGCGCGCCTGAAAAAGTTTATCAGCACGGATGCGCAAGCCGAAACACCTGCGCCAACGCCAAAACCTGTCTTAAAGACTGATCAGGAACCTGGTCCGAAGCCCAGCAGCGTGCCTGAACCTCAAGCCAAACCGCAGGAGACCCCTTCCGCGGAACCTGTCAAAGCTGAACCGGCTCAACCTGAAACCCCCAAACCCCCGGAGCAGCTTAGCCTTTTCTAAGCCTGAATTGAGGAAAATACGATGGTTAAAGATGAATTGATACAGGAAATTCAACGAAAACACGCCAATATTGCCGTGATCGGCATGGGTTATGTGGGGCTGCCCCTGGCGATCACCTTTGCCAATGCTGGTTTTAATGTCACCGGAATCGATCCCAACGAAGAAAAAGTTGAAATGATCAACCGCAGTGAATCTTACATTTCAGATATCACCAACGCCCAGTTGCGAAAACATATTGACGCCGGCCGCCTGCGTGCCACCTCGGACTATTCTGTCCTCAGCGATATCGACGCGGTCTCAATTTGCGTTCCTACCCCTCTGCGAAAAACCGGCGATCCCGACATGTCTTTTATCGCTCAGGCAAGTGGGGATATCGGCCCCTATCTGCATCGCAGCATGGTCATCGTTCTCGAATCCAGCACCTATCCCGGCACCACGCGCGAATTTGTGCTCCCAAAACTGACAGCTCACACAGACCTCAAGGTTGGCGAAGACTTCTTCCTCGCCTTCTCTCCCGAGCGTGTTGACCCAGGCAGAAAAGATTACACTACCTACAACACCCCCAAGGTGCTGGGTGGCATCACCCCTGCCTGCACCGAAGTTGCCCGCGCCTGGTACGAGCAAGCCCTGGAAACTGTCGTCACCGTTTCCACTGCCGAAGTGGCAGAGATGACAAAGCTGCTCGAGAACACCTTCAGAATGATCAATATCTCCATGGTCAATGAGCTTGCCCAGATGTGCGATCGCCTGGACGTTGACGTTTGGGAAGTCATCGACGCGGCCGCCACCAAACCCTTTGGTTTCATGAAATTTACCCCGGGCCCTGGTCTGGGCGGGCACTGTATCCCGATCGATCCGCTGTATCTGTCCTGGAAGATGAAAACGCTCAATTACACCGCGCGCTTCATCGAGCTTGCCTCCGAGATCAACACCAGCATGCCCCGCTACGTTGTCTCCCGCATCCAGGATGCCCTCAATCGTTATAAAAAGCCCCTCAACGGTAGCAAGATCCTCATCCTCGGCGTGGCTTATAAGCCCAACATCAACGATATGCGCGAATCACCCGCGCTGGATATCATTCACCTTTTGCAGGAAAAAGGCGCTATTGTAACTTATCACGACCCGCACGTGCCCGAAATTGAGTATGAGAATATCTACATGAGTTCCGAAAAGGATCTGCAGGCCAGCCTTGAGGAGGCAGACCTGGTGGCGATCATCACCGACCATCAGAAATATGACTACAATATGATCGGCGAGAAAGCCAGTCTGATTTTTGATGCCAGGAATGCGATGAAAGACGTGCCAAAAAGCAGCATGAAAGTGATCAAACTATAATGGCAAGCTACGTTGTCACAGGCGCGGCTGGTTTTATTGGCTCGCAGGTCGCGCTCGCGCTGCTAAATCAGGGGCATACCGTTTTGGGCGTTGATAACCTCTCGCATGCTTACGACGTGCGCATGAAGCAGCACCGCCTCGAAGCCCTGACCTCCCAAGAGAGCTTTAAACTCTTACAAGCCGATATCGCGGAAAAAGCCACCATCGATCAGCTTTTTGCCCAAAATCTCAATCCGGATGCGGTCATCAACCTGGCTGCCATCGCTGGCGTGCGCGCCAGCACGACCGACCCCTGGTCTTACCTCAACACCAACACCCTCGGCACGCTCAACATGCTCGAATACGCGCGCCATCAAAAGGTGCCCAAATTCATCCTCGCTTCCACATCCAGCCTCTACGGCGAAGATGGCACCCCGCCGCACAACGAACTCGCGCCGACCGATCATCCCCTCGCTCCCTACGCGGCAAGCAAAAAAGGCGCCGAAGCTTTTGCCTATTCCTATCATCATCTTTACAAGATCGATATCAGCGTGCTGCGCTATTTCACGGTTTATGGTCCTGCCGGGCGTCCTGACATGTCCATGTTCCGTTTTTGCCAGTGGATCAGCGAGGGCAGACCTGTCACCATCACCGGCGACGGCTCCCAGTCTCGTGGATTTACCTATGTGGATGACATTGCCAGCGGAACCCTTCTGGCGCTCAAAAAAGTTGGCTACGAAGTCTTCAACCTGGGAGGGCACGAGGTCATCAGCATTAATGACCTGGTCAGCATGCTGGAAGAAATGATCGGCAAATCCGCCCTGCGCCAGTACATTCCCGCTCACCCGGCTGATGTCTACTCCAACGTTGCCGATGTCAGCAAAGCCCGCCAAATGCTCGGCTGGCAACCCCAGATCGGACTGGAAGAAGGCGTGCGCAGGCTTGTGGATTGGTACCGATCCAACCGCCCTTGGGCAAAAGATATCATCACCGATTAGATTGAGATAAACACTTCTGATGTACATTGAAATTGAAAAAACCAGCAAAAGCTGACTTTTTCAATTCGATATCTAACACTAATCGATACCGACTGATAATGATTTACACCTATCAAAAAAATTGAAAGCACAAGACAGGCCTATTCGACCGTCTCGTGCAAATCAACTCTTTATTTAACGCTTACCTATCGCCAAATTCGTAAACCACATCCGCATTGGCGGTGACCACGATCTGTCCCGCTGAAACAGGCACAGACGCAGCTTGATCCATCATTCCGCCGCCCATTCCATAACCAGCCAAAGTCTGAACATAGCTGTTATTCTTCACGCTTATATTCAGCACCTGCCCAAGTTGCACACCAGCCGTATTGGCGATCGATAATGCCTTTTCTTCGGCGTCCTTGATTGCCAGATCACGAGCCTGTGCCATCGCGTCAGCACGATTGGCAATATCAAAACTGATCCCATAGATCTGATTAGCGCCAGCAACTAATGCGGCGTCCAGAATCTCACTCAATCTTGGCAGATCGCGCACAATGATATAGAGCGTATTATCAACCGCATAGTTAGTGCCAGCTATATTTCCCATGTCATCGTAGCGATTCATCGAGTAAACATTGAAGTTGGAGGTCTGAATGTCTTTTTCTTCAACGCCCATAGCAATGATCGCCTCAGTTATATCCTTTGCCTGGCGATTATTGGAGTTGACCGCTGAGGTGACATCTCCAGCTTCTGTATGGATCCCGACATTGATATAAGCCATGTCAGGCACGAGGACAACTTCACCTGTTCCTGTCACCGTGATAGTGCGCACTCCGTTGGAGGTGTAAGCTGCCTGATTACCAGTTTGTGGGACCAATTGACAGGCTCCCAACAGGAGAATCCCGATCAAAACTAAAGGAATAACAATTCTAAAACTTCTCTTTTTCATTTTCTGCTCCTTAAAGAGTAATCTTCTACCCTAAAGACGATCAGGCATCCCCTTTTGTTCCCACACAATGACAATTGCGCATAAGAACGGCGGATTTGGGGAACAGAACCCCAACATCCTTGCAGGCACCTTGTCTCGCCCATAACTGAGCTCCCTGAACGAGGGTGCCTGAATAATATTCTCTCTTTTCAAACGTAAACAAAAGTGAAATCGTTAAAAAATGCTTTACAAAGGAACCAGATTTTTCCCGGATATCTGTGTTAGAATCAGAGAAGTAGCGATTTTAATAAATTACCGCCAACGAGCAATATTATACACAACTTTTTCCAACTGTCTAACAACCTTGTCGCATTAAAACTCTGAGACCAATTTATCAAATGAATACAAATGTCCAACTAATGAAACCTTATCAATCAGCATAATCAATTGGAGGAAAAATGAAAAAATTATTTATTGCACTGTTGATCACAGTTCTATTAGCGTTCAGCTTGCCTCTTGCAGGCGCCAGCGCGACAGACGATCTTATTTGGGAACCTTCTGACGAGGGAATGGGTCAGTCTTATATTAGCGCAATTGTGATAGATCCGCAGTCAACTACTACTCTTTACGCTGGAACCAGGGGGGATGGAGTCTTCAAGAGCATCAATGGCGGAGAGAACTGGAGCGCGATCAACAACGGCTTGACAGTCCTGTCTGTTTTCGCCCTCGCGATTGACCCGCAAACACATACTACGCTTTATGCAGGAACCATTGGAGGAGGAGTCTTTAAGAGTACTGATGGCGGGGAGAACTGGAGCGCGATCAATAGCGGATTGAATACCCTTCAAATTACTACTATCACGATTGATCCGCAAACACCAAGTACGCTTTACGCGGGAACCTCTTCTCAAGGGATCTTCAAAAGCGAAAATTCTGGTGAGACCTGGCGCATAATCAACAACGGATTAACCAGTAAAGCGATTTCTTCTCTTGCGATTGATCCGCAAACGCCCAGCACACTTTATGCAGGATCTGATGGAGGTGGCGGGGTGTTCAAGAGTACTAATGGTGGTGACAGCTGGATCAAAATTGGGTTGATATACAATAAAATTTATTGTCTCGCCATAGATCCGCAAACGCCGAGTACGCTTTACGCGGGGACCAGGGGGAATGGAGTGTCCAAAAGCACGGACGCTGGCGAGACCTGGATAAGACTTGATGGAATGAGAGCTACTAGAGTTTATGCCCTCGCAATTGACCCGCAAATACATACTACGCTTTATGCTGGTACCTCTCAGAGTGGAGTCGAAATGAGCACTGATGCTGGTGAGATCTGGAGAGCGGTCAATGCAGGATTAACAAGTCTTAAAATCAGATCCCTGGCGATAGACCTTCAAAACCCCGCCCGGCTTTACGCCGGAACTGAAGATGGGTTTTTATTCCGGAGTCAAAGAGCCACGAATCTGTATATGCCCTTGATCCTTAAATAAACAGCAAGTACTTGAGCGCTGCTTTCGCGGCGCTCAATTGAAAATCTTAGTTGGAAATAAGTTGTATGAACGAGGACCTGTGCCCGTTAGGGTATAAGCCCCATCCGCAGCTTATGTATATCAAAGCTTCCGTCTTTGTTATAAGGTTCAGATAGGCTTACCCACGGATGGGGTCAAGCCCCATTCCTACCTTTGTTTTTTGAAATCATGAACATTTTTGTCAGGTCAATCCTTTTAAAGAACAGCGAAGTGTAGGAATGGTAGTCCGCCCCTCTTACACCCGTTCGCGCGTGGCATCCAGTCCACACGCATACAAACCAACCACCCCCTCCTGGGACTGTTTGCGACCCGGGCGGACGTGGAAGTCCGCCCCTACATCTCATACACCCGTTCGCGCGTGGCATCCAGTCCACGCGCACACAAACTAACCGCCCCTCCTGGACTGCTTGCGTCCTGGGTGCAGCCTGCCCTGTGTGCTTTTAACAGGGTCCCAGGAGTGGGTCTGTTCATTGTTAGCTCCACAAAAACACGCTTGCGCACGTCATATTACCTGTGCCCTTTAAATACATGTACTCGCAAAGCAAAGTATAGCCTAACCCTACCTCCTCCAACCGAAGACGAAGTCGAAGGCGTAGGGAGGGGGAATTAAAGGGGGTGGGTCTTTTCATTGTTAGCTAAGAAGCACCCTACTTAAGCCTTTTGGTTATACCCTCCCGCTAGATTAAAAATAATTATCTCCCGTTTCCATGCTCCACTTGGTTATAATTGAAGCACTGATCCACCTGGAGTTGAAATGCCCCTGAATTACGCTGCGGTTGAAAGAAACGCCAACAAATACATCGACCAAAGCCTCGAATGGCAGGCTGAGGCGCGCAGGCTCGCGCGGGAGCTCAACGGTCTTTACGAACAAGCCGCGCAGGACTCAAAGACCTTGCGTCAGGCGATCGAGCAGGCTGAACTGACCCAGGCGGCGCTCTATACCGCAAAACCAAGCCACGAGCCGCCGCTGGCGAGCTTTCCCCTGCCAGCGCGTCCGCTCAATTTCACGCTTCTGGCGGCTGACGGCTCCCAGATCGTGCCCAACCGTCATCGCGCCCTTCAGTTTGGCCTGATCAACATTGGCATTTTCAAGGTGCATTTTGGATCCGGCCAACCGCCGATGATCGATCTGATCTCCGAACTACTCGATTTTGATCAGCTTTTTATTGACGGGTCTTTGATCAGCGAAGATGAGGTCGGTTTGCAGCGCGACCTGCGCGAGCGGGTCTTGATCCGCGAAAGCATTACCTCCGAAGACCCGCGCCCCTTCCTGACCCTGACAGACGGCCCCCTCGATCTTTTTTATCGCAGCAGCATCAAGGGCGAAGCGGCTCAGGACGCTCAGCGTACCGTCTGGGAACTGGATCAAAACTTTGAGCGCGAGGGTATTCTAAGCGCGGGCTATATTGATAAACCCGGTTCGACCATGTTCGCCAACATGCTTGACCTCTATCAAAAACACATCCAAAATACTCCTACGAACGAACAAAAGAAGCCAAAATTGATCAGCGACAGCGCCTTACTGAAAGACCGTCTTGAACCTGGTCATCGCTCCGCGCTTTTTGAGATCATTACCAAGCGCACACCCGCCAACCCGCACCGCCTGCGCTGCGCCTTCTTTTTCCTGAACGTTGCCAATCCGCATGGCAAGGAATGTCTCGCGCGGGTGGAAGTGCCCTGGTGGCTGGCTCAGAAACGGGAGTTGGTCGATCTGGTGCACGCTATCCTCTACCACGACGCCCAGACCCTCGATTCCCATCCCTACCCCTACGCCTTACACCGCGCGCATGAGCTGGCGCTGGTGAGGCTGACAGAAACTGAAGAACTGGAGCGGCTCCTGTTGAGCAAAATGCCCCCAGATACCCCGGAAACTAACCATCGATCCAACAAAGACCATTGGAAAGGCCAGAAATGAGTGCTTCACCGAAAATCATCCCCATTGGAAAATTGCTGAGGGCAGAAAACAGCCGCTTTGTCGCCGGCTGTCGCGTCAAGGAGCTGGAAACCCCGGCGCTCGGTTCGCTTGTCAAAGTGAAACTGGAAGACCAAAGCGAAATTTACGGGCTCATCACCCATATCCTGATCAACGACGACAATCTGGTCAGGCAGCTTGTCTCGGGCGTCAGCATCCCCAGCGAATATACCGCCGACAACCGTTACAACCGCAACCTGCCTGTCGAGATCCACGTTCTGACGGTTGGCTACGCCCAAAACGGTCAGATCGCGCACCGCCTGCCGCCACGCCCGCCCCTGAGCCTGGATCAACTCTTTTTGTGTGATGACGCTGACGTGCGTCAATTCACCAGCCAGCACGGCTACCTGCGCCATATCCTGCGCCTGCAGGATCAGCCTATTGAAGAGCTGCTGGCGGCGCACTTCGCGCAGGTCAAGCCACTGCAAACGACCGAATGGTACAAAACAGCCTGCGAGAAGGTCATCACCCTCCTGCGGGACGATTATGCCCAACTTACCAAAGTCCTGGACGTGCTTAGTGAACTGGAGACTGAATGATGGAAAACAAGCTTAGTCAAACTCACAACTCCCAGATCGGCTTTGTTACCGGCGGTGGGCTGGAAGCCAACCTGCAGGTGCGCCTGACCGTGCCGCCCCAAAGCGTGCAGGAAGGCGCCTTTGTCGTCATCGACAGCAACAACTGGCGTTTTTATGGGCTGGTGACCGACCTGCGCCTGACCGCTATTGACGAAAACTACGCCAATCAGATCAACGCCCAACGCTTTACCCCTCAGCTCGCGGAATTGTTGAACCAGCAAACGCTCTATACCAACCTGGCGGTCATGCCGGTCTTGATGATGGAAACCGGGCCGGATGTTGACTCGCCCGAATACGCCGCCTGGCGCGAGGAACACCCCAATGAGAGCGCTCCAATTACCGTCAAGACCATCCCCAGCCATCACGCGCCAGTAAAACTTGCCGATCGTGCTGATATTGCCACCATTTTTGGCGAGGAAAATAACCAGAACATTTTCCGCGTTGGCAATACACGCGAACAGGGGCACCCGGTCTGCCTCGACCTGGACAAATTCGTCCAGCGCTCATCGGGCATTTTTGGCACTACCGGCTCGGGCAAATCTTTCCTGGCGCGCATGATCCTGGCGGGTCTGATCAATTACGACCGCGCTTCCACCCTCATTTTCGACATGCACAACGAATACGGCATCGACACCTCATCGTCCGACACCGGACAAGGCGTGGCGGGTCTGAAGAACAAATTCCAGTCCAAAGTCCAGTTGGTCGGGCTGGGAGCGGACACCAATATCGGACAGCAGCGTCCCGATTTCACGCTCGAGATCAGCCATAAAGACATCACCACCGAAGACGTCCTCCAGCTGACCGAAGCGCTGAACCTCAAGGAAACGACGCCAACCACGCTGGATGCCCTCGAAAACGAATTTGGCGACAATTGGTTCACGCAATTTATGAACATGCGCGTGGGCGCGATGGTCGAGAACGAAGACGGCAAGCTTGAACCCGCCCCCGACAGCGTCGAATTTTGGGCGCGCCGCGCAGGCGTGCACAAAGCCGCGGCGGAAGGTCTGCGCAGCAAGCTCACCCGCCTTTTCAACCGCCCCTATCTCAAGAACGCGCCTGCCTCCAACGGTCTGAGCGATATTACCAATGCCCTGCAAAGCGGACGGCATGTTGTCCTTTCTTTTGGCAACTACCAAAGCGACCTGGATTACCTGCTGGCCACCAACCTGATCACCCGTAAGATCCGCGATACCTGGGAAAAAGCCACCAACGACTTTCACAGCAAAAAACGCGCCGAACCGCGTCCCCTGGTGGTTGTGGTCGAGGAAGCCCACAAATTGCTCAACCGCGAGATGGCTTCGCAGACGATCTTCAGCACCATCGCGCGGGAATTGCGCAAATATTACGTCACCCTGCTGATCATCGACCAACGCCCGTCGCAAATTTACGACGAGGTCATGTCCCAGCTTGGCACGCGCATCTCCGGCGCTTTGGGCGATGAGGACGACATCAACGCCGTTCTCTCCGGTCTGCCCGGTCGGGGCGGTTTGCGCGGTATGTTGGCGAAACTCCAGCCCAAGGAAGAAGTACTCATGCTCGGCTGGGGTGTGCCCATGCCCATCCCGATCCGCTCGCGCCGTTATGATTCGCAGTTTTACAAGGACCTTCTCGGTGATGAAGCCGAAGCGCCCGACATGAAGAAGTCCAGCCGAATGTTGGGGTTCTAACCATGATCCCCGTTAGATTACGCCTGAGCGGCTTCACTTCATACCGCGACCCCGTGGAAATTGACTTCACCGGCTTTGACCTGGCTTGTATCTCGGGGCCCAACGGCGCTGGCAAGTCTTCCATACTGGACGCCATCACCTTTGCCCTCTACGGTAAAGCGCGCGTGCAATCTGAAGCCATCATCAATACCACCTGCGAAACCGCGGAGGTGACCTTCGATTTTGAATATGAGGGTCAGGTCTACCGCGTCATCCGCAGCAACACCCGCAAGAAACCATCCCAGGTTGATTTTTTCATCCAAAATCCTGCGCCGGATGAAGACTCCTTCCCCTGGGTGAGCCTGAGTGAGCACGGTGTTCGCGGCACGGACGAGAAGATCCGCAACACCCTCCGGCTCGATTATGAAAGCTTTGTCAACGCCTCCTTCTTTTTGCAGGGGAAAGCCGACTCTTTCGCCACAAAAAAGCCTTCCGAGCGCAAGGAAATTCTCACCAGCATTTTGGGGCTGGATCAGTGGGAGATTTACCGCAAAGCCGCCAACGAAAAAGCCCGTCAAGCGCGCAATGAGGTCAAAATTTTCGAGCGCGATATTGCCGTCATGCAGGAAGAAATTGAAAATGAAGAGAAATGGAAGGCTGACCGCGTGTTGCTCGAGCGGGAGCTCGCTTTGGCGCGCGAGAAGATCAACGCTCAACAGGCACAGCTTGATCTGATCAAAGCCCAGGCGCAGCTGCTCGCCAACCGCGACCAGCAGTTGCAGGCGCTGAAAAGTCAGCTCGAGCGTGCCAGGCAGTCCCTGACCCGCAAACAGCAGCAGACCCAACAGCAGGAAGCCACCCAGGCGCAATATCAGCAAAAGATCAGCCAGAGCCAGCAGATCGAAACAGCCTATAAGCAGCTGAGTTCATTAAAAGATCACTTGACCAGGCAGGATCAACTGGCGGAACGATTTTGGCCCCTCGAACGCCAGCGCACACAGTTGGGAAACCAGCTGCTGACCCAAAAGAGCTTGCTGGAGAACGAACTGCGCCAGCTGACCCGTGAAAAGCAGGAGCTCGACCAGGCTCTCGCCAAGGCTGAAAGCCAAAAGAAGCGTCTGAGCCAGCTTGAAGGGGAAATTGCCAAGATTGATGAACGTCTAAAGTCCAAACCTGATCATGAGGCGCTTCTCCAGGCTGCCCGTGAGCAAGCCCAGGCTTTGGAGGGCGAAAACGGCGCGCTCAAGAACCAGATGGACGAGATCGTCCAGCGCCGCCAAAAGCTGGAGGACGCCCAGGGCGCCAGCTGCCCAATGTGTGGGCAAGACCTCTCACCCGGGCACCGCCAGGAGCTGTTGGATGAGTTCAACAGCAATGGCAAGGTTTTGGGCGACCAATATCGGCTCAACAGGAGCGAACTTGCCAAAATTCGCCAGGAGATCGAAAGCCTCCAAAACGAGCAGCGTCAATCGCAGGAACTGGAAAAACAATATCTGACCCTGCAGCGCGACCAGGCGTTGCTGAAACAGGAGTTGAGCCAGCTTAGCCAACGCGAAGAAGACTGGAAAAGCGTTAAAGCCAGCCGCTTTACCCAGGTGCAAAGCGAACTGACGGAAGGGAAATATCTTCCCGATGTGCGCGGGCAACTGGCAAATCTAAACGAGCAACTTGGTAAGCTGCAGTACGACCAGGACAAGCACAGTCAGATCCGCCGTGAGGTTCAGGAAAATGCAGCTGCCGAAAAAGCCTGGCAGGAACTGCAGATCGCCCGTTCGAACTTCGAGCTGCTCGCAAAAGAGCTTGAAACCAGCCAGCAGGAATTGGAACATGAGTGCAAACTCGTGCGGGAACTGGAAGAAAAATACCAAGCCGATGCAGAAGCGCTGGCTCAGGACCAGGAAAAAATCCAGGACGGCCGTCAGGTGGAGCGGGAATTAGCCACTTTGCGTGAGGAGCAGGACGTCTTCAACCGTCGTTTGGGTGAGATCGACCAATCGCTTGCCATGATCCAGACCCAACGCGAGCGACAAGTCCTTCTGCGCAAGCAGATGGAACAGCTCAACGAAGAGATCCGGCAATACAACAAGCTTGAAATTGCCTTTGGCAAGGACGGCGTCCCCGCCATGTTGATCGAACAGGCTTTTCCTGAGATCGAAGAGCAGGCCAATCTGATCCTGCATCGCCTTTCAGACTACAACATGAGTGTGCGTTTCGAGACCCAACGCGCCTATAAGGACAGTAAACGAAAAGACCTGATGGAAACGCTCGATATCATCATTTCAGACGGCTCTGGAACACGCGATTATGAGACCTATTCCGGGGGCGAAGCTTTCCGCATCAACTTTGCCATCCGGGTGGCGCTTAGCCGCGTTCTGGCGCGTCGGGCTGGGGCACGTTTGCAGACCCTGGTGATCGATGAGGGCTTTGGCAACCAGGACGCGCAGGGTCGCCAACGCCTGATCGAGGCGATCAACATCGTCAAACCCGATTTTGAAAAGATCCTGATCATCACGCACATCGAGGAGCTAAAAGATTACTTCTCCAACCGCATCGAGGTCACCAAAACCCCAAGTGGTTCTCAAGCAGAGGTGATTTTAGGCTGATACTTGAGCCTTATACCCTGCCCGTGGTGCTTAACAGGGGTCGGGAGAAGGTACTCGAAAGACGGACTGCTTGCGTTCCGGGCTCTTTTCTCGGGATGAGGTGTGGTCATCGCAGCCGGAGCCGCTTATGACCCAGGTTCTTTTCCTGGCCTGCGGTTATTTCCTCATCCACCACTTCGTGGTCCCCCTTCTCCATCAACCTCTGGAAAAGCGCCAGAGGTTTTGTGGAGAAGGCTTAAGTAGTCTGCCTGCTGGCAGAAGGCCGACGAAGCCGGGATGAGGACAAAATGAATCCGGCATACATTTATCCTATAATTCAACCCAATTCTCCTTACAAAAATGTAAATACATTTGTCTTCCCCACCAACATGATAGAATTATTATATCTATATCATCTCTTCAAGGAGTCGTCATGAGCTTACATCCTCTTGCTGGAAAACCCGCCCCCTACGATGTTCTGACCAACATCCCTCGTTTGATTTCTGCTTACTACAGCTTTCACCCAGACCCATCTGACCCTGCCCAAAAGGTCTCATTTGGCACTTCCGGGCATCGCGGCTCCTCGCTGAATGCCAGCTTTAATGACGACCACGTGGCAGCCATCAGCCAGGCAATTTACGAATATCGCAAAGGTCAGGGCATCAACGGCCCCCTCTTTATGGGCATGGACACACACGCCCTTTCAGAGCCCGCGCTCTTCACCGCTATCGAAGTTTTCGCCGACAACCAAATGGAAATCCGCATCCATCAGGATCATCGCTACACCCCCACGCCGGTCATTTCCCACGCGATCCTGACCTTCAATGCTGAACATGCCAACACCCAGGCAGACGGTGTTGTTATTTCCCCCTCGCACAACCCACCTGAGGACGGCGGTTTCAAGTACAACCCCCCTGACGGCGGCCCGGCTGATACCAGCACGACCAAATGGATACAAAACCGTGCCAATGAGATCATCGCTGGCGGCATGCGCGAGGTCAGACGAATTCCGCTGCAAAGAGCACTCAAAGCCGATACCACGACGATGATCGACCTGATCACACCCTATCTGCGCGACCTCGAAAACGTGATCGACATGCAGGCGATCGCCGAAGCTGGCGTCCACATCGGCGCCGACCCCCTGGGTGGTTCCGGCATCGCCTACTGGGAACCCATGGCAGACATGTATGGTCTCAACCTCGAGGTCGTCAACAAGCGCGTTGACCCAACCTTCTCCTTTATGACCCTCGACAAAGACGGAAAGATCCGCATGGATTGTTCCTCCCCCTACGCGATGGCGAGCCTGGTCGCGATGAAGGACGATTACGACATCGCCTTTGGAAATGACGTCGATTTTGACCGTCACGGCATCGTCACCCCCTCAGTGGGACTGATGAACCCCAACCATTATCTGGCGGTTGCCATCTGGTATCTCTTCCAGCACCGCCCGGGTTGGTCAAAAGAAGCCGCGGTCGGCAAGACTCTGGTTTCAAGCTCGATCATCGATAAGGTCGTCAAAAAGATCGGTCGCCATTTATGCGAAGTGCCGGTCGGCTTCAAGTGGTTCGTGCCCGGATTGCTCAGCGGCGAAATTGGCTTTGGCGGCGAAGAAAGCGCCGGGGCTTCCTTCCTGCGCAAGAACGGCCAGACCTGGACGACCGACAAGGATGGCATCATCCTCAACCTGCTGGCAGCTGAGATCATTGCCGTGACCGGTAAAGACCCCGGTCAGCATTATCAGGCGCTGGAAGCCGAATTGGGTGGCAGCTGGTACGCCCGTATGGACGCTCCCGCTACTGCGGCTCAAAAAGCCATTTTGTCCAACCTTTCACCCGATCTGGTCAAGGCAGAAAGCATGGCTGGCGACCCGATCCTGGACAAACTCACTTCCGCGACCTGCAACAGCGCCCCGATCGGCGGTCTGAAGGTCGTTACTGAAAACGGCTGGTTTGCCGCCCGACCATCAGGCACGGAAGATATTTATAAGATCTATGCCGAAAGCCTCAAGAGTGCCGAACACCTTGAGCAGATCCGCAGTGAAGCTGTCCAGATCGTGAACGCGGCATTATCAGCATAAACTAACCATCCTCTTATGAGTTCGCTCGTGGTCCCCCGACCACGAGCTTTTTTTATCCTATCGATCATCGTCGCAATCAAACTCCCCTCTGTCAATCTCACCTCCTCCATTGATTTCGGATTGCGATAAAATGGAGGAGGAGGCAGGTCCGCCACGATAATTGGCGTAGGACTTGCAACAATAAGCGCATGGAAGAAAGTCTTCTCATCGAGAAAGCCGTTCGTGGCGACCTGGACGCGTTCAATCAACTCGTCCTGACCTACCAGAATATGGCTTTCAACCTCGCCTATCGCATTATGAGCGACGACGCCGCTGCTGCTGACGCGACGCAGGACGCGGTTATTTCCATGTATCGAAAACTTGACAGCTACCGCGGCGGCTCTTTCAAGGCCTGGTTCATGCGCATCGTCACCAATGCCTGTTACGACGAATTGCGCAAACGCAAGCGCCGCCCAACCATTGCGCTCGAACCGGAAACCGACGATGGCGACATCATCGAATCACCCGACTGGCTGGCTGACCCAAGCCCCTCGCATGAAGAAGAGATCATGAACGCCCAGTTGGAAAAGGCGATCCAAAATTGTCTTGACAAGCTGGACGAGAAGTTCAGGACCGTCATCGTGATGGTCGATATCTCTGGTCAGGATTACGAAACAGTCGCCGATGTGATCCAATCTCCCGTTGGGACCGTGAAAAGCCGTCTCTCCCGGGCAAGGATCAAAATGCAGGAATGTTTACGCCGTTCCGGGGAACTTTTACCGGCTAAATATCGTCTAAACGCTGAGGATGATGATGCTTAGACCCGAACAAGTGACCTTGAGAGATCTGGAATTGCTCAGCTGCTCGCTCGACAATGCTCTTTCTTTGGAAGAGCAGGTTGAGTTTAAAAAGCGGCTGGCTCAGTCTCCGCATTTAAGGCAGAAGCTCGAGGAACAAAAACAGCTTAAGCGCGCCTTGTCGGCATTGCCCGCGCGCAGGCTGCCGCGCAACTTCACCCTCACCCGGGCAGAAGCCCAAAAGGCGAAAAAGCGCGGTTTCCTGCAGCCCCTTTTCGGATGGGCAAGCGCGGTCATGGCGCTGGCGGTGATGGTGGTCTTTGGCAGAGAGGTCCTTTTTAACAATTTTGCGGCACAAAAAGCAGCCCCGCAGGCTGAACAAGCCTCCTATTCCCTCGATTCTGTCGTCATGGAAGAAGCGTCGATGATGGAAGAGGATGAGCTAGCGGGCGAGAACGATACCGTTTATCTGATCAATTGGGCTGGGGGAGGCATGGGCGGCGGCGCTTTGGACGGGATGGGCGGCGCGACTTACCAACAGGGAAGCAGCGGCGTTTCTCTCAATATCAGCGTCGCGGACATCAAGAACGCCGAACTTAGTGACACAGCAGCCGGCATGACAACAACAGCGGAAGGGTCCGCTATTGACGTCCAGGAACCAGTAAACCCGCCCAATACCGGGGGCGGCGCATTAACCATCGAACCTGCCGAAACAACCGCTCAAATGCCAGAGGATGTTCAGCCTGAAGAAGCCAGAGCAGACGCCAACCGCGAAGCTCCGGCGATCTTCGGAATCGATCCAGCCAACTTAGGTCAGGTCATCGCCGAAGCTCCGTTTGAAGAATTGCCGTCAGAAGCCTCAGAAACCTCCATTGAAGAAGAAGTACAGAGCCAGGAAGAAGCTGCCTATCCTGAAAACGCTCTGCGCGAAGGCTCTTTTGGCTGGGTCAAGTGGGCACTCCTGGCAGCTGCTTTATTGCTGGGCCTGGTCTGGCTTATTCTGAAGATCAAAAGCAGGAATTAACAAGAAAGTTGTTATCCAATCGGTAATAGAAGTAGAGGCGAGCGTGGCAGCTCGCCCGTTTCGCAGGAGACCATAGCATACCCAAAGGGCAAAGGAATTTCCCATACTGTTGTTTCTTTTATGCAATAAACCCGCTTGATCTGTCATTTATAGCCTGTCCCTTGCTACATCTATATGGCGACATGCCCATTATAAATATGAAAAGGCTCACATCAATGCGTGAGCCTTTTCCCTTATTCAGAATGAAATTGTTTATCCGAGAGCCTGGCGCAGGGCGTCGACTTTGTCGGTCTTTTCCCAGGTCAGGTCCAGGTCATCGCGGCCGAAGTGACCGTAGCTTGCCAACTGGCGGTAGATCGGACGCAGCAGGTCCAGATCGCGGATGATGGCGCGCGGGCGCAGGTCAAAGACCTTGCCGATCGCTTCGGCGATCTTCTCATCGTCCACCGTGCCGGTGCCAAAGGTCTCAACATTGATGCTGAGCGGTTCGGGCACACCGATGGCGTAAGAGAGCTGGACCTCACAGCGATGAGCAAGCCCGGCCGCGACAACATTCTTGGCAACCCAGCGAGCCGCGTAGGCAGCCGAACGGTCAACCTTTGTCGGATCCTTGCCGCTGAAAGCGCCGCCGCCGTGGCGACCCATGCCGCCGTAGGTGTCAACGATGATCTTGCGTCCGGTCAGACCGGCGTCCCCCATGGGGCCGCCGATCACGAAACGTCCGGTCGGATTGACGTAGATCTTGGTCTCGTCGTCGATCAGTTCAGCAGGGATGGTGGGTTTGATCACGTGTTCGATCACGTCAGCGCGAATGCGTTCATTGGTCAGCGTAACGTCTTCAAATTTGTCAGCGTGCTGGCTTGAAATAACGATGGTGTGGATGCGAACGGGCTTGCCGTAGTGATATTCCACGGTGACCTGGCTTTTGCCGTCCGGGTACATCCAGCCGATGGTGCCATTCTTGCGCACTTCCGCCATGCGGCGGGTCAGTTTGTGGGCATAGTAGATGGGCATGGGCATGAGCGTTTCGGTCTCGTCACAGGCATAGCCAAACATGATGCCCTGGTCGCCGGCGCCGCCTTCAGCGATATATTCTTCGGTATATGTAAAGTCAGGGCGACCCTTTTGGTCAACACCCTGGGCGATGTCGGGGGATTGATTGGCAAGCGCGGTCAGTACGCCGCAGGTCGTGCCGTCAAAGCCTTTTTTTCCGCGGTCATAACCGATGCTGTTGACGACTTCGCGCACCAGAGCGTCGATATCAACATAGGTTTTGGTGGTTACCTCGCCATAGGTCAGCACGAAGCCGGTCTTGATGGCGGTTTCGCAGGCCACACGGCTGGCTTTGTCGCCGCGGATCATTTCGTCCAAAATGGCGTCGCTGATCTGATCGCACATCTTGTCGGGGTGACCTTCGGTCACAGATTCCGAAGTGAAAAGATACTTGGCAGATTTCATAAAAGTTGTTGTCATAGTTAAACCTCCTCAGGTTATAAAAAATGCCCCTGCAAGTGAGGGGCATTCCGCTTGGTATGCATACGCCTCTCATCTTCCAGAATACTGCCGGACTTGGCACCATACACAAGGTTGGTTGCCGAGGTTTCACAGGGCCGGTCCCTCCACCTCTCTGGATAAGAGTGCCGCAAGGGCTTATTGGCTCATTTTATACCACAAGGGGTTTGGAATGGCAAGAGGAATGCATAAATCGTGTGTGCATAAATCGTGTTGGAAATTGATCAATGAGAATATTGAATCCAAAAACTCCCTGATCGAGATGTATAATTACTTTGATCAATAGAATTACTGAAGAGCAATTTCAGCTTTCCTTCAAAAATCTGGAAGGTTTCTCGGTGAAGTGAGTTTTTAGACAATCAGGATCCTGAACATGGGCGAAATTCTTTTATCAACAATCAACCTGGGAAAAACATTCGGGGAAGTAATCGCTTTAGAGGATATTAACATTCAGGCGAAGTCCAATTCCGTCCTGGGTCTGATCGGTTCAAATGGCGCAGGGAAAACCACTTTCATCAAATGCTGCTGTGGGTTGACCATACCTAGCTCAGGCAGCATTATGATCGGAAAGGAAAAAATCAGTCAAGGATCTCTTGAGTATCTAAAAGACATAGGGGCAGTGCTTGAGGGAAACAGAAACATCTATCACAATCTAACGATCCTTGAGAATCTACACTATTTTGGTGGTTTGCGGGGATTGTCCAAAAAAGTGATTGATGCCCGCAGCGAGTATTTGCTGGAACTATTTGACCTGAAGACAAAAGCACATACGCAATGCGGCAGCTTATCCAGAGGAATGCAGCAAAAAGTTTCTATCATTTGTGCCTTATTACATCAGCCAAAGATTCTCTTTTTGGATGAACCAACCTTGGGATTAGATTATGATGCCAGTTTGGCTATGAAACAAGCGATTCGGGAAATTGTCTCGGATGACACTGTAATAATTGTCACATCTCATGATCTTAGATTCATTTCCGATGTCTGCACAGAACTCGTTGTTATTCAAAGGGGAAAGATCATCTATCAGGGTGATGTCGCTTCAATTCGTAAATTAAGTGATCATTCAAACCTGGTCATTAAAATTACCCCAAATTCAAAAAACCCAGAAATCAGTCAGTTTATCAATTTATCAACTTTTGATAAGGATAGTGGTGTTTATCAATTCAAGATCACTTCTTCTAAAGATATTTACGACTTGATCGAAAAAATGCAAGTACAAAATATCGAGATAGAAAACATTACTCAGCGCGATTATGCATTGGAAGATCTATATATATATCTAAATAAGCAGGACTTGTAAGATGAAACTTTTTATTACTGAGGCTAAACGATCGATTGCAGCAATTAAACATTATTGGTTAGCAAGTTTAACGGACCTAATCGTCTATTTGGCGGGTTTTATCTTCTTGTATGTGTTTATCAAGGGAAACTTCTCATCAGATTCGGCGGTTGCCAGTGAAACCGTCTCTCAGTTGGTGATCGGTTATCTGATATGGTTTTTTATTTCCATTTCTCTTTCATATTTTGCCAACGGTCTTTATACGGAAATGGTAACTGGAACTTTTGAACAGATAAACCTTACTGGCACCAGGGTGTTCTGGTTAATGTTTGTTAGATTTTTGGTCAACTCTATTCGCTTCGCGATCATTATTTTGCCTCTGGCTCTTGCCATTTCAGTGATCACTCGAATTCCTTATAACTTCAATACGTTGACATTAATTCTCTTCCTCTTGCTGGAAATTGGCACTATTGGTATTGCCTATTTACTTGCTGGATTGACGATCAGGTTTAAGAATACTGGTCAACTTGCCTTTGTTCTGAGCATTCTTTTGCTTGGACCAAGTTTGATGAACATTGGCGTGAATACGCTTATTGAAAAGGCAGCGGCAACATTCATCCCTTTGATCGGAGCCCAGACACTGATCAAGCAAACCCTGTCAGGCGCATCCAGTTCAATAAATTGGACACAAGTGGCAATCATTGCTGTCAATTCAATTGTCTATCTAATACTTGGGCTGGTAGTATTTGAGATCTGTCTGAGGAATAGTAAAAAACTGGGAATACTAAACCGCTATTAATGGCTATGATCGGGCTATTTCGATCCTAAGTCTGCTCCATTATTCACTTTATTCCATAGTTTTTTCTATCCACTGATCTAATCACTTTCTTTTCGTCTATTTGTTAATATCCTTCCACCGCAAATGATAAAATAGGGTATGCTTAAGTACTTCATATTCACAAGGAGGACGCTATGATTGATGATTTATTGAGAGATTCCAAAGGACGCATGCAGACCACGCTGGATGTTCTGAGCGAAGACCTGCTCGGAATTCGCACCGGGCGCGCGTCACCAGCTTTGATCGAGAAACTGCAAGTGGAATATTACGGCTCCCCCTTGAGCCTGATCCAGATCGCGACCATCAGTGTCCCTGAAGCGCGCCAGTTGATGATCCGACCCTTTGACAATTCATCGCTCAAAGCGATCGAACGGGCGATCCTGGCTTCGGATCTGGGTCTGACGCCCAGCAACGACGGCAAGGTGATTCGTCTGAATCTGCCTCCGCTAACGGAAGAACGCCGCCGTGACCTGGTCAAAATGGTCAATAACCGCCTGGAAGACGCGCGAGTCGCCATCCGTAACATTCGCCGTGACACGATCAAAGACCTGCGCGATTTTGAGAAGGAAAAGATGATCTCTGAGGACGAGCTCAAACTGGGCGAAACGCAGCTGCAGGACCTGACCAACGAGATGATCGACCAGGTCGCTGTGATCGGCAAACGCAAAGAAGAAGAGATCATGGAGTTTTAGGTGGCTGACGAAAGCACATCAATGAAAGCACCCGCGCATGTTGCCATCATTATGGATGGCAACGGGCGTTGGGCAAAGGAGCGCGGCTTGCCTCGCATGGCTGGTCACCGCGCCGGTACGAAAAACCTGCGTCGTGTTATCCGCGCGGCAGCCAACGCCGGCATCAAAAATCTGACCTTTTACGCCTTCTCAACCGAGAACTGGAAGCGACCGGAAGAAGAAGTTAATGGCCTGATGACTTTGCTGGCTGAATTCATTGAAACTGAAATTCAGGAGCTGCACAAAGAAGGCGCCAGATTGATGCATATTGGGCATCTCGACGGGCTTGGGCCTGCCTTGAAAAAGAAGGTCGAAGACGCGATTGAGCTGACCAAAAACAATACCCGCATCAACATCATCCTGGCTTTCAATTATGGCGGCCGTGACGAGATCGTCTGCGCGATCAAAAAGCTGATCAAAGAAGGTGTCAGCGCCGATGAGATCGACGTCGAACGGGTTAGCGCGGCGATGTTCACCGCCGGAACACCCGACCCGGATCTTGTTATCCGAACCTCCGGCGAACAGCGCACGAGCAACTTCCTGGTCTGGCAAACGGTTTACAGCGAGTGGTTCTTCCCGAAGGTCTATTGGCCCGATTTCAGCGAAGAACATCTGCTTCAGATCCTGGAGGATTTTAGCAAACGTGACCGCCGCTTTGGCGGACTGAGCAAGAAATAATGTTCAAACAACGGGCACTGACGGCTTTGGTTTTTGTGCCCCTGGTCTTGATCATGGGCTATTTGGGGGGCTTGCCTTTTGATTTCTTTTGGGCGGTTGTGCTCGCTTTTGGCGGCTTTGAATTCACGCGCGTGGCAAGGGGTGCTGGCTTCCTGATTTCTTATTATTTGGCAATTGGACTGATCCTTTGTGTATCCCTGATCCGGTCCTTGGGTTTGTTTGCGGATATTCTCATCTTTCCCTTGATCCTCTTCATCAGCCTTGCCTATGGGCTCTGGCAATTCGAAAAAGGCAATGAGAAAGCGCTTTGGAATGTGATCTTACATGTCCTGGCTGCGATCTATATCGGGGTGTTGGGGAGTTTCGCGCTTTCCATGAACGAAGGTTGGCTGAAAGGCAATTGGTATTTACTGTTGACGATCGTCTTGATCTGGCTGGTGGATGCCGGCGCCTACTTGATAGGTAGTCGTTTTGGAAGAAGAGCGCTTTTACCGCGTTTGAGCCCTAAAAAAACCCTGGAAGGTTTCCTTGGCGGCACCGCGGTTGGAGTTTTGAGTGGGTTTCTGTTAGGCTGGCTTCTGAAAGAACAACTCCCCTTCATAACGCCCTGGACCAGCGCCCTTTTGGGCGGCATCATGGGTCCAGTTGCTTTTATTGGCGACGCCATGATGAGCCTGATCAAACGCACCCTGAAGGTCAAAGATACTGGCAAATTACTGCCCGGGCATGGCGGCATCCTCGACCGCTTGGACTCAATGCTTTGGGCTTTTGTTGCGGCAAGCATATTTAGACTTTTTCTTTAAGAAACAGGAATTAAAAACCCTCTGTCGATTTGAAACAGAGGGTTTTGGTATTATTTCCAGAGGTCTGGTTTACTTCTCGTCTGACTTTTTCTCCTGCGGCTTGTCATCTGCTTCGCGTAAATGCGGGAAGAGGATCACTTCTCGCAAAGTGTGCTGCCCGGTCAGAAGCATCACCAAACGGTCAATGCCCAGACCCAGCCCGCCGTTGGGCGGCATACCGTAAGCCATCGCCTGCAGGTAGTCTTCGTCCATCGGGTTGCGTTCTTCCTCGTCCTCAGTGTAGGTATGCCCCATCTCCAGGAAGCGTTGCTCCTGATCAAGCGGATCATTTAACTCTGTAAAGGCATTGCAGATCTCCATCCCACCAACGTAGCCCTCAAAGCGCTCAACCGTGGTTGGATCGTCCAGTTTCGCCTTCGCAAGGGGTGAAATATCGCGCGGATAATCATACAGGAAGGTCGGCTGGATCATGATCGGTTCCAGATAGGTTTCCAGCAAGGTGTTGATCAGCTTTCCTCTCGAAACGTCAGGCTTGAAAGCGATGCCCTTCTCCTGCATTACCGCTGCCAGACTCTCCGCATCCGGATATTGGTTGATATCGATGCCTGCCTGGTCGATCAAGCCCTGTCGGATCTGGATGCGGTTCCAGGGCGGTGTCAGGTCGATCTCCTGACCGCCAAACTGAACTTTCATCGTGCCCAAAACCTTCTGGGCGGTTTCCGACACCAGCTGCTCGGTGATCTCCATTATCGAATTGTAGTCAGCATAAGCCATATAGAACTCAAGCTGGGTAAATTCCGGATTGTGCTTGAAGGAAACGCCTTCGTTGCGGAAGTCGCGCCCGATCTCGTAAACGCGGTCCAGCCCGCCCACCAGCAGTCGCTTCAGATAGAGCTCAAAGCTGATACGCAAAAAAAGTTCCTGATGCAGTTGATTATGATAGGTCGTGAAAGGTCGCGCCGCCGCGCCGCCGTAGATCGGCTGCAGGATGGGCGTTTCAACTTCGATAAAGTCACGTTCGTCCAAAAAAGCACGGATCGCCTTGACCATCTCAGCCCTGACCCGGAAGATCTCACGCACTTCGGGATTGACTGCCAGATCAACATAACGCTTTCGGTAGCGGGTCTCGGGGTCAGTCAACTGAGCATGCCGCACCACTTCGCCATCCACCGTTTCGTCCTTGTCCGCCGGCAGTGGCAAAAGCGCCTTCGAAAGCATCCTGAAATCCTGAACCTGCAGCGTTACTTCGCCGCGGCGGGTGCGCATCATCTGCCCGCTGGCTTCGATAAAGTCAGCCAGATCATAAAAACGCACAAATTCGTCCAGCTTCTCTTCACCGATCTCGTTTACGCGCATCATAAGCTGGATCTTTCCGGTGCGGTCTTCAATATGCGCGAAGCTGAGTTTGCCCATATTACGGATCGCGCGCAGCCTGCCAGCCAGAACCACCTCAACCGGCACATCGCTGCCATCCGCTTCGGCTTTTTCAAAAAGGGCGACCGCGCCAGCGTTTGTGTGGCTCTTATAGGAGCGCAAGGGATAGGGCTCCTGCCCCATCGCACGTAATTGTTCCAGCTTATTCAGCCGCTGCATCTCCAGATCGGAAAAATCATCTCTTAGCATTACTCCATCCTCTCATAAAAATGCCCCACCGCTATTGGGTGGGGCATTTTGGTTTTATCAAATTACTCTATCGCAAGAATTTCGACACCAAAGGCTCCACCCGGCGTCTCCACCTTGACTGTTTCTCCAACTTTGTGATTGATCAAAGCGCGACCCATGGGCGATTCGTTCGAAATGCGTTTATCCAATGGGTCAGCTTCGGCTGGTCCCACGATCATATAGGTTTCGGGCTCATTGCCTTCTTCCTGAATAGTTACTTTTGAACCAATCTTTACAATCCCAGATAAATTTTCTTCTTCCGAAATGATATGGGCATTCGCGAGTAAGATTTCAAGCTCTTTGATTCGTCCTTCAGTGAAGGATTGTTCGTTCTTGGCGGCTTCGTATTCGGCATTTTCGATTAATTCGCCATCTTCCATAGCGTCTTGCAGGCGTTTGGCAACCTCTTTGCGTTTGACAGTCCGCAAATAATTTAATTCTTGTTCGGATTTATCATAACCCTCTTGTGTCAGGTAAGAACGTGACATAATATTTCCTATACTTCTACTTTCTTCCCCATAGGGATAAATACAAAATGCGCTTGAGGGCTAATACCCTCCAAACGCGGGATGACTATTATACTATGAAATTGAAAGGGTAAAGAGTGAAAGATCCTTTTCAATCATAAGAAACAAAAAGAGTTTTTTATCAAATCAGGACGATCGATTGTACATCTTAAACAAATGCTCACCGTAGTTTGTTCCTACGGTGAGCATTTGTTCCAAACGTAAAACATATTTTACGGCTCTAACATACCAACATAAAAACTGCCAGTTTCTTTGGCCAAAACACAAAATTCTTCCAACTATCCCTCCAGGAACCATTCTGTCGTGTTAAATTCAAGGAGGAATTGCTAATTCCAGCTCGGAGGGGCGGGTTGGGGTTGGCGGCCGCGTTTCTTAAACCATGCACCTATCGCCAGCCCAAAGACAAATCCGCCGATGTGGGCGAAATAGGCGGTGCCGCCCTGGTCGGGCGCGCCAATCGAACCAATACCGCTGATCAACTGCAAAAGGAACCACATCCCCAAAACGACTACTGCTGGTAAGAGCCGTAAGCGCGCGTAAAAACCAATCGGGATAAAGGTATAGACCCTGCTTTGCGGATACATGACCAGATATGCCCCCAAAACTGCCGCGACCGCGCCACTGGCACCGACCATCGGGATGGTTGAGTTGGGATAGATCGCGATTTGAAGCAAAGCCGCTGCCAGACCTCCAGCAATGTAGAAAATCAAATAGCCAATATGTCCCAGGCGATCTTCGATATTGTCTCCAAAGATCCATAAATAGAGCATGTTGCCCAAAAGGTGCATCCAGCCGCCATGCATGAACATGCTGGTCAAGAAGTTCATAATATCCCCGATGCTAAAACCATCCCACAATTTGGCTGGGATAAGCGCGTAATGGTAAAAGATTTGGTCAATTCTGCCAATATTAAGGAACATCCACATAAATACCAGCGCGTTAATTGCGATCAGCAGGTAATTAACTACTGGGGTTCGATGAGTTTTGATTTCGTCACGAATCGGAATCATAATTTACTCCATTTAATAATGATCAGACTCTTATTGTGAGTCTAATAAGACCTTTAATTTTGGATGATCAGCATAGAATCCTCGGCGTTCTTCGGGCAAAAGAGCCGCAATCCGTAGCATGATCTCAGTGGTCGCCTGATCAAGGATGTCTTTCTCGCTCTGACCTTCCGCGGGTTGGGGCAAATCGAAGGGTTTGCCAAAAATAACCTTCACCTGCATTTTTTTGAGCTTCAAAAAGCGTTTCATCATATCTGCTGAACCCAAAACAGCTGCCGGGATCACCTGCGCCTTGTTCTTCAATGCCAGCAGGGTTGTTCCTTTCTTGCCTTGCATCAATTTTCCATCTCTTGAACGCGTACCTTCAGGCGCCAGACCAACAATCCCACCTTTTTTTAAAAAGGCTGATGCCTGTCGAAAAGCCTTGAAGTCATAACCCTCACGGCTGATCCAAATCACGCCCAGCTTGTTTAGAAACCAACCAAAAAAAGGCGCCCGTTCGTATTCGCGTGCCACCATTCCAACCACGTCTTTCCGATGAGTTCCCAGCATTAAAAAGGGAGTGTCGAGACGGCTGATGTGGCTGGTCGCCAGAACGAAGCCACCCTTATCAGGGACGTTGTATTTCCCCTCAACTTCCAGATTCACCAGGCGATCGACCAGCCAGCGCAATAAATTCATGACGCGCTCTCGCGATACCAGAATATCACCTGCCATAGACCACGCTTTGTTCTTGTTTTTCCTCTTTGGAAATGTAGACCATCAGTAAAGCAAAGCCGATCACGATGATCAAGCCTAATCCAATCATTAATCCAATTGAGAACATGTTATTTGGCTCATTACCCTGAACCGCCGGCAAAAGCTGTGTCCAGAAGACGTTGAAATTCCATAATGCATGTACGGCTATCGCTATTAAATAGGCAATCAGCGCACGATAGACCTTTTTATCCTGCCAGGTTTTGGCGAGTGCCCATCCGATCAGACCGCCATTGAAGGTGTGCAACAAGCTGCCACCGATCCGACCTAAGATGAAGAAGACCCATTCATTATCAGGCAGCATGACTGCTTGCGATGCGTACATTGCCCCTTCAAAGAGGGCAAATGCCGCCCCACTCATCAAACCAGCAACAAAACCCTCACTGGAGCTGATCCTCAGACCCATTAAAGGCCAGATTGCCAGTGTTTTAAATAATTCTTCAGTGACAGGAGCTACCACCGATAGTATCAGGAAAAGGACAAAAATTATCGAAGGCTCACGCACCAAAGAATCAATATTATTCATGTCCGTCAGGAAGGAAAGGTCGACATTGGCCAGGACGACCGTGAAAATCAGGAACGTAACCAGCAATGCCTGTACGATCATAATGAAAGGCGTGGACATGCCAAACGACCAGGTAAACATAGCCGCGTCCCGACCGCCGTGCTTGTTCCAAAGCTTTCCGCTTGCTACACGCAGCATCCAGACGATGGGAAGCGCGATTGCCAGAAACACCAGCAAAGAGAAGAGCCAGTCTGATATAGCATTGGAATATTCCCACTTTTTTATGGCAAAGAGCAAAAGCGGGAACAGGAGAATGACAAAATATAGCCAGCACGATGAATTGTCGCGCGCTGGCTTGGATTTACGACTGACTTTTTTGGCACTATCGATAAAGGTGATCAACGCCAACAGGGCAAAAAAGATAAGAATATATGCCCAAATGTAGATGGCTCTGTCTGATGACCCGCCAAGGGCTGCCCTGAGCTCCTTTTTCGGAAGGAAAACCAGCACCGCCACAGATAGTGCGGCTGATGATAGGAACAATAGCCCGTTCCTGATCAGATTGAGGTAATGCAACCAATCCGGGCTGGTTCGGGCTACGTAGTTTCGTTCAAGGTTATTGTCGATCACTATTTTTCTTTGATCACGATGCTAATGATTTCATCCCCTCGCGGCGCGTCTGGATTGTTATCAGCGTCTCGTTCAGTGATCTTCTCAAAAACGTCGATACCACCGATCAGCTTGCCAAAAATGGTGTAACCGCCATTCAGGGAAGGATAAGGCACGTAGGTGATGAAGAATTGGCTGCCGCTGGTTCCGGGCATGCTGCTTTTGGCAACACCAACCATATAAGCTTCGTCAAAGGTCAGATCGGGGCTGATCTCTTCGCGATATTGGTAGCCGGCGCCCGACCAACCGGTTCCGGTGGGATCGCCAGTCTGGGCCATGAAGTTGTGATAGACACGGTGGAAGGTAACGCCATCATAGAAGCCACTGCGCGCCAGGTAGACAAAGGAGTTGACTGCCAGGGGAGCAACGTCGGCATAAAGCTCAAGAACCATGTCGCCGTCTTTGGTTTTGATAGTGGCGGTGTAGGTTTTGCTCTGATCAATAACCCACTCCGGACATTCTTCAGCCATTTGATCTTCAGCCTTCATGACTTCAATGATGTTGGAGAGGTAATTGGCGTGCCAATCGGGCAGGGGACGACCATTTGCCAGCACGGTCGGGGTGGAGCTAACGCCCGCCTGGAACATCGCTTCAGCGCCTTCAGTGATTTTGTCAACCATATCCTGGCTTTCCATGTCTTCAACAAATTGATCGACATCCAGACCCATTTCCTCAGCGCGCGCGATCAGATCCTCTTTTAGCTCATCAGCGGTCATAGGAGCCAGGGTCGTTTGGTTTGAGAATATGGCTTCGTACATTTCCCAAAACTTGCCCTGTATGTCAGCCGCTTCAGCTGCCTGAGCTGCCAGAGGAGCGGTCGGATGTAAGGATTCCAGGGGCAAAGCGCGATAGACCAAACGAACATCGTCCGGATACTTTTCGAGCAGTTTCTCTAATTCCTGAAAAGCCATTCCGCAATAAGGGCAAAAGAAATCAGTATACTCGATCAAAGTGAGCATGGCGTCTTCGGGTCCTTTGACATGGTCCTCTTCAGAAACCTCAGGGAAGACCGAAAGTTGTTCTTTTTGCTCTGCGGTCAATTCCGGGAACAGGGGCTCAACAATCGTGCATAACATGCGTCCGTCTTCACCCAGTAAAGGCAAGTCCTCAGTTGGAATGAGCTCGATAACCTCAGTTTCAGGATCAACTGTTTCCACTTCGGTCGATTCAATAGGAGGCGGGGTGGTCTCTTTTATCTGACAAGCATTTACAATCAGCATCAGAATCAAAGCGATCAATAAAAATTTTGCATTTTTCATTATTTTTTCCTTTCGAACAACAGGGCTTTCTGTCCCGTTGTTAAAAAACAATTTTAACCCATCGCTTCAATTACGAGTTGACGGATTTGCTCCTGAACAAGCTCCGGGCTCTGTGAAGCATCAACAATTCGCCAGCGTTTCGGATCCTGCGCGGTGAGATGATGATAACCCTCGCGTACCCGTTCATGGAAGCTGATCTCGTAAGCATCCAGACGGTTCCACTCGTCCTTGACTTTCTTTCGCTTCAGACCTACCAGAACATCTACGTCCAACAGAATCGTGAGGTCGGGTTTTAGCCCGTTGGTTGCGAATTCGAGCATCATTCTAAGTTTTTCCAGATCAAGCCCGTGTCCGTAGCCCTGATACGCCAGAGTGGAATCGCCATAACGGTCACAGATCACGATCTTCCCGTCAGCCAGACTGGGTAAAATCAACTCTTCCACCAATTGCGCGCGGGCAGAAAGGAAGAGCAGAATTTCAGTACGGGGGTGTAATTCGACATTATCCATGCGCACCAGAACCTCGCGGATCTGGTCGCCGATCTTGGTACCGCCCGGTTCACGGGTGCAGATCACATCGCGACCTTGCGCTCGCAAAAACTCTGCCAATAAGGGTAACTGGCTGCTTTTTCCACTTCCTTCAGGTCCTTCAAGCGTAATAAACATCATTAATCCCGGTAAATCCTTACGTAGCGGTTTGGGTCCTTCCCGAACGAACGGGAAACCAAATGAGCTTGTTTTGCCATCTCATGCTGCTCCCGACGGATCGAAGATGGCATGGGAGGCAAATTGATAAACTTTTCCCCTGCCTGCACCATCTGAATTGCCTGCGCGGCGGAGTTCAAAGCCTCTTCGGTCAAAGTGATACGAGCAGGGCCTGGTCTATGCGCAAAGGTATCTGCCAGGAATTGCTCGATCTGACCAACCGAATTGCTTTTGACCACAAAGATAGGAATGCCACGTTCTTCAGCTTCAACAATTGGCTGCAGTCGGTCGCGGTAATAACGGCGCTGCGTCAGTAAAATATCTGCTTCTTCCAGGTCTTTCACCACGTAGGCAGAAACACTCATGCTTTTAATTGCCTGCAACAAGCGGTTGCGGGCAACACCAAAGGCAAAGATTTTCTTTTCGGCTTCCTGCTGCTCAGGTTGCTCTTCTAGCTCATCCTGCAGCGCCAGAAAATCTTCGTACCGTTCAGCATGACGTTGCATTCGGCTTGGATAGGCCTGCATTTGCTGATTTTGGTCTACAATCCCATTGTTTCGTTGAAAAGGGATTTTATCCATGCCGTTTCCTCTGCGCATGGCTTGCGAAACCGTCGGCATGTTTGGTCGGGTTTGCTTCAAAAAGTGAACTTTGCCATGCTCGTCCCGATAACGTTCTTCAGGCAAAATTGGATAACCGCGTAAGATTGAATCAACCGAAGCCCCCACATCGGGATGTACATTCACCCTGGAACGATCCTGAATTTCGACCAAAATAGTAAAGGTCGGCGGGGCTTTACGCTCCAAAACAGTTTTTTGGGTACCGCGTCGGCGCGCTTCGTCATCAGAAAGGGTAACAGACGATATCCCACCCACCAGATCTGAAAGGGTCGGGTTGACCAGGAGGTTGTCCAGCGCGTTGCCGTGAGCCGTGCCGATCAGTTGCACGCCGCGCTCCGCGATTGTGCGGGCTGCCAAAGCTTCCAGCTCCCGTCCGATCTCATCGATCACGATCACTTCTGGGTTATGGTTCTCGACTGCTTCGATCATGACCTCATGCTGCAGCGAGGGTTTTGGCACCTGCATGCGCCGCGCCCGACCAACCGCCGGATGAGGCACATCGCCATCGCCGCCAATTTCGTTGGAGGTATCCACGATCACGACCCGTTTTTTCTCTGCCAGAATACGGGCAGCCTCACGCAGCATGGTCGTTTTCCCCACGCCGGGCTTTCCCAGGATCAAAATGCTCTGACCGGAATCGATCAGGTCTTCGATAATGCTGATGGTGCCATAAACCGCCCGTCCAACGCGGCAGGTCAGACCGACCACCTCACCGCGGCGGTTGCGAATCGCTGAAATGCGGTGAAGCGTGCGTTCCATGCCAGCGCGATTGTCGGCGTCAAAATCGCTGATAAGCCCCACTACATGGTCAATATCCTTCTGTTCCACCATTCGTTCAAGCAAGGCGACTTCGCCCTCAACAAAACGAGCCGTCGGCGGACGTCCCAGATCCAGAATTACTTCCAGTAAATTGTCAAAATGATCTGCTTTCTTAACCGCTGCCGCGATTTCTTCCGGAAAAACGTTCAGCATGGCAGCCAGATCATCGGTAATGTATTTCGTTTGTGTCATTCTTTCAATCTTTTAAGCATGCGCCATTAATCACGCAAAGTTATTTTTCTGCAATCATTCTAACTTATTCCAGCAGTTTTTACTCCCTTTTAAATAGTTTCTTATGGAATTTTAATTAAATGCTGAGAATCTGGGTGGCAGCTGCAGAGGCGGTGGCTGCCAGACTCTGCGTCATCGCAATTCTGGCGTTGGGGATCTGATTTGCGCCTGCCTCGCCACGCAGCTGCAAACAAGCCTCGACCACCTGGCAAACACCCGACGCTCCCAGCGTGAAGCCCCGCGCTTTGTGCCCGCCCATGGTAGCCACCGGCAGCGTGCCCTGCAGCGCCAAAGTGCCTTCACCAGCCAGCTTCCAGCCTTCCCCGCGGAGCGCGAAACCAGCCGCTTCCAGCGAAAGGACGGCATGCAAAGTGGTATTGTCAGAATATTCAAAGAGGTCAACCATCGCTAGCTCGATTCCAGCCTTTAGCAAAGCCTTTTGGGTCGAAACTGCCGCGGCTTCAAAGAAAAGAGGATCGCGGTGGTCGTGGATCGCCAGACGGTCAGTAATATAGCAGGAACTCGCCAGACGGACAGCGTTATGTTTTAGGTCTTTTGGGATTCTGTCTCCCCGTACCAAGATCAACGCGGCAGCGCCATCGGCATTGGGCGCCAGATCAAAAGTTGAAAAACCGCCCGGATCGCCAATCCCTTTCATGTAGGTCTTCTCGTCGATCGCCTTGCGGAACATGGCTTTTGGATTATTGACCCCGTTTGAATGCGCGATCATCGGGAAGCCTGCCAAAGCTTCCCGCGGCACCTGATTTTCAAAGAGATATCGCTGCAGCAGGAGCGATGCCTGCCCGGTCAGCGTTAGCCCTTCCAAGGCTTCGAAGTCAGAATCGATGCCTGTCGAGAGCAAACGGCTTTCGATCCCGGCGCCGACGACATCGGTGGTCTTTTCCACCCCTACGACCGCCGCCACGTCGATCATTCCTGAGCGGATCGCGTTCCAGGCAGCATAAAGCGCCGCCCCACCGGAGGCTTCAGCCGCCTCGACCGTAAAACCTTCCGCCTTGCCAGCCAACCCGGCATGTTCATTGATCAAGGATGCCAGGTTTGCCTGCCTTGAGGTGTTGGCTGCCAGCATGTTGCCAACAAAGACAGCTTCAGGTTCAAGTCCATTGGCGTCGGCCATGGCTTCCCTCAAAGCACTTGATCCCAGTTCACGCAGCGAAAGGTCCCAAAGCTCGCCGATCTCGGTCTGGGCGATGCCGATGATAAAAACGTCGTTGGTTCGTCTCATCAGCGCATCCGAATCTCACCGCGATAGCGCAGATAGGTAGCGTAATCGATCTCGGTACGTCGGTTGATGTAATCCTGCGTCGAAAGCGCGTTGCCTCGGCGCTGTTTCAGAGCTTTTCGCACTTTTAAAATGAAGGAATCGGAGCCAGCCCCGGATCCGTATGAAGTCATCAGGATCAGGTCGCCTTCCTTCGCGATGTCAAGCACTGCTGTCAAGCCGACCAACGCGGCGCCTGAATAAGTATTACCAATGATAGGTGCCAGTAAGCCCGGCGCGATTTGTTCGTTTATAAAACCTAAGGATTCAGCAATCCGCTGCGGGAACTTGGCGTTAGGCTGATGAAAGACAGCGTAGGCAAAATCACTGGCTTTCAGCCCGGTTTCAGCCATGATCGTGCTGGCAGAACTGCCAACATGCTCAAAATAAGCCGGTTCACCGGTGAAACGCTGCCCATGTTCGGGATAGACCTGATATTCCCGACGCCAGAAATCGGGCGTGTCCGAAACGAAGCTGTAGCTCGCTTCGATATTGACCAGTGCGGAGCGCTGCGGGCCAATAATATAAGCCGCGCCGCCGCTCGCGGCGGTAAATTCCAGCGCGTCACCGGGCTTGCCTTGCGCGGTATCCATGCCGATCGCCAGGGCATAGTCTCCCATGCCCGACCCGACCATCGCGATGGCTGCCACCATCGCCTCGGTGCCAGCCTTACAGGCAAACTCCCAGTCCCCCGACTGAATGTCATTCGACGCGCCAATTGCTTCCGCCACCACGGTACCGCTTGGCTTGACCGCGTAGGGGTGCGATTCTGAACCAACCCAAACAGCCCTCAGCTCCTGGGCTGAGATTTCCGCTCGCTTCAAGGCGTTGCGGGCGGCTTCGATCGACATTGTGATCACATCTTCGTCCAAACCCGCCACCGCTTTTTCCTTGACCGGGAAGCCGCCTTCGCTGCCCCAGATCCGGGCGATCTCTTTGGCGGGCAAGCGGTATCGCGGCACATAAGCGCCGTAGCCGATGATACCTACTTTGACCTTGGGCACCAACAATTTGCTTTTTTCAGCTTGAGAAAGCACTTCTTTTGTCATATTATTTTCCGTTCCACTGCGCCAGGAGCTCTTGCGCGCGTGCTAATTTTATGTTCTTTTCTTCCACTAACATTTTAGCCAGGCGGTCAACCTGCTCGGGTGTCGCTCCAGCTGTCAGCGCGATCTGACGGGCGTGCAGGCTCATATGTCCGCGCTGGATACCTTCGGTCGCCAACGCGCGCAGTGCCCCCAGATTTTGCGCCAACCCAACCGCGGCTACGATCCCACCCAATTCGGCAACCGACTTTACGCCCATCAATTTGATGCTTGCCTGAGCGGTCGGGTGCAGTTTGGTTGCCCCACCCACAATGCCCAGCGCCATCGGCAGCTCAATGAAACCCAACAGATCGCCATTTTCAGCTTTCGACCAATGCGTCAGGCTGCGGTATCGCCCCGAGCGCGCCGCATAGGCGTGCGCGCCAGCTTCGACCGCGCGCCAGTCATTGGCGCAAGCCAGCACGACCGCGTCGATGCCGTTCATCACACCCTTGTTATGGGTCGCGGCGCGATAAGGGTCACAGTCCGCGAATGCCCAGGCTTCGATGATCCCATCGCGCACCTCTTTGCCGGAATAATCGCCAAAAGCCAGATCCGCCAGGGCAAAACGCGCCCTCGCCCATGCCAGACGTCTATCGCTAAGGTTGGAGAGGATGCGCAAGTGCACGCGACCGCCTGTTATTTCCTCGATCGGGTTTGCCAGATGCTCGAGCATGCTGTTGATCCGGTTCGCGCCCATCGCGTCCTGCACATCCACGATCAGGTGCACGACCAAAAACGCGCCGATAGCTGAATCCTCGATCACGCGAACTTCAATATCGCGCGGACCGCCGCCGTATTTTGCCAGATTAGGGTGAAAAGCCGCAGCTTTCGCCAGGAGCGCCTCTTTTTCTTCCAAAACCTGCGCGGCTGCCTTGTACGGATCAGCCAGATCCAGCACCTGCAGCTGCCCGATCATCTCCTGAGAGCGCATGCCAGCCTCAAAACCGCCGCTTGCTTTTGCAAGTTTTGCCATAAAGGAAGCGCTGGCGACAACGGAAGGCTCTTCGATCGCCATCGGCACCAAAATCTCCCGCCCGTTGATGAGAAAATTCTGGGCAATGCCCAATGGCAGGCTGTACAGCCCGACCACGTTCTCGATCATGCCGTTGGCAGTCTCAAGGCTCAAGCCGCCATCAGGGGTGAAACCCTGCAGATCTTCGGGCTTTAGACCAGTCTGTTCCTTCAGCATCTCCAGCCGTTCGGGAATGCTTTGTTGGTAAAACTTTTTCTTCATAGTCAAATCCATTTTCATCCGATGATATTTATAGCAATCCAAGGCTCTAAAAAACTATCAGATTAGCGTTTTATTAGAAATAGCCCATCGTAAAAGCCTGTGATTTGAAGATGAAACCCGTTTTCTTTATACTACTCACCTATAAAAAGAGGTGAATATGACAGATTCTTCTGAAAACATTTATGACGTTTTGATCATTGGCGGGGGTCCCGCAGGAGCAACCGCCGCTATTTACGCCGCGCGGGCAGGCTTAAAGGTGGGCATTCTTGACAAGGGTCTCACGACCGGCGCTCTGGGCACGACCAGCAAGATCGCCAACTACCCTGGCATCGATGGTGAGATCGCGGGGGCAGAGCTGCTGCAGATCATGCGCAAACAGGTGCAAGCCTTCGGCGCGGAATTCATCAACGATAAAGCCATCGGCACCGATCTGACCAGCGAGCCCCGTTCCGTTTTTGGCAATTTTAATGTCTACAACGCCCGTTCGATCATTATCGCGACTGGCTCCATGGGGCGCAGCAACCTGATCAAGGGCGAAGCAGAATTGCTCGGACGCGGTGTTTCCTATTGCGCCGTTTGTGATGCCGCCTTCTTTAAAGGAAAGGATGTCGCCGTGATCGGGAAGAGCGATGAGGCTGTCGAAGAGGCTTCTTACCTGACGCGCTTTGCCAAAACCGTTCATTTCTTTGCGCCAGGCACGGAAATTAACGTCAGCGAATCCGAATTGGCAGTGCTGAGCCGCAAGCCTAATGTCGTCATGCACCTGGGCAGCACGGTCAGGGAGATCTACGGAGAAAACAAGGTCGAGGGCTTGCGCTTTATCAGGCGCGAAAGCGGTTCGGTCGAAGAAAGCGTTGCGATCGAAGGCGCCTTTGTCTATTTACAGGGTGGCAAACCGATCACCGATTTTCTGCAGGGGCAGCTCGAGGTCTCAGAACTTGGTTGTTTGCAGGTTGACCGCGAAAACCAGACCAATATCCCCGGCGTTTACGCCATCGGCGACGTGATCTGTGTTCACGTCAAACAAGCCGTCATCGCTGCCGGCGACGGCGCCATCGCTGCCATCGCCGCCGAAAAATGGCTCAGAGGCAAATCAAAGGCAAGGGTTGATTGGGGAAAGTAAACTCTGGAATCCATCGATGATCATCAAAAGGCCCTCACGAGCCATTTTGCCACAAATTAAAAAATCGTTACTGGGCAATGCCAAATTTGACTTTTTGCTTGACATTCCCGGCTCATGCCGTTAGAATTTTGAAACTTGAAATCTGGATGGAGTACGGGCCTGTAGCGCAGTTGGGAGCGCGCTTCAATCGCACTGAAGAGGTCGAGGGTTCGAATCCCTCCAGGTCCATTGTATGAACAGGGGCCCATAGCGCACGCAGTCCCCTCCCTGGGGAATTGGGAGCGCCATGGGAAACAAGAAACACTTTATACCTGGGCCCATAGCGCACGTAGTCCCCTCCTTGGGGAATTGGGAGCGCCATGGGAAGTAAGAAACATTTTATACCTGGGCCCATAGCGCACGTAGTCCCCTCCTTGGGGAATTGGGAGCGCCATGGGAAGTAAGAAACATTTTATACCTGGGCCCATAGCGCAGATGGGAGCGCGTCTCAATGGCATTGAGAAGGTCGAGAGTTCGAATCTCTCTGGGTCCACTCAAGAACGAACATACGAACTATATTTGCAAAACTTGCATCTCATAGCTGTACTCAGGTTTTAAGACAGTCTTAAGGCTGTCTTTTTGTGTTTAATCCATGACTTTAGTCGATTTATAAAAATTAATAATGAATAAGAATAAACAAGAAAGAAGGTAATTTAATGAGTGCAAACTTTGAAAATTTAAAACAAGAAGTACTCAATTTATCAGAAAATGATAATTGGAATGATGCCGTAACCGAATGGGAACTCGATTTTTCCAGCGAAGATAAAAATGCTGATTCGGAGTGTGTTTGTGGAAAGAAAAATATCCGTTACTTGCACCGTATAAAGAATATACATAACGGCAATGAACTGAAATGGATAGGTAGCGAATGCATTAAAAAATTTAACCGTACAGATTTCGATGCCCTGATCTCAATTGAGGAAAAACTTTTCCGAATTGGCGATGCAATCAGAACTGGAAATAAAGTTGATTTGAATAGTTATTTCTTTTCAAAAAAAACAATTAAACACTTCTATGACAACAATGTCTTTGAAGCAAATCAGCACAACAACAATGACCCATCAAGAGAGTATGATTTTCTGCTTTCTATGTTCAATAAAGGCGAAGCTCGTAGAACTGAAAATCAAGAACGGAAAATCTATGTCCTGATCAATTATTACATTATTCCATACGTGAGAAGCTTTACGATGAGAAAAAAATAATTTCTATGATTCCAGAAACATACGGCTTAATCATCTGACCAAAAGATGTGCCAGGATGCATCCTGGCACCGGGGGCAAAATTAAAAAGAAAGGTTCAGGATGAAAATATATAAATACTCATTGGTAAGAGAAAAAGTCGTCGCAGAATTCGACGGTCGGACGTCACTCAAATCACCAGATATTGTTTTTCAATTACTTCAGCAGTTTTATAAAAAGGTGGAAGGAGAGGAAAAAGAATATGCTGTAGTCATTCATTTGGATACAAAGCTAAAACCATTAAGTCTTGATATTATTAGCATTGGAAGTCATCAGGATGCTCCAGTACATCCAATGCAGGTATTCAGAAAGGCTGTAATATCCGGAGCCTCCAGCATAATCTTTGCTCACAATCATCCGTCCGGAGACCTGACGCCATCAAAAGAAGATATAGACTGTTCTTCTGTCTTAGCTCAATCGGGGGAATTACTTGGAATAACACTGATCGACAGCATCATCATCAGCGGGGAAAAATACCTTTCGCTAAAACAAGAAAAACTCATCTAAAGACGTATTATCGCAATTTACATCAATTTGTAATCATTTAACAAACAACAACTCAACCAACATTTTGGATTGGTTGAGTTGTTGTTTTGATGATCTTTTAATTCTCAATAAAGGAGTACAAATGAACCCTAAAAAGATAAGCCAACGATCCCGCATAGTTAATCATCATCAATCCAAAAACCTGGCCGATACTTCCATCCAATTGGAGCGATTTATCCTCTTGCTTGATATTCTGGAGCATAAAATAAACTCACTTGATGAATTCTTCGCAAAAACCAATGAACACCTGGCAGCCATAGACGCCCTAAACACAAAAGAAACGCTTTTCAATGATGAAACAGAAGCAGCGGATCTTACACAAAACCATTCTGAAGACAACAAGGAAAACTCCCCTAAACAAGCGGATATCCTGGAGATCGAAGGTTTACTGGAAAATTCAAGTTATCCGATAAATATTTATAATTATGCAGCAAGCGAGCTTGAACAGTTGAATTCTTCCAGTTACAGATCCATTGATCGATACAAACAGTTCCAATACCTCCGCACTCTCTTATCCTTGCCCTGGACACAAATACAGAAAGAAACGCTTGACATAAAGAAAGCAAAAGCGATTCTTGATAAAAATCATTATGGCATGGCTAAGGCAAAAGACCGAATCCTGGAATATCTGGCAGTTCGAAAAAACAGTAAAGGAAAAAACCGCCAACCTATCCTGTGTTTGCTTGGAGCCCCAGGCATTGGAAAATCGACCATCGGCAGATCCATTGCTGAAGCAATGGGGCGTAAGTTTTTACGCTTCTCTGTAGGTGGTCTGGATGACGAAACAGTTATCAAAGGAGTTCATCGCTCTTACTCAGGCTCAAAACCCGGCAGGATCATTGAGATCATGAAAGATGCTGGCGTAAAGAATCCAGTTATTATGATCGATGAAATCGACAAACTGGGCATTAGTCGTCAGGGCGATCCAGCCGCAGCCTTGCTGGAAGTGCTTGATCCTGAACTGAATAAGAGTTTTGTGGATCATTACATTGAAAAGCCTTACGACTTGTCAGAAGTATTCTTCATTACCACCGCGAACAGCCTGTCTGTTTCAGGCCCATTGCTTGATCGCATGGAAGTGATCGAGATGCCCGGTTACAGTCAGGAAGAAAAGCTTGAAATCGCCAAACAATATCTCATTCCAAAGCGTCTCCTTGAAACAGGTTTACAGTCTGAAGACATCCGCTTTGCCGATGAAGGCTAGAAGGAAGTCATCGAAGGCTATACTGCCGAAGCGGGAATACGCCGACTTGATCGTAACATCGAGATGATCCTGCGCAAGATCGTTCGCAGGAAGTTGGAGGGGGAACCTTTCATGCGGTTTATCACACCTGAAAGCGTGAGAATGTACCTGGGTCAACCAATAATTAACCACAGCAAAACACCAGCAAAAGACGAGACAGGTATTGCCTATGGGCTTGCTGTTGGTCAGGTAAGCAGCTACGTCACACCAATTGAAGCCGTCCTGCATGCTGGCAAAGGCCTGTTCAAATTCACCGGCAATGTTGGAAAAGTAATGCGCGAATCTGCAGAAGCCGCGCTCAGCTTCATCAAATCCAGGGCCTCGGTTTTTAATATCCCGGATGACTTCTTTGGGAACAAGGACGTTCATATCCATGCGCCTGAAGGTGCGGTGTCAAAAGATGGTCCAAGCGCCGGAGTTGCCATCGCGACTGCTCTCACATCTGCTGTCTTAGGCATCCCTGTGAGACACGATGTGGCAATGACAGGGGAAATAAACCTACGTGGTCAGGTATTAGCGATTGGTGGCGTATGTGAGAAAATCACAGCAGCCCATCGTGAAGGGAAAACGACCGTGATCCTGCCCCGATCCAATGACAAGGATTTCGATGATGTCCCTTCGACAATTCTTGAAAGCATCAATATAGTCCTGGCTGACAATCTCGATGATGTGCTCAGGGAAGCCCTTACAGAAGATCCATTTAAAGAGAGAACTTCAGTACTAAACATGACTACAAATAATTAAGATCATTAAAGAGTCCTTCGGGACTCTTTTTTTTTGAGTACCTTTCTCACATACTTGTTCACAAGCATTCATATAGATGGCAAAAAAGAGGAAACGCTATTCTGTGCTTGAGTTATTCACATTCAGTTGCTCCAGAATTGAAAACAAAGAAGAATCTCATCACAACATCACATTGTTACAAAGTTTTCTTAATAAAGAATAAGTCGAAATCAACCATCAAAAGAGATAACCAAGATTGAGCTATAAACCATCAACCCACTTCTGGGTCAAAATTGGGCAGCATTACCGTTTTACAACCCAATCTTGGGTCAGATTTGGGCATAAGAGCACTTTTCTGACCACTTTTGGGTAAAAATTGGGTTTTCATTCAGTTTACAACCCAATTCTGGGTCAAAAATGGGCACAACCAACTCATCACAAGACAATAAAAACCCGTTTTTTGTTTGACAATTTTCTACCTCGTTCAAAGACGAGCCCAGACCAGACGCTAAATATCTGACCCCATACAATCGCCGATGATCACGCACTTGCTGTTGTCACCACCACTGACAAATATAGTGAAAAACGTCCGGTTAGCCGAACCGGGGCAAATTTTGACCGTAAAAAGCTATTTGCCAACTCTTTTCGAAGTAAGTAGAAGCCCTTCCGGCTTTACATCAGCAATTTGAAGCCCTTTTTGGGCTCCTGGCTGCAATATTTTGCTCAAGTGATACTTTTCCGGGCAAAACCGTAACAAAAAACCCTCTTTACGGCTCGTCCTGAAACAAATAAGCGCAGTCCTGCCAGTATCTTTCGATACGGTTCTGCCGCCGCCACCCCTCGTCTTTGACTTCGGTCTCAGGCGCATTTTTCATACGAAAATTGCCGCTTCGGATCGCATATTTCATAGGAGTTTCGCGCTTTTTGACAGCAAAAGTCATTGGACTTTCGCGCATCGAAGCTGCCGTCAGACACCCCTTTCCCCGCCACAATACAAGCAAAATCTGCCATGGATCGGGGCATCGAAACTATCTTTGCCGACGGTTTAAACGACAGGCTTTCAGCTGAAAATATAGCCTGCCACGGCTCCCCGCAAGGGTTCGCCGGAAGAAGAATCTGAACCAGCGTTTTGATAAAAACCGGAGCCTCCTGGACGCGCCCCGGAACCCTACTTCCAGACCCGCAAATCGCAGTCGAAAACAGTCGCTGCAAAGATCTGAAACGGGTCGCGAACAGCTTCCAAATTTGTGACAGATCGCCTGCGCAACGAGTCGCAAGTAGCTGCTCAGAATCGCAGCAAATCATACCCGCAACAGGTCGCTGCAAACTTCTGAAACAGGTCGCGAACCGCTCCCAAATTTGTGACAAATCGCCAACGAAACAGGGCACGAATCGCTGCTCAGAATCGCGGCAAATCATGCTCGCAACGGGTCGCTGAAACGGCTCCGTTACACGGTTACACGCGGCGCCAAACCGACGATCCTTCGTTACACGGGGACCCCCCGATTTTATTGAGAAAAACACCCCCGATTACACGCCCGTGTAAACGTTACACGCTGAAAAACAGTCGCTTTACACGCTGCCCGTGTAAACAAGTGATTACGACTTTTCGCTTGCACAGCTTGGCTTAAACCAAGCTGGCTGCAAGCAAGGATACCCCCGTTTGCGACGAGAACGTGGCGAAACGGGGAAAAGGTAAAAAGGGCATAAGGGGGGTTGGCGCCACGGGTCTTTTGCAACTACGTTCCAAAGCCCCTCGCGGTCGGCATAGCCGACAACCCCTGCGCAGTCCCGGGCTGCTTGCTGCGGAGAGTCTGCGACCATTCCTGCGCCCTTACACAACCGCCAGCGTTCGTGCCCCTATTCAGGGTATCTCAACTAATAGTAGAAATAACGAATTGACCTCCGAGAAATCACAAATTAGGTAGATTCCTCCAGCAAAGAGGACTCCTTTCAAGTACTCTTGCGAGGGGGACGTATTTTCTATAATGACTTTTAATTTGAGGCAATGCGGGGGGATTGATTTTTGTTTATAGTAAAGTTATAATTTTTTAGCAAATATCGGATCAATTTTTACCTCAAGAGGGAAATACATGCCAGAGAACATTTTCGATACATCTAAGGGAACCACTGTAAAATTTGGTAAGTACACCTTGCTCGAGGAAATTGGTCAAGGTGGATTTGGCATTATCTATAAAGCAACTGATGATATTCTTAGAAGAACAGTTGCAATAAAAATGTTACATTCTCATTTGATGGCGGATCAGGTTTTGGTGAACCGTTTCATTCAGGAAGCTAGACTCTCAGCCCTATTAAATAACGAATACATTGTGCCAATTTACGAGTTTGATCATTTAAATGGTCGGTATTATTTAGCCATGGAGTACATGGAAAACGGTTCTTTGAAAGATCTATTAATCCGTAATGGAAAACTCTCAAAAAGTATTGTTCAGCGAATTGCTGGTCAGCTTTTTACAGGTCTGGAAATTGCTCATAACCACAACATTATTCATAGAGATCTTAAACCAGGAAATATACTTTTTGACGGCTCAAATAAAGCCAAAATTATCGATTTTGGCTTTGCCAAATTAAATAACGTCGCCAGTAGCTTGAGTTTAAGTACTACAGGAAGTGTTATTGGGACCCCTGGGTATATTGCACCTGAGATATGGAAAGGGCAACCAGCGGTCAAAGCAACAGACCAGTATGGACTGGCTTGCATTATTTGCGAAATGTGTTCTGGTAAACCACTCTTTGCTGGAGACTCTCCTCCAGTAATTATGATGAAGCATTTTGAACCAAGAATCATTCCAAATGATATCCCCATAGAATGGCGGTCGGCGTTAATGCGGGCTTTAAGTGTTGATCCTATCGAGCGCTTTCCAACAATAGCTGCATTCGGTAATGCACTATTTTCTGAGGAAACAAAGGCTGAAGCAACTCAAGCATCGGTTCAATTAAAAGATAATCAAATATCTAATAATGGAATTCCTTCCCAAATAAATTATCAAACACGACAAGATGATACCGATTACAGACACGAATGGGCAACTCAGGGTCAACAACCGCAACCCCTAACATATTCCCAGAAAGAAAAGTCATCTACCTTAAATCAAATCAATCATAAAAATCGAGATGATAAATCTGAAACATCAAATAGTAAGGTTTCTTTGGATAAAAAATCTCTAGGCATAATTTCTGTCGCCTTGATTATTTTTATTTTAGGCATAGTAGCTGTTGTTTCCATTATTTTTTTGGGAAATATACAGAAACAAACTAATCATCCTGCCCCAGTACAACAACAGCCAGTACAGATACCCACTGAAATAACGATATACGTTACGAAAGTAGTTACTAACGAAGTGGAACAGGTGGTGGCGTCGGTTCCAACCAGCACTCCCTTTCCTACTTCACCAGTTATGTCAACACCTACCTTGATACATATCGAGAAAACTGGCCTTTGCGATAACCGTAACATTAAAGATAATTGTGTTTCCACATGGACAAACAGTCTTTCGCAAGTCACGTTTATTTTTAAAAGTTCTATATTAGAAGAGGGAGATTTCTATTTACGCTTAAATCACCAGGCAATACTTAATTGTGTTGAAGATAGCTTGCTCTCAAACACATTTAAATGTACAGGTCCAGGGCAGCCAATTAACCAACAGATTTCAATTGAGATTGTAGATTCTGGGACTAATAAAGCAATCGTTTCAGGACAAATCTTGCTTTTTATTCCTACGTCCAAATACGACGGGTAAATGGATAGCCTTACTCTCCTGAAGGCTATTCTAACATTTGGCTTCTTTCTGGCCGTACAGATTATTTTAACGAAACAATTATTTGAACGGATTCATTTCAATCCAGAACCAGAACAGCTCCGGCTTGTTTCAGTACCAATAGCACTTTTAAGTGCTGTATTTGTTTCGATCCCAGTAATCTTATACAATAAAACCCTATTAACTCTTCTGCTTTTCTCTCAACTGTTTTTATTCACTTATCAAACATTTCAATTCTTTAAAAAAAGACCATTGTTAAATTGTTTCAAATTGAAGAAAACTCATTGTATTTTATTTCCGTTTGTAGCTTTCCAGTTTTTTCTATCCTTTTACTTTTTTAGAAACCAATCTCTGCCACTGTTTTATGACAGCATCAGACACCATGAATACATCAAGCTCTTATTGGGAATGGAAAGTCGAAAAGTTCTGGGGTTAAATATTCAGCTGCCAGGGATGCTATATCACTTTGCTTATCATGTCTTCATAGCTACATTATCGTATATCAGTAAAATTCCACCTTATAATTTAATGATTGCATCAGGATTATTCATTGTTGCAATTTTCCCAATAAGTCTCTACTATCTAACCGGCACTCTCACAAAATTTGATCTAACGAATCTTCTTGCTACTTTACTTTTTGTTTCTATTTCCAAATTTCCATCTTATGGGTTAAATTGGGGGAAATATCCGGCATTGATGAGCATAGTTATAATGCCAGTTTTGCTAAGTTTCATTTTTCAATATATAAATAATGATAGTAAGAGGAATAAAAAGGACATCCTAATTTTCTTTTTATTGTTGATCCTGGAAACATTCGTTCATATGAGATCGTTGATCATAATCGGAAGCTTTATATTCACATTTCTGATTTATACTAAATTACTAAAAAAGAAATGCGGTCTGTCCCTCACAATAGTTTTAATCATTGTATTAGGATTTGGCTTAATTCTAAATTTTAAAAAGTATTCCACTATTAGCTATTCAGAAATTATCACCTTTTCACTTTTAGTTATTTCCTGCGGTGTGGCTGTTTGGAAATCCATGGTGAGCAGTGAGAACAAACTTATAATACCAATTATTTTTCTTATAACAATTTCTTCTTTGGCAATCATACCTATCCCATTGAGATTGAACTTTACTCTTCATCTGATTAACCACGAGTACTTTTTACTTACTTTTCCAATTCCGACAGCAATGATGATAGTTGGCTCCGCTGAAGAGATGAGTCATCTTTTACCAAAAAAAACACCGAATTACGAACGAATTCTTGTCTCTGTTTTTCTTGTATTAATATTGATTTGTACACCGTGGAAGATTAAAACGAATCCGACTGATAAATTTGTGTTGGTGGAACCAGAACAAATCAAATCATTTCTCTGGCTTAAAGAAAACTATAATCCCGGAGAACTAAAGATCCTGATTGCGGGAATGGCTGAGATTGACTTTCTTGAGTACGCCGATTCTGGAGGTTGGATTTATACCTTAACGGGTTTGGAAACGGTAAAAGTTCCTCCTTTACTCGATTTAGATTCCATAGAACAAGCACAAAAACTTTGTGATACTGACATCGACATGATTTATTGGGACAGTACTAGAAATGATCGTGGCTTTGGCATGCAAAAGCTTGACCCTAATCTATATTCAGTTCTTTTCGAGTCAGGAAACGTAAAAATAATCCAACCTGTTTGCACACGATAAATCATTATCCCTTTATATTAGAACTCATCCGAAGCTTTCCGGCAATTCTCATTTTTTCTTGAACATGGTCAGGAGAGCGCGTTGGGAAAAAAGCCTGACACACAAGCAGTGTCTAAACAATAAACGACTTAGCTTCCATCGTGGTTTCCCAACCACGAACCGTATAGAATTTCCATACTGAGAATTGCTGGAAGCGTTCATCGCAACCAGAAAAAACATCATTACACTTCAAGACTTTTTCCCTGATAATGATTACTTTTCGTTTGCGTCTTTCCTGATGAAAACTAAAAAAGATGCACTATAATTGAAAGGAGATTAAATATCTTTCAAAGATTGGCTTATAAAATTTGGCAGATACGAAATACTTGAAGAGCTGGGATCGGGTGGGTTTGGGACGGTCTACAAAGCGCAGGATGAGGTTTTGGGGCGCATCATCGCGCTCAAGGTTCTGCATCCGGGTTTGTTGGTTGACAAAAGTTTCGTTTCCCGCTTTCGCAACGAAGCCCGCCTGGCAGCCCAACTTGAGCATCCCAACCTTGTGCCGGTTCATGACCTTGGGCAGGAGGACGGGCGCTATTACATTACCATGGCATACATGGCGGGCGGTTCGCTCAAAGATAAGCTCAAAGAAGGCGCACTGTCAGAGGAAAGCCTTTGGAAAACCTTCCCACAGCTCCTCCGAGGGTTGGAAGTCATTCACGAGAACGGCATCGTTCACCGCGACCTCAAACCTGGCAATATCCTCTTTGACCAATATGATATCGCCCGCATCAGCGATCTCGGTTTTGCAAAAGCACTGCATGCTGATTTGAGCATTTCGCTCACGATGAGCGGGGGCATGGTCGGAACGCCGGCTTACATGGCGCCGGAGGTCTGGCGCGGCAGCCAGGCGACGGTACGCTCGGATATTTACAGTCTGGGCTGCATCCTTTATGAAATGCTGACCGGAGAAGTTCTTTTTGAAGGCACCAGCCCGGCTGAAGTCATCACCAAACATGTTGTTGATGGACCTCAGTTCAAACACGAATTAGATGAGGGCTGGCGCAGGCTGCTGAACAAATGTCTTGCCATGGACCCGAATGAGCGTTATGCGGACGTAAAAGCGCTTCGTGAGGCATATGACCTGCTCCTGGCGGGTGATGAGGCTGAGCCTGAAGTTGAAGTTTCTGACAGAATAGAAAAAACACCCTTACGCGAGAGATTGCAATCTTTTCTGGGGCATCGCGAAGTGCCCACGGAGCAGGGAGCGCAGGCAGAAGAAGGCAAGCAAGAGCCTCTGCCTGAAGAAGCTGGGCAGACAATAGAAGCAGAAGCTCAGCAAACAGGACAAAGAGAGGAAGCGCGGTTTCATAAAGCTGAAGGTCTTGAAAATGAGCCCTCAGCAGATGAGAAGACAACCGGGGAAATGAAACCCAACATCCAAAAGAAAGCAGACAGGAAGTGGATGCTGTATGCCAGTCTGGGGATACTGGCTATCTCGCTGATCATACTCACTTATAGTCTTCAAAACAGCAAAAAGTACAATGCTCTGGTGCCGGTGGCAAGCGCAACGCCGACCCAGACAGCAACAAAGCTACCGCCAACTGAAACGCCAACAAAGCAGCCGAGCAAAACGCCCACCAAGACACCGACACGGAAACCGACGAAGACGCCAACTCCCGCACTGGGGATTGGTTCGACCAAAACCCGGGAAAAAGACGATATGGTCATGGTCTACGTACCAGCGGGAGAGTTTGAAATGGGGAGCAACAATGGTGACAGCGATGAAAAACCGGTACATCCGGTCAATCTGGATGCCTACTGGATCGATAAGTACGAGGTCAGCAACGCGCAATACGCGCTGTGTGTTGCCGACGGAGATTGCACAAAACCCAGCCAGACCAAGTCGTACACCCGAAGTAATTACTATGGCAATCCGGAATATGATAATTATCCGGTCATCTATGTGAGCTGGCATAAGGCACAGGCATATTGCCAGTGGGCGGGAGGAGACCTGCCGACCGAAGCGCAGTGGGAAAAGGCAGCCAGAGGAACAGACGGCAGGACCTACCCCTGGGGTAATGAAAGCCCGACCTGCCAGTTGACAAATTTCAATCAAGGTACTTATGAAAACCCAAATTATTGTGTAGGCGATACCAGCCCGGTGACAGACTATGAGGGAGGCGTCAGTCCCTATGGGGCGTTGAATATGGCAGGTAACGTGTGGGAATGGGTACGGGACTGGTATGGCAGCGACTATTACAGTAAAAGTCCTGCGAAGAACCCAACTGGTCCTACTTCAGGTAGTTTCCGTGTCATGCGTGGCGGCTCCCGGTACTTTAGCGATAGGGGTATCCGGGCGGCTAACCGGAGCGACAGCAGTCCGACCTATACGAACAACGACTACGGGTTCCGCTGCGCCCTCCCGCAGCCTTAAAAAGAGATTGTACAACACAAACTTAAGTGGCTGCGGGGTTCTATTTTCTAAATTCTTATTTCCGGGGGTCAAGGGGGCCTGCCCCCTTGGATTAAAATTTTTTTAAAAACGGGATATTTTCAAATTATGTGGGAAGAACGAAGTTCATTTGAGAATCTATATTTATCCTATAAAAAAGCCTCAAAAGGTCGTCGATCGCGTCCGGACATTGTCACATATGAAATATCCCTGGAAGAGAATCTGATCCAGCTGCGGGATGATCTGCTTTCGGGAAGCCATGAGCACGAAGTAATGTAGGCCGGATTCAACTGATGAATCCGGCATGAGTGAGCCAGGCAAATAATGTCGGGTTGAAAACCGCAACCCGACCTACAACCGTCGGGTTCACTCCCAAGGGGGGGCTCGCGATGACAGGATAAAGGCAGATCGCTATACCCTAACGGGCACAAGCGCTCCGTCTGGGGTTCGCAATGACAGCCTGCTAAGTGAAGTTTTGATTTTTAGATCCATTTTTTCTTAGATTGGCTAAGAAGATTGGACTAATGTTCGTATTTACGCTTGCTTTGAATAAAAAACCTCTTAATTCAGATGCGTTTACCCTGTCGCACTGGCAAAAAGGCACACACAAAATGCTGAGCATTGCGTTACAATGAAGAAAGATCGGACGGATACATTTTGAATGAAAGCAAAGGAGAGAAGATGAGCTACAATTATCCACAATGCGATTATCCTCAAAAAACAAAAGTAAAAACTCTTCAGATCAGATTTATAATCGGAGGGGTCTTAATATTGCTACTTATCGTGCCGATCCTGACGGGTTGTCAGAGACATCCTGCTTTGCCAGGAGAGTTGCCCACCCAAGCTCCGAAGGATACCATCGTCGTTCAATCCCCAGACCCTGTGGATGATCCAGACGCTCCCGAGGAAACCTTGAACCCAATGGAAGCACAAGCACCCGACAAGCTGGCGTTGCCAGACAACTTGCCCACTCCCACTTTGGGTATCGGCTCTGTCATGACCCGAGAAACTGATGGGATGGAAATGGTTTACGTCCCTGCTGGTGATTTCGTTATGGGCAGCGATGCTGATTGCGGCGATGGTCCTGCCCATGATGTCTATTTGGATGCTTATTGGATCGATAAATATGAGGTCAGCAACGCCCAGTATGCCCTTTGTGTTAGCACAGGCGCTTGCACAGGGCCAAGCCAGAGCGACTCTTACACCCGCAGTAATTATTATGGCAACCCGGAATATGACAACTACCCCGTCATTTATGTCAGCTGGCAGCAGGCACAGGATTATTGTCAATGGGCAGGAGGTGATCTGCCTACGGATGCCCAATGGGAAAAAGCCGCCCGCGGGACTGATAGCAGAACTTATCCCTGGGGTGATGCAAGCCCAACCTGTAGTTTAGCAAATTTTCATTCAGAAAACTTTTGTGTAGGTGACACCAGCCCTGTAACGGATTATGAGGCGGGCGCCAGTCCATATGGCGCTTTGAATATGGCTGGCAATGTAAAGGAATGGGTGTATGATTGGTATGGGTTCTACGAGCGGGAGTATCAAACCAACCCTGTTGGACCTTCGTCTGGTCTTGGGAGAGTGCTCCGAGGCGGTTCGTGGAACGATATCTATAAAGGCATCTGTACTGCCAGTCGTGTTGGGCTCAATGTTAACAGGAATGACCATTGGCTGGGGTTCCGCTGCGTCTTCCCGCAGCCATGACCTGATGTTTTTACTGCATACTAGTTTATTGGATTGGCTTTATTTGCCGATTCTCAGTATGACAATACAAGATGGCTCGTGGCCGGGAAACCACGAGCCTTATTCTAAACTCGAGAAAGCACATGAGCAAACATGTCCATTATTTTAATTCTCCGTGAAATAGATAGATTCACTCTACAAGCGGCAGTTGCCGATAGATCTCATCACTGCCCTTGCCTACCGGATCGCAACGATTTGCCAGAACCACAGGCATGCGAAGTCGATAGGGGCCAGGAGGTTGGGGTAAATAACCATGATCCAGGACCCTTACATTATCAACATAGGTCCACATTCCCCAGGCTCCGGGCCAACGATTTCGGTTTGAAAATACTATCCTGATATGTTGTCCTTTATAAGGCGTCAGATCCAGGTGAGCACTGCGCCAACCTAAATTGCGACCCGGACTCGGCGCAAGCCCTGGTGTGCAGGGAGAAAAGCCGTCATGGACGACCGTTGCCAGGTGGTTTAACCCAACGCCATCCTGGACCTCAACAAAAAAGTCAGAATAATCCTTGATGTCATTGACGAACATGTTGTAGTCAAAAGTCAGCACGGGCCTGACCATGTTGGGGTCAACATAAAAGTTGCTGTAGGCAAAAGCTTTGTTTTGCCCCTGTGGCACTCTTTCAGCAACAGCTCTGCCCAACAAGAGCGAGCGTTGACCATGGGTAGCATTGTGTACATGCGTCACTGGTTGCTCTCCGCCGTAGGTCCATTCGGTCAGACTTGGATTCCTTTCAAAACTCCCGTTTTGTGAAAATCCCGAATATGAATCAGGTGTTGGAAATCCTAAGCTGAAGACTTGAACACGACTAGATCGTTGTTCAAGAACATAAATCATATTCTCGTGAATTTTAATATCCTTTAGACCAAAAAATTTCCCAGGCATTGAGCCTGATGAGCCTATTTTGTATAAAAAATTGCCTGCATAGTCGAATACTGCTATATAATTATTAAAAGGATAAAAATGCTCTTCTATTGCTAAATACAATCTGTTTTGATGATCTACGGTCATTCCACCAACATGTGTGCCATTTACTTCAAATCCTATCTCACGGACTAAAACACCATCCAATGTATATTCTCGCAAAGCTTCAAAACCACATAAATAAACTTTGCTATTAACAATATTAATTGTTTGTGTATATTCTTCTACATACCAAGTTTCAATAAGGACGCCGTTAGGATCTAATTTCAATACTTTTTGATCCAGTAGAGCATAAATATTACCCGCATCATCTACTGCAACATCTCTAAACCATTCATCAATCCCCAATGGAAAACTGGAAAGATGGGAAAAATCTGGCGAGAATTTTTGGACGCGGTTATTTCCAGTATCTGCAACATATAGTTGGTTATTTGCATCGATAAAAAGTCCAATTGGGTTGTTAAACTTTCCATCAATAGTTCCAAATCCACCAATCGAAAAGAGAAAACTTCCATCAGGATCAAATACCTGGATGCAGTGTCTGTCTTTATCAGACACCAATATTCGCCCGTCTGATGTTATTTCAAGTGCAATAGGATATCCGAATGAAAAATTGTCATAGGTAGTTTTCCATTCAGCGACTTTTGTCCCAGAACTTGAAACTTTTTCTATCATCTCTCCGCTGACTATAGTATAAATTACACCATTTTTATCTATGTCAAAATCAGAAAAATAACCCGAGTTGTTTTCGTAGTGTAAGCCTAAAAATGTACCTTGGTTTGAAAATCTAACAATTTTATTCTCATGAATCTGGACTAAAATGCTGTCATCTGGACTGGTGACAAGATTGCTTGACCCGCAATTTTCTTCCTGAAAGCAAGGGTCTAAATAATACAAATAATTGCCATAATAATCATACTTATGGATCTTGTCGTTATCAAAATCTTTTACATAAATTCCACCTTGAGAGTCTGTCGCAATGCTACCAGGACGAAAAGCCTCACCATTTCCCCCTATTTTTGTATCCCATTTTCTTACTATTTCGCCATTGGAATTGAAGACTAAGACTCTTGTATAATCTGAAATATATAACAGTCCAGATTTATCAACCGTCATGGCGTCTGGTAGGAATATTGAATTATCTCCGTCCCCAACCTCTCGAAAAGACTTGATAAACCTCCCATCTGCAGTGTATTGTATTACTTGTCCAGGATGGTATGATGATACATATATAAATCCATTAGGATCAATTGCCAAATCACCCAATTTAACACAAGTATCAATATTCTTGGTAACATCAATTACATTATAAGTTTCATTTTTTGTATCAAATATTGTTAGGCGGCATTTGCCTCTTTGAATTAAGTGCAGTTTCTCTTGATTAAAAATTGCTAATCTGCCTGTACCTTCTAAATTACTACCTTCCCCACCCCAACTACGTCTAAACTCCCAGCCACCATTTTCCAGGTTTTCATTTTGCTCAGGTTGAGAGACCTGGGCTGCGACAGGTGGAGCGCTGTGTGCTAAGCCAGTTAACAAAAGTGTTGCAAGCATGACAATAATTAAGCTTTTTTTCATGATTATCTCTCCGTTCATTTCTTTGTTAATTACACAAACAATCATCCGAAGATAACAGCAGAACCATAGGGTTGTGTTTTGCTGTCTCTTTTTTTATTCAGCAAGCGGCAGTTGCCGATAGATCTCATCACTGCCCTTGCCTACCGGATCGCATCGATTCGCCAGAATCACAGGCATGCGAAGTCGATAGGGGCCAGGAGGTTGGGGTAAATAGCCGTGATCCAGGACCCTTACATTATCCACATAGGTCCACATCCCCCAGGCTCCGGGCCAACGGTTTCGGTTTGAAAATACTATCCTGATATGTTGTCCTTTATAAGGCGTCAGATCCAGGTGGGCACTGCGCCAACCTAAATTGCGACCCGGGCTCGGCGCACGCCCCGGGATGCATGGAGAAAAACCGTCATGGACCACCGTTGCCAGGTGGTTTAACCCAACGCCATCCTGCACTTCAACAAAAAAGTCAGAATAATCCTTGGTGTCATTGACGAACATGTTGTAGTCAAAAGTCAGCACGGGCCTGACTATGTTGGGGTCAACATAAAAGTTGCTGTAGGCAAAAGCTTTGTTTTGCCCCTGTGGCACTCTTTCAGCAACAGCTCTGCCCAACAAGAGCGAGCGTTGACCATGGGTAGCATTGTGTACATGCGTCACTGGTTGCTCTCCGCCGTAGGTCCATTCGGTCAGACTTGGATTCCTTTCAAAACTCCCGTTTTGCACCAAACCTGAGTAACTGTCTGGTGCAGGCAGCCCTTGACTGAAAACCTGCATCCTCAGATTACCTGTATCTGCTACAAACAACTGGTTGGTGGTGTGAAATTCTACATCCAGGGCATTGTTAAATTCACCTGCTCCAGACCCATTGGAACCAAATCTAAAACGTATGCTCCCGAACTTGTCCATCGAGATAATTTCCTGGTTGGAGGTATTCGAGGCGTAAAGATTTCCGAGAGGATCTGTTTCCAATCCACGAAAATAACCACCTCCACCTTGGAAAGACCTGAGAAAATTCCCCTCGAGATCATACACTTTTACTAAACCAGCAAAAACATAAACTTCATTATCATGAATTGCAATTGATACTGGCGTCCAATGACCATCAAAGATTGACCATTTCTTTAAAAACTGACCGGAACCATTGAATTTTTGAACCCGATACTCGTCATGACCTTCAATACCGTAGACATTATCAAACTTATCGATAGCGACATCATTCAAGCCTGTCCACTGTCCATCCTGAGTGCCTTCAGAGCCAATGTTGTAGAGATGATTAAAATCTTTTGAAAATACCATGATACGGTCATTTTCCGAATCAGCGATGAAGATATCTCCTCTGCTGTTGATTGCTAATCCATAAGGGTATTGAAATTGGTCATCTTCAGTGCCGTACTCTCCAAAGGACTGAAGGTAAGCTCCTCCCGGTGAAAAAACGTGCACCTGGCTATTGGTTGCGTCTGCAATTAATATATTTCCGTATAAATCGGTTGTAACAGCCACAGGGCGACCAAATCTACCGCCTTCAAAAGGTTGAAAACCCCAGTCGCGGAGATATTTATCATCCTTATCATACAAGTTGATGCCATGATAATTGTCAATGGCAACATATAGGCGTCCGGAACTATCGTGATCGAGCGCGGTAAAGTATGGAGCGGGAAGCCCAGGCGTTCGGATTATAAAACGCACAAACTCTCCATTGGGAGTAAATACACGAATGTGAATATCTGCAACAACTATGTTTCCGTCGCTATCCACTGAAATTGCATCAGGAAAGAACAATTGATTCCCTTCCCAGGTTCCTTTTTCACCCCACTCCAAAAGGAAATTCCCTTCCCGGTCAAATTTCTGGACCCGATGGTTCAAGCTATCTACAACATAAACGAATCTATTTTTATCAACGCATATCCCTTCAGGTTGGCTGAACTGACCGGGTTGGTCACCAGTGGAACCCCAACTTTTAACAAACTGACCTTCTGGGGTGAATTTCTGCACTCTGTCATTATTCCATTCTGTAATATACAAAAAACCCTGATCATCAATCGCAATATCCATTGGTAATCCAAAATTACCTGGCTCAGGTCCACGTTGCCCCCACATACGAATGAAATTGCCCTCCATGTCGAATTGTTGGATTCTATAATTATATGTATCGACAATATAGATGGTATTATTTGGCGCGATCGCAATCCCTTCAGGCCAGCTAAATTGCCCTGCATTTGTACCAGGGCCCCCAAAGGTTTTGATCGAATCATCTTTGTCAATGATCAATATGCGGGATAAGCCGCTATTGGCTACATATAGTCTGCCATCCTTTGAGACCGCAACCCCTCTGGGATAATACATGGCATCACCTTCGCCACCCCAACTTCTGCGGAACTCCCAACCTCCGTTGGTGATCTCATTTTCAGGCTCAACTTCGATCGGTGCCTGCGCAAATGCGCCTGGACAGGTGGCCAATAATAAAACTGTTATTGTTAGCAGTGTCAGGTATTTTCTTATTCTATTATTCATGATTCGCTCCAAATAAAATTAACGACTTAGGGCATTGTTGGTGTTGGCGGCCTCGTTACAACTGGAGGATCCGTGGGCTCTTCAGGGGGAACATAAGGTGTATTGGTTGGAGGTACATATGGTGGCGAGGTCGGCCAAACCTGAGGTTCGGTGGGCCAGATCGTGATCCCTATCGTCTTAGTGAATGTCGCTGTCTGGGTCTTCGTTCTCGGAGGCGTAGGCGTATTCTTTGGCGTTTTGGTACGCGTTGGGGTTCTGGTCGATGTCCTTGTTGGCGTTTGGGTTCTTGTTTGGGTGGCAGTATCTGACCTCACGAAAGTTGGCGATTGTGTTATAGTTGGAGTTGGTGTGTCTGTCGATCGCCGCCCTAAGGAAGAGAGGTTGTCTTTTGTGAATAAAAACACTAAGCCCACGATAAAAACCAAGAGGACCGCTAAAAACAACCAAATCGCTTTCTTCTTTTTCTTTTTCTCTTCGCTTTCAGGAGCGTCAGACTGAATTTCATCTTTTGTTTCAACGGATTCGGTTTGAGGCGATTTACCAGGGGTTTGGACTTCTTCTAATTCGTTTTCCTCTTTTGTGGTTTGAAAGATTCCCTGAGGTATTTGGAAGAAAGGTTTATCCAGGTTTGCAACACTTTCCCTCATTGCAGCTATATTTTTATATCGATCTGCTGGCAATTTCTGTGTAGCCTTTAGAATAATTTCACGAACATCCTTTTTTAGGCTTCGGGAAATTACAGGCGGTTTGAAATGGTTCAGCATAATGGTGGGGGTCGTATCACCACCAAACAACTTATCGGCGGTCAACATTTCATATAGAATACATCCCAGGCTATATTGATCAACTGTTGGCTTTGCTTCCCGTCCTTCCCATAACTCGGGAGCCATGTAGTTTGGGGTTCCGATCATTCCGCCAGTCATGCTCAGAGACAGGCTTGCTTCTGATAAATGTGCCTTTGCAAATCCCAGATCTGCTATTTTTGCTTGATTGTTTTTGTCAAACAGGATATTCCCTGGTTTTAGATCACGATGTATGATTCCATTGTTGTGGGCATGTTCTACACCAGCAGCAACTTGATCAAAAATCTTAAATGCCTCAGATCTTCTTATTGGTCCCTGTTCAGTGATTCGATCTTTTAACGAGCCATTGTCCATGAAGTCCATCGAGATATAGTAAAAACCTTCTTCTTGCCCACATTCAAAGACTTTTACAATGTTTTCGTGGTCCAAAGACATTGCATATCTCGCTTCACGAAGAAACCTTTCAACAAATCCAGGAATGTTTACTAAATTACTGTGAAGAACTTTCAATGCCAAAGGGTTATCTGAATCTGAAAGCATTGCCCTGTAGACAATGCCAAATCCGCCCCGTCCAACTTCTTCAATTATTTGGTATTTTCCTAATTTCATCAGGGAATTCCGCCTCTACCCGATTTTTTTCCTACTTCGGAAAGTATAACATTTAATAGAAAAGAAGGGTGATTTTCCTATAAGTTTTAGGAACAAAGGTGAGCCAGCAAATGTTTTACCAGGATTTGGACTGTAAAGAATCAGCAACTCTCAGTTTACCCATACACATGGGCACGGGACCACGTCGGGTAAAGAGTCCGACACACAAACGGTGTCTGAACATTAAACAAAGAAGAAAAAATAGGTTCGCTTGTGGTCTCCCGACCACGGGCTAATTATATTTTTCTCATACTGAGAATTGCTGATACAACAGGTTGTTGTAGTTAAGCCTCACCAGTGTTCACAGGAGCTTTCGACGAAAAAATGCAAAAAGTGAGGCTGTCCAAAAAGGGCAGCCTCTATGTATGAAAACAATAAAAAGAAAGTTGCTATGCAGTTGCAAACTTAGCAATGTTATGAGATATACACAGAATACCACACTCTGTACTCACATTCTCCAATCCTCTCAATATAAACCTTCGAAATCCCCAGTTTTGCTTCAATCTCCCAAATACCGCTTCCACGTCCACCGGCCGTTTGGAACGATACCTTCGCCCTTGTTCTG